>Ga0074045_10000519_pt1 | contig 37349 bp, 29 predicted proteins | sample BogForMeECP23OM2_FD_94442 | JGI IMG/M metagenome (GOLD analysis project Ga0074045, IMG submission 94442) | Bog forest soil microbial communities from Calvert Island, British Columbia, Canada - Bog Forest MetaG ECP23OM2 | ecosystem: Environmental > Terrestrial > Soil > Wetlands ...
CCTGGCTGCATTTACTGCGGGCCATTCCCGGCATCGAGGTTGAGGAGATCAAAGCCGACTGCTGCGGCATGGCCGGCACTTACGGCTTCAAGAACGAGAAGTATCAGATCTCGATGGACATTGGCAGGGACCTGTTCGAAGGCATTGAACAATTCCATCCGGAGATGGTCGTAACGGAATGCGGGAGCTGCCAGATGCAGATCGAACACGGCACCCATCTGCCGACGGTACACCCGGCTGAAATCCTTGCTGCCGCCTATTCTGGACAATAGCTCCCAAGAAGAGCCAGGGGGCCCCTGCCGAATTCGCTGCAGATATCACACCGCGACGTGACCTATATCACTCGGGGTGCGTGCGTTGCTAGCGCTCAACTGTAGCGCTCAACTATAGTAAGTACCGATGTTGGGCGAGTTCCTGTTCGTGAGCGCCACCGCCTATATCCTGGGCTCGGTCCCCTTTGGCTTGATTCTGGTCCGGCTCTTTCGAGGAGTCGACGTGCGAACCATCGGCAGCGGCAACATCGGAACCGCGAACGTTGCTCGCCTCGCGCCCGCCCTGGGGCTCTGGACCCTCGTTCTGGACTCCGCTAAGGGATTGGCTGCCGTGCTCATTGCCAGGATGTGCGCCGGCCAAACTCTGATGCACGGCGCCGATCCTAAGTATGCCTCCGCGCTCGTCGGCGCAAGCGCCCTGTTCGCGGTCTTCGGACATATGTTTCCGGTATGGCTGAATTTCAAAGGGGGCAAAGGTGTGGCTACCGCCCTGGGCGCCTTCCTTGGAATACTTCCCATCGCCGTGCTGATCACGGTTGCGATCTACGTCGCGATTTACCTTTCCTCCCACTACACTTCACTGGCCTCTATCACCTCGGCTGCCCTGTTTCCCCTGCTTGCGGGAGTGCTGATGAAACCCTCCGACCGTCTTGTGCTGCTGCCGTTCCTGGCAGTGGTGTCTCTGTTGGTCATCGGGAAGCATCATCAGAACATTCGCCGCTTGCTTGCCGGGACCGAGAATCGTCTGGACCTGAAACGCCAGTAAATCCTGGTTAAGGTCAGGCACGGCTTAGTGTGATCAGGGTCACAGTTTTTTGTCGAAAATCTTGATATATCTACTCAGAGTTGGAATAACTATGTGGCCAGCCGGGGCCAGGCGTGAGGCCTCAATCTGGTTATCAAGTCAGCGGACCGATGTCGCTGCAACGGGGGCTCAAGTTGCGATTTTCAGCAAGCGTCGCTGTTCCGATTCCAGTATTCCGCCAAAAGAAAACCGCAACTGCACCACTTCCGTCTCGTCCTTACTCTTACATTCCAACGAGTATGGATTGCGCTTTCGTAATTCCGGTGAATCAGAACCGAACCGGTCAAGTTATGTGTTATGTGCCCTTCCGCGGACACTGACCGAATGCGGGCCGTGCCGCCCAGGTACAAACTTCGCCGTTACTCGCTAAATCGATGCGGAAGCAGATGTAAAAGGTATTAGCGGCTTGGTCATATAAGTGCATTCGAATGGATCAATGAAGCAAATACAGAGGCTAGAGAAAGCAGACAACAGCGTGGCCAATCACCTTGAACGCAGGAGGAACGGCGGGGTACTAAACCAGGACCATTCTGCTGGATTGGAACGCCACCTGTGCGCCCCGCAAAGAGAGCACCAACTCAGTTTGCTGCTGGAGCAGACCCGGATCATTCCGGCCGTGCGCGCGCCCCAGTTCCTGGCGCAGAGCGTCAAGCCCCCGGGAAAGATCGTTTACTTCCTCTTCGGGGAGCCGGAGGACATCGGTGAGATGTCCCGTCTGGTGCTGACGGCCGGGAAAGTTCCGGTCGTGAACATTGATTTGGCGGCAGGCTTGGCCCGCGATCAGGCTGCGATTTCGTTTCTCGTTCATCGCCAGGTGCAGGGCATCGCCTCTACGCATCCCGAACCGCTGCGCGCCGCACGCAACTTCGGCTTATTCGCCATCAAGCGGACGTTTCTGCTGGATTCAGCAGCGCTCGATAGCGCCTTGCGCAGCCTCGATCAGTTCGAACCGGACGCCCTCGAAGTGCTGCCCGCTATGTCAGCACCGCGCATCCTGGATAAACTTCGCCAACGCTATCCCCACCTGCCAGTCATCGCCGGTGGCCTCATCAAGACCCTGCGGGAAATCGAAGAATTAGTGCAGACGGGTATCAGCTCGGTATCAGTCAGCGATTACCGCCTGTGGGTGGCTTAGCTGCTCCAGGCAGCGACGAGCGGCTTCAGTTAGTCACAACGATCTGTGGCATTCATCACAGACAACCTTCAAAACGCAACATAGGATGCTGTTGAGCGGCAGAGATCACAGAGAAGCCGCCCAAAATCGGGATTTTGTTCGGAATTTCTGTATCCGGGGAAAATCGCGAGTTTGGGCGGCTTCTCCTTTGCAAAAGTAAAGTGCACACCAGCACAGAAGGAGAAGCTATGGTGAAGCCCTTACAATTTCACGGATCCGACACACGCAAGCAGGCCTTCATTTTTCCTCTGATCATAATCTGTCTCCTGTTCCTCGCTACTCCAGCGCTCGCTCAGGATAGCGTGCAGAACAACGCAGTAGCAGTGGCAGGTGATGGTGGTGGCGATCAGGCCAACACGCCGGCACCGGTCGCACAGAACCTCTGGAACCGTCAGTATCTCTTGGGCGATTGGGGCGGTGCTCGGACCAGGCTGGAAGAAGAGAAGGGCATTAAGTTCGATTTCTTCTATGTTAGCGACATGTTTGATGTTCCCGAAGCAAGGATCAAGACCGGTGCTGGAGCATGGAACCGTGTCCGCGGAACCATGGACATTGATTTCGGCAAGTTGGCCGGAGTCAAGGGCCTGACCTTCCACGTAACAGGCCTGTGGCAGGGCGGTCCCAACATGGGTGCGAATTATCTCGGAAGCATTTCTAATCCTAGCGGTCTGGTGAGCCAGCGGACGGAAATCCTCGACTCCTACTGGCTGGCCTACGCGATGCTGGAAGGAAAAGTTACCGTCCGCTTCGGCCAGTTCGCCAGCATGGACTACTATGGCCTTCAGCCTTACGGCGGCGGTTTCCTCATGGAGCCGGTGAACTACGGCTTCCAAAACCGCTTCAACGACTACGCTTCGTTCGATCCTGCTTCCGGCCCTGCTGGTCAGTTGGTGGTGAATCCTTATCCCTTCATGTATTTCAGCGTGGCTTACACCTCGGGCAACCGGAACCCTTACTACCAGAATCCCAACGGCTTCCAGTACGTAAAGCACGATTCCGGTGTAGTAAGCGACGCAGTTGGGTTCAAGATCGATCAACCTGGCACGGGGAAGCCTGCAAAGGAAAAATACTATCCCGGCCAGTATGAAATCGGATCGACTTACAACGGAGGCAAGTTCGCCAATCCGTTTACCCCCAACGTACCTCTTTTCTACTCACCCAACACCAGTAACTACGTTTTCTATTTCATGGGTAACCAGGCGGTCTACCGTACGAAAACCAGCACGAGCAGAGGACTGGACGTTCTGTTCGGTATCGCTACGTCGCCGAATGCAACGTACAACTTTGTCGATAAGAACATCACCACGGGGTTCATTTTCCACGGTCCGATTACGCCCCGGCCTAACGATTCGATTGGCTTTGCACTGTCGTATACTCACGTGAGCGATAACTACAAAGCAGCCTATGCGGCCGAGTATCCGAATGCTCCGCCCTACTCTTCGGAAAAAGCGTTCGAATTCAACTACCTGTTCCAGGCCACGCCGTACTGGTCAATACAACCAACCGTGCAGTGGTACACGGACGTCGGCGGTCTTTCGAAGTACGGAACGGGTGTGGCAGTTGGTTTCCGGACCAAGGTAACTTTCTAGCGGCAATGCCGCAGTGGAGGCTTCTCAGGCGAATGGCAGGAATGCCTTCCAGGTGTCTCTGAAGTCTGCCCGCTGGCGACAACAATTCTATGGAGGAGATAAATGGCGAATTATATTGGAGCAATTGATCAAGGCACGACGAGCACACGCTTTATCGTGTTTGACCGTTCCGGACGGATCGTTACCACGGCCCAGAAGGAACATGAGCAGATCTACCCCAAGCCGGGGTGGGTCGAGCACAATCCCGAGGAAATCTGGACGCGGACGCAGGAAGTCATCGCGGAGGCGTTGAAAGCCAAGAACCTGACCGCGAAAGACCTCGCCGGCGTAGGCATCACGAATCAGCGCGAAACCACGGTAGTGTGGAATCGCAAGACCGGCAAACCCGTGTACAACGCTATCGTCTGGCAGGACACACGAACTGCTGACTATGTAGCCGAGTACTCGCGGCTCGGCGGACAGGACCAGTTCCGACGCAAGACTGGCCTGCCGCTGGCTACCTATTTCAGTGGACTGAAGATTAAGTGGATACTGGAAAACGTACCCGGGGTCCGCGCGCTCGCCGAGAAGGGCGAGGTGATCTTCGGCAACATCGACACTTACCTCATCTGGAAGCTGACTGGCGGCGTCGATGGCGGCATTCATGTCACGGACGTCAGTAACGCCAGCCGAACCATGTTGATGAATCTGGAAACTCTCGCCTGGAGCACAGAAGTCACTAACGTTTTTAAAGTGCCGATCGCGATGCTGCCGAAGATTTGTTCCAGCAGCGAGGTGTACGGCACCGTGAAGACGACGGCTCTGGCCGGCGTCCCTGTTGCCGGCGATCTCGGCGATCAACAAGCGGCCCTGGTGGGTCAGACCTGCTTCAAGCCGGGGCAAGCGAAAAACACTTATGGCACCGGCTGTTTCCTGCTGCTGAATACCGGCACCACTCCGGTGCAGTCCGAATTCGGCCTGCTCACCACCCTGGCTTACAAACTCGGCGACGGGCCCGCGGTCTATGCCCTTGAGGGCAGTGTGGCGATCACCGGCGCGCTGGTGCAGTGGCTGCGCGACAACCTGAACATCATCAAGAAGAGCTCGGAAATCGAAGCTCTTGCCAAAACGGTGGACGACAATGGCGGCGTGTATTTCGTGCCGGCCTTCTCCGGACTTTTCGCTCCTTACTGGAAAGCAACTGCACGCGGCGTCATTGCCGGACTCACACGCTATGTCAACAAGGGACACATCGCTCGCGCCGTCCTGGAAGCGACGGCATTCCAGACGGCCGAAGTGGTGGATGCCATGAAAAAGGACTCCGGGATCGAACTTGACGTGCTGCGCACCGATGGCGGAATGGTTGAGAACGAACTCCTCATGCAGTTCCAGGCCGACATTCTCAACAAACCTGTCGTGCGACCGGTCATCAAGGAAACTACTGCACTAGGTGCTGCCTATGCAGCCGGCCTGGCGGTTGGCTTCTACAAGAACCTCGACGACCTCTGTGCCAACTGGGCAGTCGACAAGACTTGGAAGCCGAACATGGATGAAGCGAAGCGCGAGTCCATGTACAAGCTATGGAAGAAGGCCGTTACCCGGACGTTCGATTGGGTAGAAGAATCGCCCAAGGTCGAAGAACCCGAACACGAACTAGTAGGCGCCCGAAATTAGGGCAAGGAGATAATTTTATGCATGGACCATTATTCGGTGAATTCATGGGGACCTTTGTGCTGATCCTCTTGGGCGATGGCGTAGTGGCCAACGTCCTCCTCAAGAAGTCCAAGGGCGAGGGGTCAGGCTGGATCGTCATCACCACGGGGTGGGGATTGGCAGTGATGGCAGGGATCTTTACAGCAATCGCATGCGGAAGTCCTGGAGCGCACATCAATCCCGCCGTCACCCTCGCGGTGGCCCTCATCTCCGGCAAATGGGCGATGGTCATTCCCTTCTGGCTGGCGCAGTTCGCGGGGGCTGTCGCGGGCGCGACCGGGGTATGGCTGTCTTACCTGCCGCACTGGGCGGTGACGGAAGATCAAGGCGCCAAGCTGGGAATCTTCTGCACTGGCCCGGCGATCCGTAATATTCCTGATAACTTCATGACCGAAGTCATCGCTACTGCGACCCTGGTCGGAGTAGGCTTTGCCTTCGGTGCTTCGGCGGTGTCTCCGACCGGGATGCCGCCTGGCTTCGCTCCGTATCTATGGGGCATGTTGGTCTGGGTGCTCGGCTTGTGTCTGGGTGGTCCGACCGGATATGCCATGAACCCAGCCCGTGACTTTGGCCCGCGGGTGGCTCATTTCATCCTGCCCATCGCGGGGAAAGGCAAGTCGGATTGGGGTTACGCCCTGGTCCCGATCCTGGGCCCGTTGGCTGGTGCAGCCATTGCTGCGGCGAGTATTCACATCATCAAGTATTGAGCTTGATGAGTGCATAAAGCAACCATTGTTGTCATGAACCTTTCCTCGCGGTGGCGAGCTATCCGTTGCGCTGGTGCCCTCCGGAACGGGGGCGCCAGCCTCGGCTAACAGACTCCACCGGAAGTTGGAGAGTTTGTCTGCGTTTAGCGCAGAAGGAGGTAAGCCTGTGCCAGAACTCGTTCATACTGGTGTAATGAAGAAGCTCATCAATTCCCCTCAGGATGTCGTGCGCGAGGAGCTTGAGGGGATGGAGGCGGCGCATGGCGATCGTCTTCGCATCAATTACGATCCGGTTTACATCGCGCGCAAGGATGCCCCTGTCAAGGGTAAAGTCGGTTTGGTCTCGGGAGGCGGCAGTGGTCACGAGCCGATGCACGGCGGCTATGTGGGCAAAGGAATGCTCGATGCAGCCTGCCCCGGTCACGTCTTTACCAGCCCCACTCCAGACCAGATGTACGAAGCCAGCAAGGCGGTCAATGGCGGGGCCGGAATTCTACATATCGTCAAGAACTATACCGGCGACGTGATGAATTTCGATCTTGCGAAAGAGATGCTCGAGGCTGACGGCATCAAAGTCGAAAGTGTGCTGACCGACGACGATGTTGCCGTCGAAAACAGTCTGTACACCGCCGGCCGCCGTGGCGTGGGCCTGACGGTCCTCATGGAGAAACTGCTGGGAGCAGCCGCGGAGCAGCGCATGGACCTCGCCGAAATCAAAAAGCTGGGCGATGTCATTCGGGGCACCGGCAGAAGCATGGGAATAGCGCTGACGGCCTGCACTGTGCCGCACGCCGGCAAACCATCATTCGAATTGCCGGAAGACGAGATCGAGTTGGGCATCGGCATTCACGGCGAACCCGGACGGCGTCGGGTCAAAATAGCGAGTGCCGATGAGATCACCGAAATGCTGCTGGATCCCATCATCAGCGATCTTCCGTACAAGAAGGGTGATGATGTGCTTCTCTTTGTGAACGGAATGGGCGGCACGCCGTTAATCGAGCTGTATATCATTTATCGCAAGGCGGCGCAGATCGCCAAGCGGCGCGGACTGAAGATCGTTCGCAACCTGGTGGGAACGTACATCACCAGTCTGGAGATGGCGGGGACTTCCATCACGCTGCTCAAAATGAACGACCAACTTTGCCGTTTGTGGGATGCTCCGGTCGACACTCCGGGTTTACGCTGGGGCTGAGACGAAAACAACGGTCATGGAATATCTGGGTCTGGAAAATGCGCGGTCGTGGATCAAAGCGGCCGCGCTTCTTATTTCCGAAAATGCTTCTCTGCTGACGGAACTCGACACCGCGATCGGCGATGGGGATCATGGCGAGAACATGATGCGTGGGTTCAATGCCATCGGGAAGAAGCTGGAAGCTGGTGGAACGCCGCCAGCTGACCCGGCTGGTTTGTTCAAGTTGGTAGGCATGACATTGTTGTCTTCCGTCGGCGGTGCTGCCGGGCCTCTCTATGGAGGCTTTTTCCTGGCGCTGGGCAAGGCATCTGCTGGGAAGGAGAAGCTGAGTAAGCCGGAAGTGGGGCAAGCGCTGGCTGAAGGAGTGGCCGACATTCAACGGCGCGGCAAGGCTCGACTGGGCGACAAAACCATGGTCGATGCGCTCGTCCCAGCCCTGGAAATCTTTCGTGCCTCCTCGGATGGAGATCTCGCGGGCGCGCTTCAGGCAGCCGCCGACAAGGCCCATCAGGCCGCCGAGGCCACAATTCCGTTGCAGGCTCGCAAAGGAAGGGCCAGCTATTTGGGCGAGCGTAGCATCGGTCATCAGGATCCGGGTGCCACGTCGGCTTGGCTCTTGCTGAAGGCGTTGGCCTCGATAGGCGCGGTCGGCTCTTAACGTTGGAGGCGGCAAGAAATGGTCGGCTTGGTTCTGGTCTCCCACAGCAGAAAACTGGCCGAATCGGTGCGGGAGTTGGTTCTGCAGATGACGGCTCCCGGTTTCCCCATCGCTGTGGCTGGTGGCGTTGGTGACAACTACAATGACCTGGGTACCGACGCGGTCCACATTGCTGACGTCCTGCAGAAGCTGAGCTGCCCTGATGGGGTGCTGGTTTTGATGGACCTGGGAAGCGCAGTCCTTAGCGCCCAAACTGCGCTCGAACTGCTGGATTCCTCTGGCGGCAGGCCCATTCGGCTATGCCCGGCGCCTCTGGTCGAAGGTGCAATCGCGGCGGCTGTGCAGGCCCAGGCCGGCGGCAGCCTTGAGGAGGTTGCTCGTGAGGCAGAGCTTGGTCTAGCCGCCAAACAGCAACAGCTTCAAAGTGAGAACGCCGTGGAACTTCCCTCCACGGAAGCCCAGAATTTGACGACCACGCCGGGTGAAACGGCGGAACTCGTGCTCACTGTCGAAAATCAACACGGACTCCATGCTCGTCCAGCGGCTGCCTTGGTCCAAGCTGTCAGCCGATTTTCCTCCTCTGTTGAAGTTTCCAATCTGACCTCGGGACGGGGTCCGGTCCCTGCCCGCAGCTTGACCAGCTTGTCCCTTCTCCAGGTCCGCCAGGGGGACCGCATTAAGGTGGTCGTCAGCGGCAGCGATTGCCAGGCCGCGCTGCAGATGATTCGAGAGCTTGCGGCTGCGGGATTCGGTGAAAAAGCTGATGTCATGCCCGCTCCAAGCCCAGAGATGGCGAGGCCGGCACCAGGCGCCCGCAGCTTTCCGGGTTCGGACGGCATTGCCATCGGTCCTCTCACCGGGTTGCAAGCGGCAGAACTCCCGGGAGACGACGAACCCGCAGGCGAGCCTGCCGCAGAATTGAAGAAGCTGACGGCCGCAATGAAGTCGGTTGGCGACCAGCTGCGGCGCGACACAGTGCACGACTCGAAAGCTAGCGCAGGGAGTGGCGCTATTCTCGAAGCCCAGGCGCTGATTCTGGGCGATCCGGTCGTGTTGACGAAGCTCCAGTCTCTCTTGGAAACCGATCGGCTCTCAGCAAGCCGCGCGTGGATCGAGGTCACTCGCGAGCTTGCCGCCCAATATCAGGCGATGGACGATCCGTATTTGCGCGAGCGGGCTGCGGATGTTCGCGACATAGCACGCCGCGTCCTTCGCCAGATGAAGGGCGGCGAGTCAGAACCCCCGATTCGTTTGTCTCATCCAGCCATTCTTTTCACGGATGAATTACTTCCCAGCGAAGCGGCCGTGTGCGACCCCGCCACCGTGCTCGGGGTTATTACCAGCAAGGGCAGCGCTACGTCGCACAGCGCCATCATTCTGCGGACGCTCGGCATCCCCATGGTCGTGGGAGCCACTGGCATCGGCGAAGGCGAAATCGGAAGAACTGTCGCCATGGACGGCTCGACCGGCGAGGTCTGGATCGATCCCCATGCACAGATCCTGTCGAGACTGGAAAAGTCCAAACAGGTTCAAATGGAGCGCAGAATGCGGGCTGAGGTCGCCCGGTCGCAGCCCAGTGTCACGCTCGACGGCACACACATGCAAGTGTTTGCGAACGTCGGCAATGCACGAGACGCCACAGTGGCAGCGGAGAACGGTGCCGACGGGGTCGGGCTGCTGCGGACCGAGTTTCTCTTCGTGTCACGGGGTCAGGCTCCCAGCGAAGATGAGCAAATTCGGGCCTTGCGCGAGATCTTTGCCCCTATTTCCGGGCCAGTCGTGGTTCGCACGCTTGACGTAGGAGCCGATAAGCCGCTGCCGTTCCTGCCCCAGCCCGAGGAACACAACCCGTTTCTGGGGGTTCGCGGCATCCGTTTATCGCTGCGGTCTCCAGACCTGTTCCTTCCCCACTTGCGAGCAATCCTGCGGTCTGGCGTGGGCCACGAAACCTGGCTGATGTTTCCCATGATCTCTCTGGTTGAGGAGGTGGCGGAGGCATTGCGTCTGCTGGAGCAGGCGCACCAGCAATTGCAAACCCAGCGAATACCGCACGCTTGGCCGATCAAACGTGGCGTCATGGTTGAAGTGCCTTCGGCTGCGCTCGTCAGTGAAGAACTGGCTGAGGACCTCGATTTCTTTAGCATCGGCACCAACGACCTTACGCAGTACACCATGGCGGCCGAGCGCGGCAATGCCGCCGTGGGAGAGCTTCAGGACGCATTGCATCCCGCGGTTTTGCGCTTGATGAAAACTGTGGTCGAGTCGGCTTCAACGCGTCAGCGCCATGTTTCCGTATGCGGCGAAGCCGCGTCTGATCCTGCCTCAGCGGCGATTTTCGCCGGCCTCGGCATTCGTGAGTTAAGCGTGAGGCCGGGACAGATAGCAGAAATTAAGGCCATGTTCCGGGGCCTTCGGATCGGCGATCTCCAGCAACTCGCGAGAGAAGCCTTGCATCGTCAGGATGCGGCCGCTGTCCGCAAGCTGGTGAGGGACTGTTTCGAGGCGCTTTCCCGCGACCCGGTGCTGACGCAAGGAACGTAAGAGAGCACCTCCCAAGGATGTGTCATGATGACAGGCTGCCTTGAACAAGAAACTTGTAGGAGAGTTGGGGCTGTCAACTACTTGCACTCTCTCGACCTGAAACATAATACCTTCCAGGAACTGCCACGAGTGTTCGAGGTTTCCCACGGACTTGACCATTGGGACCCGGTGCTGTGCCCAGTTCGCACCCTCCAGGAGCGGAACATTGTCCCGGCGATCCACTCGTTGGAAATTGCGCGGGAACAGACTCGGTCAGGGATGGCAAAGAGTGTGACGGTTTGAGCGTTTTCCCGACGAGGAACTTAGGGCTGCTTGCTCCGGTACATACCTGCGACCGCGTTCGTAACGCTGTTTCGCGGAACAAGCCGCAGCAACTGTGAGAGCAGCCGCGGCTTCCATCCTGGAATTACCAAGCGCTTGCCGGCATTCATGCCCTCATATGCCGCCCGCGCTACCTGCCGCACATCCAGAAGTAGAAACCTGTTCCCGCTGCTGCTTCCGCCTACGTGGGCTCGCTGCTGAAACTTGGTCAACACAGGCCCGGGGCACAAACATGTAACGGTTGTGCCCGTCCCGCGTAACTCCTCGCCCAGCGCCTCGGTGAAGTGCAGGACGAACGCTTTGCTCGCGTAATAGATCGCGGTGTAAGGTCCGGGCATGAAGGCTGCCAGGCTGGCGACGTTGAGCACCTTGCCGCGTCTGGCACAAATCTGCGGCAAGAATAGTTTGGTCAAATGAGTTAGGGCGACGACATTGACTTGAAGCATTTCGGCTTCGTTGTGCCAATCGGTATGGAGAAAGGGTCCGCTGCCTCCAAAGCCGGCATTGTTTACCAGCACGTCGACACTAACGCCGGCTTCGTGCAACTCAGCATAGAGTTCGGTGGGAGCTGCGGGATGCGCCAGATCCTTGGGCAGAATTCGCACCTCAATGTTGCGACGGGTTTGCAACTCATCGCCAACTTCGCGCAAAGCGCCGCGATTGCGTGCCACCAACACGAGTTGATAACCGTCCGCTGCAAACAGGCGTGCCAGTTCCAGGCCAATGCCGCTGGAGGCCCCGGTGATGAGCGCGGTTTTTGGCGTGCAAGCTGGCGTATTCACGTTTGCTGAGATGACTTGCATCAAGGGAAGCGCCGCGAACAGTCCGGCCGCGGCGACGGTAGTACTCTACCGCGATCATATTAACGCAGTCCTATACACAAATTGGTAGTGGTGCAGTTTGACTGCCCCCACTACCCACAAATTCGCTCCGTTGGATCGGAAGTGTGTAAGACGTTGCGTGCCGGCCGAATAACCCCGACCTGCGCGGGATTTACTCCGCAGCTGCGTAGTAGCCGGTTTTGGCGTACACGTGCAGCGGCGGCAATCCTTGCGGCGGATTCACCTTAACCTTGATCTTCCGCCACTTACCATCGTGGGTTGGATTCGTCGGATGGTATGCCAGTAAGTATTGATTGCGCAGCTCGATTCCGATCTTGGCCGCAACCTCCGGCAGGTCGCGCGGAGATCGGATGAAGAATGTCTGTCCGCCGGTAGCTCCCGTAATTGCGCCGAGAAGTTCGGGACCGTGCAGCTCCTCAGCCGTCTTCCCCTGAAAGTTGAACAACCCCATGGCGTAGATCTGGACATCCGCCTCGCGCACTCTGTCCATAAGCTCGCCTTCCGTGTAGCGGCTACGATTGTCCCCGCCGTCAGAGATGATCAGTAGGGCCTTACGCTCGTAGCGTGCTTCGCGCATATGGTCGATGCCAAGGTAAATGGCATCCAGCAAGGAGGTGCATCCTTTGGGAATCGCGTAGGCCAGCCGCCTCTGGATGTCCTCGACCGAGGACGTAAAATCCATCAGCACTTCTGGTCGATCCGAGAAGGTCACGACAAAGAACTCATCTTCGGGGTTTGCCGTGCGAAAGAACTCGAGTACGGCCTGACGCGATTCGTCTATCTTGTCAGCCATCGATGCGCTGATGTCGAAGATGACTCCCAACGAGATCGGCGCATCTTCACTGGAGGAAGACCGGATCGTCTGCGGTTGCCCGTTTTCCCGCACTAGGAAGCTTTCCTTTTCGAGACCTGCGACCAGGCGATTCATGGGATCGGTGATCGTAACCGGAACCAGCACTAAATCCACGTCCTTGTGCAGCGGCTTGCTGTCCATCCGCAGTGCAGGATCGGCGATTCCGTCGGCGCCCAACGTTGCCTCAGCATGAGCCACTGCCGCCTGTCGCGGCGTGAGGTGAACATCGACACTTTGCCCCCAGGATGGACGCACCAGCCCGCAACCCAGCAGACATAGCACTGACGCCGCAGCCATGAACTTAAGCATTGTTGCCTCACTTCAAGTTTTTCTCGAAGACCCCGTCTGAAGTGTGAGCATTGTACATCATAAGGGGGAATCGATGGCGCGCCCTCAGCGCATGTTGGCCCACCCGGCTAGGATCCCGCCCTTCTCTGGTCACTCTACCGTCCGGACGGCACCCCCGCGCATGCCCTTGGCTAGCCGTTGCGCCAACTTCGTTCCCCCAGAACAACTTCGTGCGCAGTTCACTTCGGGCAGCTCGTAGCCAGGTGTACACAGCCGCTGACCTGCATGTTGTTGAACTTACGTTCAAGCGTGAATTCGATTCCTTCCGCGCTCACCAACCCATCGTCGGCCGGAGTGATCACGAGTTGCGATCCTGCACGCAGAGGAGTACTCGGAGCAACTTGATCGGATGCTCGCGGTTGTCTGCGGCTGTTTCCGATTGATGTCCGGGGAAACTAGCCACCGGATTTCATGGTTTCGGTGTGGTAAACTTTACTAGAAGGATCAATCATCCTACACCGAATTGCCCTAGATTCGCGCTCTCGAAGACACTTCTGTTCTCAAAGTAGACGCTCGCTTCTTGCCCTTCCGCTGGCGATCGTTTTTCTGTGTATGGCTGCGGCAGGCGACGTGCCGATGAACGGTCTTCAGGAATACCGGTTGCGGTTTTTCCACACCCACACGGGCGAGCGGCTGGACATCGTGTATCGCAGGGGCAACCAATACATTCCAGAAGCGCTCGATCAGCTCGATCATTACTTGCGCGACCACCGCACCGGGGATGTTCACCATTACGACCCCCGGGTCTTCGACCTGCTACACGATTTGACGGCCGAACTGGGTGAACCGGACGCCGAGATCAACGTTATCTGTGGCTACCGGACACCGTGGAGTAACGAGTTCCTGAGAACGCACGGGCACGGCGTTGCCAGTCACAGCCTGCATATGCAGGCGATGGCGATTGACATCCGCCTCCCGGGCGTTAAGACTTCGGATTTGCGGGATGCGGCCCTGGCCCTGCATCGTGGCGGGGTCGGTTATTACGCCGGTTCGGAGTTTGTGCACGTCGATGTAGGCCGCGAACGGCGCTGGTAAACCTCGGGTCAGCCTGGATTTCTTACCAGGGGTACGGATACCCCTTGCCCAGGGCCTTCTCAAGGTCCGCATCGTGCCCATAGAGATCGTCGAAAAAGTGAATGGATCCATCCTCCTCAGCGACCGCGGTGCCATAGAGGATGAGCACGGGGATCGGCTGGGGCAGATTGACTTGGGCGTTGTCCGGCCCCGTCTGCATTGCCGCCCGAACTTTTTCCAGCGTCCATTCCGGGTTGCCCTGTAACGCCCAGGCGGCCAATTCAGCCGGCTTTTCCACGCGTATGCATCCGTGACTGAAGTCCCGCCGGGTTTGGAAAAACAACTGCTGAGACGGCGTGCTGTGCAGGTAAACGTTGTACGAGTTGGGGAAGATCAGTTTCACCAGACCAAGAGCGTTGGTTGGGCCCGGCTTCTGTCGTACGGCGAGCTTCCCAGCGCGCAACTGTTGCAGGACCTCATCGCTGATGGCGCCTGAGGTCACAACCTGCCCTCCCTGCGTGGTCACTTCGAAGTTCTTCTTGGCTATATAGTTGCGATCACGTTGCACGGCCGGCACGATCTCCGAGCGTTGAATACTGGGCGGGACGTCCCAGTAGGGACGAAAAATAACGTACCTCATTTCGTTGTCAAAAACCGGCGTCTCATGCCGGAGCGCTTTGCCCACGATCACATTCATGCTCAGGACTATCTTGCCGCTCTGGTCAAATGCGCGCAGGCGGAACTCGGGAATATTCACCACCACGGGCGGCTGCGGAAACTTCTCGGGCAGCCAGCGCCAGCGCTCCAGGGTCAGGCGCAACTGTTCGACTCGGGTGCTCAGCGGAACGTTGAGTTGCTTCACGGTTTGCGGTCCCAATCGTCCATCGGGTGGGAGGCCGTGGCGTTCCTGGAAACGCTTCACGGCGTCCACAAGTGGCGCCTGATAAACATCACCGGGTGGGACAACGGCATCTGCCGGAAGGTCACCGAGCAGGCGAAGCAAGCGTGTTAGGCGCGGTATCCCCGGGTAATGACTCCCCGGGTCGAGAGCCTTGGACGGCACGGGTAACTGCTCACCGTCATCCTGGCGTGCCAACTCCATGTAGCGCCGCAGCCCGGCCTGAGTTGCTTTGTAACCTGGGAATGGCGGTTCCACCGCTGCGAGCTGCGCCTGAACGTCCTGGCCATTGACGAGGCGCTGCCTCAGCAATTGCGGCAGATCATACGTAGTACTTCTTTCGGTAAGCCCGAACTTAAAGCGCTTGGGATTCACCTTTCCAATGTGCAGGTCGGAGATGTAGCGCATCACGCAGACGGTGAGGGCCGCATCAAATCGGGCCGCAGCAGCCGGCTGACCCAGGTGTTTCATCCGTTCGTCCCACCGGGAAGCGTCGTAGTCTTCCGGGTTCAAACCCTTGCCTTCCGCCTGTCGCAGGACCTCGATGATCGTCAGTGCTTGTGGCGTCGCCTGGTTGCCGCGAGTCCATGCCAGACTGTAACCGGAGGACTCGTAAAAGGTATTCACATACGCGCGGTAATCCGAAAAATCAGGCCACCGCAGATCGGCGAGTCGTCCCGCGGCAACGATTTCCCGCAGCGAGTTACTGGTATCCGGCGATACGCCAGTCGCGGCCTGGAAGGCTTCGCCGGCCGGAAGGATGGAATTGCCCATCGCGCCTGGGTTCGACGCGAAAAGCCCAAACACCGACAACACGAATACTAAGGCACGTCGGACAAAGGAAAGGTCAAACATCGGCAATATCCTCTCGTGTTCTTTGCGGAAGGCTTGAGCTGTTACTCCCGCGCTCAGTCGGCGAAAACGAAAACAACATGGGCCCTACTCTAGGCGTACGCCGTCCCTGTGGCAGCCATCACCAAAGGTTAAAGATTATAGACCGTGAGTCGCGAGATATGCTGATCGACCATGAGGATTTGGCAAGCCTCGTACCTGGTATCCATTTCCGCTTCAGGGCTGATCCCATGAGCGCTCGACCAGTAATTAATGCACCGGCAACCGTGCGTACTCGGCCTTGGCTTGTTTGTAGATGGGGATGTCGGGATCGGCGTCTTTCCAGAGCGCGAGGAAGTCCTGGTACGACTTGCGCGCGGCGGCATTGTCGCCCATCCTCACTTGCGCACGGCCGAGCTGTAGCCGGGCCAACGCTCCGGTGGGAAAATTGAGAATGACGCCTTGATGATCCAGTATCTTGCGAAACTCGCGCGCCGCTTCCTGGCTCTGTCCTGTTTCTAAATATGCCAGTCCCCGAAGATAAACCGGGTAAAGATTGGCCAATGCGGACGCCGGCGACCCCAACTCGTAAGGCGTTGTTGCTTCCAGAGCTTCAATCGCCGCGTGCGGGTTCTTCTGGTTCAATGCGGTCGCCGCTCGTATCGCGGGCACCCAGTAGAAATTCAGCATGGTGTTGGACGGGAATTGCTTTTCCAGTTCCTGGGCCACTGCCAGGGAACGGGAACTTTCGCCACTTCTGGCGAGGGCAAGTGCGGCCTGGACCTGAACCACGTAGGTTGTGGTCCCCGAGCCGGCGAGTACTTGGAGTGCCTCTTCTCTGGCGCGATGAGCGTCTCCCAGCTCGGCTTCGTAAAGCGCGCTATCCACTTGCAAGAAGCCTGCAGGCTCAGAGGCGCCTTCGTGGAGTTTGGAGGCTCGCGCCATCCGAATCAAATCCCGCGCATTCGCGAGCCGCCCAAAATATGCTTCGGTATCTGCCTGCGCCTTCAGCATGTCAGGGTCAGCCGCAACCTGCCGCTTCATTTCCGTAGCATCGCCGCGAAAGAAAGCGAGGTAATAGGACAGCGAGGCCTGAGGTTTCAGACCATGGGCCTCCGCTTGTCGCAGCGCGGTAGCCGCTTCCGCAAACCGATCCAGGTTGATATAGGCTGAAACCAGGTTTCCGTAGTTAACCGTGCTGTTTGAGCTCAGTTGCATTCCACTCTGCACTTCCGCGAGCGCCTGTTCATAGCTTCCCAGAGTTGTGTAAATCATCGTGAGTTGGGTATAGGCCGAAGCATCTCGTGGATAGATTTGTCGTAGCAGCAGATTGGTCTCTTTGGCCCGGCTAAGATCACCCGTGACCTTGGAGTCATACTGAGCGGCAATGATCAGCTTTTCCCTCTCGCTGGCGGAGTCACGAAGCTGGTAGGCTTTGGCAATATTCTCCGCTGCCAACGCAGGCTGGCTCAAATTGGAATACGCGATACCTAACCGCGCATACGCAATGGCAAAATTGGGGTCAAGTTCGATGGCCCGCTTCAGCAATGGCACCGCTGCCTCGCTTCCCTCAGTGCTCCGCATTTTCATTCCCAGGCTGTAGGCTTTTAGCGCATCCAAGGATGATGTCGTCGCCTGTTCGAGCGGAACATCGTACTTCTGGACTGATGCTAGCGATTCGCCCAGCTTTCGCCGCAATTTGGCGGCAGATGTATCCAGTGCTTTGAGCACATCCTCTTTGCGCCGCGCTTCCGCCTGCTCTTCGGCCAGGCTGGCGCCTGAGTTGCAGTTCGTAGCCGCCAACCGCACTACGTATTCTGTCCCCAGACTGGAGATGGAACCTGAGAGCACGGCTTTACTCCCCGTCCTCACGCAGATTTCTCCTGCGATCTCCGGCGTAACTAGAGTTCCAGACGGTCGCTCCATCCGGCGAAGCGTATCGCTTACGTCGCGTTCTGGGAGGAGGTTCAGGAACGGAGATTGGCCCAGATCCACGGCAAGCGCCTGCTTCATGGTGTCATCGAAGTCGGGGTCGCCTGTCGAATTAATAAAGTCGGCGAGAACAACCGTATCCTTCTCAGTAAGCGCCGAGGCCTTGCGTGGGCCCCAGTAGAGCCAGGCGACGACCAGCGCAGCCAGCAACAGCCCGCCTGCGAGGAGAGCGAGCCACGGACTGCGGCGGCGGACTGTGGTTGCCGACGCGCTCTCCGCCGCTGGCGTTGTGGCCACGGCAACGGCGGAGCCGGAACCAGGTTCCCTGACTTCTTGAGGTGACGTGGCGGGTGCGAGTTGCGGTGGCTCAGAGCTTGCTTCGCTGGTCGCGGCCAGCGAAGGTGCTATGCCTGACGTCGATTTCACTACTTTCGGTGGCGGCGCCGGCACAGTCTTTGACACCACCGGCGCCAGAAAGCGATACCCCCGCCGCGGGACCGTCTCGACATATACCGGCCGGTCGCTGTTGTCGTTCAGCGCGGTCCTAATCTGCTTGACGCACTGGTTCAGACCGTGGTCGAAGTCAACGTAGGTCTCCTCGCCCCAAACCTGCTTTTGAATATCTTCCCGGGTAACAAGCTGGCCCGAACGGCCCGCCAGGAGGGCGAGGATCTTAAAGGGCTGGGGCGGCAGCTTAAGCGGAAGACCGTCTTTGCGCAGCTCTTCGCTGTCGAGATTCAGCTCGAACACCCCGAAGCGAAGAAGTTTCTCAGTGGCTCCCAATACCATCCCTGACCAGAAGTAGCAATTTGCCGGATTATATACCGCTAGCAGCCCTGATTGTCATCCGTTTTGTCGATGACATGTCCCTCTAAGTCATCGCTTCTCAGTCTCTTAGCCGTTGACCTAAAACTTACCTCCAACTTGCCTCGAAATGACTCGCTAAGTATTGATCGCTCCGGCGAACTGGCGCATTGTGCGTTCACGAGAGCGGGAAATCGAGCGAAACAGCTCACCTGCTCTCCAGGGGGAACGCAAACCGGAGGTGGGATAACACGCCCACCCCCGGCGAGCGATGGAGAAGGCTCCCCACAGGGAATCGGCGGCGCTTCGGCGGCCACCGGAACAAATAACGAAGAGGAGGTCACCATGAAAACGCAACAAATTCACAGCAAGGCAGCAAACCTAGGGCCGTTTATCAAGCTGATGTTGATCTTGGCCGAGCAAAGGACTCGGACAGAAAACGAAACATCACGCGGAGTAGCCTCCAGTTCGCCGCTTTCCCACGCGGCCATCAGCGTTGCCATCGAAGAGGTCGCAGATTACGAGCAACCAATCCGCACGAGCCCCATCGTCCTGGGGCCGTTTCTGGCCATGGTTTTGACGCTAGGAAAGCGCAAGGCCGCCGAGCCGACGCCTCGGTTGCGCAGTTCGACCGTACCGGCAAGCCCGCGGTGACCCGCGCTTGCGGTGGGTCGATGAACCCGGGAGCAGAACACGGGCGGGCAGTCTCCTGCTCCCGGGAGAGATTTCCAACGGGAAATGGTTCCCAAGACTAACGCGAACCGAACAAGTTCGCACAACCACAACCCGGCGCCGCTCGAAGTCTGGTCGTCGCCCCCAAAAACTCAACAACAAGGAGAAAAAAAGTGAAAAACACAATGAAAACCATGAAACTCGGCTTGCATACGTTGGCATCATCGCTGCTGTTCGCGGCGATGGCGGTTGCTCCGTTGCGAGCACAGAACCCGCCTCCTGGGTGGATCTTCCAGTTAGCTGGACAGGGACAGGGCGTGCTGTCAACCTATCAGCAGTACACCACTACCTTTGTCGCGACTTCCAACCAAACCTATGTGTCGTTCGGATTCCGTGAGGTTCCGGATTTTTTCGCATTTGACGATGCGTCCGTAACCGACGTGACGCACCCCAGCGGCAACCTGCTTACCGACCCTGGCTTTGAAGGCGCACTGCTCAACCAAGAGGTTCCGACCGGATGGGGCCGGTGGATTCAACCCATCGACACATCCTTCGTCGGTTTGGTCGCGGGTACTGGGGGTTCGGCTTGCGCTCCTAACGGTCCTCACGGTGGCAGCGGGCAATTCTGGTGCGATGGCTCGGTGCAAGGATACGACGGGCTATTTCAGCAACTCGCTACCACTCCTGGGGACCACTACACGGTCAGCTTCTGGCTAGGAGACAACTCGAACCAGGTCCCGGTCAACCCAACGATCGACATGTTCGTATGGGCCGGCGATTCGCTGCCGAGCGGCACCGAACCCCTGCCCGAGCCCTCTTCGCTTGCGCTGTTCGGCACCGGGGCTCTTGGTCTGGCTGGCGTAATCCGTCGAAAGCTAAAGGCGTAGCCCCAGCAACGGAGCCACACCCTTACACAAATGTGCAAAACCAAGAAAGGAACGACCGCAATGAAGACCGACGCACTACAGCTTTACCGGGCCACGCAGAGCCTGTTCCGAGCTTTCCACTACCTGGATCCTCGCATGGAGGGCGGAGCGCTGGCTCCGCCCCAGGCGATGAATGCCGAGGCGCTGGCGGGACGCATTCTGCACGGCTGCATGGCGCAGCTCGTCACGGAGCTCCAGCAACGGCGAGAGCGGCGCCAAACCCAAACCCGGCGAACCTTGCGGCTCGCACAACTCTAACCCGGCGCGGCTCGAACTTCGACCACCGCCCCAACCTATGACCCAAAGGAGGTCAACCATGAAAACGCAACTTCGTATCGCTTCACTTTCCCTGCTGGCTGCTCTTTGTCTGACGCTGGCTTCTGTTCCGGCGTTCGCGCAGTGGAACTTCAATAACGGCCCGTGCAACTGTGACACCGATGCCTTGACCATCAACAACAACTTTGTCGTCAGTGACAGTTTCTTAGCCGGGGGATCAACCAACAGTTTCATGTTCAACGCTTGGGAATACCCCGGTGACAACTTGGGAATTTCCACCTCTTTTTTGGGCTGGTCCATTAGCGCTACGGAAAATGGTTCTCCCGTCGCCGGAGGCTCCGGCATCGCCCAGGGCGGGGTCAACATGACCGACACGTTCCTATCCATCAACGCCTATGGCTACAACATGGACAAGATCACGGTAACGGGTTTCAACGCAAGTACTGTGGCCAATAACACTTACTGGCTCAACCTGTATAACGCGCAGGTCCAAAGCCTCAATCCGGTCTACTGGGATGAGGACAGCGGCGTTGGCTGTGCCGGCCTCAACGGCACGTTACAGGGCTGCCCGAATAGTGCCTCCGACAATGGACTAGGCACCATTCCTTCTGAGTCCTTCACCATCAGCGGCAGCTCAACTCCCGAACCCAGCAGTCTTGCACTGTTCGGCTCCGGCGTCCTCGGCCTCGGCGGATTGCTGCGACGAAGGTTTCTCGGATAACGCAAGCGCTACTCGATGGGACATGTTGTCCCGGTGAGGAGCAGCGACGCGGTGCCGTTGCTCCTCACTTTTCACCGCAACCACCGCCACAACCTATGACCACAAGGAGGTCAACATGAAAACGCAACTCTACCAGCAGACAATCGCCGTTAGCACATTTGGCAAGACCCTATGGATTACCGCCGTGGCATTCATTCTGGCGAGCACGATGATCTTGCCTACGATAGCGTCCGCCCAGCTCATCACCGGTGGCACCGTCCAAGTGGTCAACGTCAGTACTCTGAAGTTCGACCTCTCCGGCGGTGCGGTGAACGTAAACGGCTTTACGCTGACGGGAGGAATCTACGTACCGGGAAACTACATCGGCGTCTGGTGCAATCCCTGCGGCTCGCAGTTGGACATTACAGCAGGCGGTAGCGGCCTGGACTTTCTCGGTGGCAACGCCTTTACCTGGCTGCCAAACCAGACATTCACGAATCTCGCCTGGGGTTCCATCTGGGCCGGCGGGCCAAGTTACCTGCTCATCACCGGCCCTCCCATTCCGATAAGCGGACCGGGCGCCTACACCGGTTCCTTTACCTATACTGCTGCCCTTTGCGGGCTGGTATCCGGCCACTTTTATACCTGCGATGTAACTGTGCCGCTTCAATCGGGAAGCGGGCAGGTCGTTGTTTATATCAACAAGAATCCGACGACCGGTTTCCTATACACAACCGGGGTGACATACCTGATTCAGTAGGGCCTCTGCAGGGGCCGGTCAACGTTCCGGCTCCCCGCAACGAAATAACCGTATGAGGAGCAGCTACGCGGTGAGGCTACTCCCCACTTTCAACCAACAACCACCGCCACAAACCTATGACCACAAGGAGGTCAATCGTGACGACCAACACACTAAGGCTTTACCGGGCCACGCAGAGCCTGTTCCGAGCTCTCCACTACCTGCGACAGCGCATGGAGGGTGGAGCTCCGGCTCCGCCCCAGCCAATAAACGGGAGGCGCTGGCGGGCTGCATTCTCCACGGCAGCATGGCGCAACTCGTCAGAGAGCTACAACAACTCGCAACCGAAACGAACCCTGTGGTTCGCACAACCCTAACCCGGGGCCGAGCCAGCTCGGTCGGCGCTACAACCTATGACCAAAAGGAGGTCACCATGAAAACGCAAAGTCTTTGCAACATCGACATAGCTCTGCCGCCGTTCTTCGGGCGGTTTGCCAACAAAGCCACTCATAAGCTAACCGGCACCGTTCGGACTTCGACCGTCGCCACAACCCACGACCACAAGGAGGTCACTATGAACACGCAACGTAACCACACCAGCAACGTATCTTTGCAGCCCTTCTTCGGGCAATCCCCAACCCTGCAAGCAACCACACCTGCCCGTATCAGGATGTTCGCAGTGCTTTGCAGTTTCCTCATTTTCCTCGCCTCGGCGCCTGCTACCTGGGGCACTTCTCAATGTGGCACCCCCAACCCTGCTGGCGGTCGATATTGTGTTTCGCCCCAGTACCGGTTTAGCCCCGAGCTGACAGGCGCTCCGTCCGTCGATGTTCTCGGAACTGGAAACCTGAACAACCTTTATCTCAAGTTCAGCCGGGCCACCAACACCGGCGGCGCCCCCCTGCCACCCGCTGGGCCGAACTCCTCGCCGTCGGTGATCACCCGGGCCATCTTCGCGTCACAGGATGACAACGGAAACTGGGGCCTGTGGTCCTACAACGCTCCCGGAGGGGGCAGCTTTGGATGGGACACCGTTACCAAGAACCCGACGTTGAGCATTGCCTACCCAATCCGCTCATCTCCGGGCTACCCCGGCAAGAATGCGGAGCCCTACGTCTACGCGGGCGGCGAGGACGGCAACCTTTACGCTTTCGGATACACAACCGGAACGCTGGGATGGACCTACACCACTAATGACGCGATCGATGCCTCCCCCACGGTCTCGGACGCAAACGAGGTGTACATCATCAATGCCTCGGGCTACATCTACAAAGTGGATGGCTATTCCGGAACCTCGATCTGGCCGGCGATAGCCTCCGGAGTGCTTCCGGGCAGCGGTACCACCTCTGCTTCTTCCCTCTCCCTAAGCGATGTCTCGTGCTCCGGATCATGCACCTGGCTATTCGCGGCTGGTACCAGCCCGTCGAATACCGGAGTGGTGAAAGCTTTCGATTCGGTTACCGGAAGTTCCCTCGCCAAATGGACCGCTTCACTGCCCCAGCCCGTGACCTCGTCACCAGTGGTTAGCAAACCGGACCAACTGGTGTATGTCCAGTCGCGGTTTGATTACTACAATGGGTTCGATGGGAAGGAGATCTATGCGTTAGATGAACTGACGGGCAATGTGTTATGGAGTGCGCTGCCGCCGCAGGTACCAAAACCTCCGGCGCTGCCACCGTGTCCCAACGTGGTCGGTCACTACCTTAGTGGAGGTTCCCCCGCCTACGATCAAGCCACGGAAACCGTCTTCGCATCGCTTGAAGTCATATACGATTACAGCTCTTGTGGCACCGTCTTCAAGAACTCGATTCTCACTGCCTACGATGCCACCAGGGGGCACAACGGGACGGTCAAGTGGAGTGTTGTGATCAGCAACCCGATCTCGCAGTCTTCCCCCACGGTGGCGAACGGAGTGGTGTACATAGGCACGGACGATGGCTACATCCTGGCGTTTGATGAGTCCAACGGCAATCCGCTTTGGACATCACCCAAGTTGGACTCGGGCGTATTTTCTCCTCCGGTCGTCGGCATCAACCGGATCTACGTCGTAACCAATCTAGGAACGTTGGACGTGTTTGGTCTCCCTGGATATTGAACGCTTAGACCCAATCGCTAGACTTTTGGTTAATCCCACCTTCTGGCTCGCCAGCGGGTGGGATTTTTTTGCCTCCAAGACGGCAGATTTTAGCCACTTGGTCGACTTCCCGCCGGAACATTCAACCTTGCAACCGTCTGCCTCCACATCACCTGCATGGGTGACCCACGCACTTGCCGTAACTAGCGCGGCGCATGTATCACTGGAAGCGAGGACGAAAAACACTTGCCAGTGGTCAGTGGTCACTGGTCAGACCGGAACGCTGCCCTGCGAGCAGTCGATATGCCCGGTGGCAGATTGCCACGTAAGTAGTTGCAATAAAAGAAGATGCCTGTAAATCATTGGCAGTCAATAGCTTGCGGGGAAAATGTGGCTAATCTTATGATTCTAAAGAACCGGGGGGAGGGGGTACATCGTTTTCGGACACAGATTTGGCTCCTGGCTTTAGGATGTTGGCCCGGCAAAGTCACGGCGTCTTGCGCTTGTACACGTAAATGTTCCACGTGGAAAGCGGCGCTGCGACGCCGCGATCAGCGCCGCTGAACGGGTTCAGCGTGCTTTTGTCAACCGCAAGCAGGCGGTAGTTCTGGGCCAGGTAGGTCCGGAGCCATTCGAAGATGTACATGTTGGCGCCCTCCGGCGGGAGCCAGGAGAGCGGCACATCGACATAGATCAACATTTCGGGCTGGGCCTTCTCGATGTCGGCGATCATTTCGCTCTGCATCACCGCCGCGTACTTCTGCGGCTCCATCAGTTCGTAGGTGTAGATGTATCCCGTGGCCGAGGGACGGTCGGCGTAGAAAAAGATCTCCGGCTCGGAACCAACGATGGCGAGCGGAGTTCTCTCGGGAGTCAGGTGCTTCACCAGCCGCGCAAGGTCAAGCGCTTCCGGGAAAGGATTGGCGCCATAGATACTGCGGCAGACTTCAAGAGGCGTCATCTGAAAGAAAACTTCGCGCTGGCCGTAAATCGAGTAGGCGAACGCGGCCAGGAAAAGCGCGAGGGGTATCACGCTGAGAGCAGGCGTGGGTCGCCACCGAGACAGCTTGTCGGTCGCGCAACTTACCGCCAGTCCAGCCAGGAGCGAGACCGCCGGCAGCATGAGGATGAAATAGTGCTCGCGAAAGTAGAGCCCCGGGCAAACCGCCAGCATGGAGAACAGGAGAAACAGCCCGGCGAAGATGCCACGCGACCGAGCCCGAGAGCACCACAGGAACGTGGTCAATCCGATGCCTGCGATCACCCAGATCAAAGCGACAGGCCCCACGACGCGAGGGATGAGGAACTTGAACAGGGCCCACCCGGTTTCGATCGTCACCCTCGTCGCATACTGGCTGGTGTAGGAAAACGTCCAGAACCAAAACTTCTGGAACACGCCGGCCTTGAACATAAGCAGGCATGTGATAGCGAACGGAAGTGTACCTCCTACGGTAAGAGCGCCGAGGCTGGCGATCAGCCCCTTCCAGTGGCGGTGAGATCTGAGCCTGTCTTGCAGCAGATACGTCCCGCCAAAAAGGAGAAAGAAAATGCCGGGCTGCTTCATAACGAAGGCGACACCCAGCAGCAGCCCGCTGCAGAAGAATAGCCAGATCCTGTCGCTTTCCATGGCGTCGAGCAACAGCAGAACGCCGGCGACCGCAGGCAGGACTACGAAATGGCTGGCATGACCGGCGAGCCCCAATCCGGATGGATTTGCCGAAAGTAATGCATAACTGGCGCAAGCCACGGCTCCGGCGAGATAGCCGAACAATCGCATCCCGAGGAAGAGCACAAGTACCGAGGTGGCGGCATTAACAAAGATGAGACCGATATGAACGGCGGAGGGACTTTGTCCCAAGGCAGCGAGAATCACGGCATACGAGGCTGCTGTGCCGGGCAGCTTCATGCTGTAGGCAAGCTGATACGGCGGAATGCCATGCAGCATCAGTTGACCGGCGTAAGCGTATTCCCCTTCGTCGCGCTCCAGCGGCACGGCCCGCAAGCGATAACGAATAAACGCAAACGTCAAAATGGCGAACAGAACCAGTCCGCAATAGAAATAAAGCAACAGGCGCTGCTTGCCCGACTCAGGCCGCTCGATATGGACCGATGTGTTCACCCAGTCGAATCCGCAACAGAGAGCGTGCTCTCGCCACCCGCTGAAATTGCTGCCTTCCTAGGGAGTAGAAGAAAATTCGGGTTGCCCGAACCGCTCACGTCTGCGGTTCAGCGCTCTTGCCGAGAAGGTATAAATGATGATTTGCAACACCGCGGCTCCACAAGCGTCGAGCACTACGTCCTGCCATCGCCCAGTTCGCGACGGGATGAACGACTGGTGAATCTCGTCAAGAGACGCGGTGATGATGGTGACGAGCATGCCAAGCATCGCCCACTCCATGCGCCAGAAGTCGTGCAGGTAAAACCCCCAGGGTCGCAACAGCACAGGCGTGAGCCTATCGCGATTGGTGTTCCTTAGCGCGTAGAAGACCAGAGCTCCGAGAATTCCGTAGCCGAGGAAGTGCCCGGTTTTACGTAGAACATCATTGAGACTCTGCACCACTTGCGGGCTGATGTGCGGCATCACGTACGACAGCCCCGCATAGAGCAAGCCCGATGTGTTGGTCGACGAAGCCAGATTGGTAGATTCCAGACGGATGATCCCCAGCCAGACGAGAACCGGCCACCAGTTCCTGGCGAAGATTTTGACAGAGGGCTTCAGCACGCGGGTAAGCTTTGCCGGCGATTCCGGACCCAGATTGGATGGATGCCGCTGGAGCGTAGAAATGTTACTCGACACGGTAGTTAGGCGCCTCGCGAGTAATCATCACGTCGTGCACGTGGCTTTCGCGCAAGCCAGCGCCGCTGATGCGCACGAACCTCGCCTTCTGCTGCAGCTCGGAGATGGTGGAGCAGCCGACATATCCCATGCCGCTCTTCACGCCGCCCACCAACTGGTAAACGACCATGGCAACCGTTCCGCGATAGGGCACTCGACCCTCGATGCCTTCGGGGACCAGCTTTCCCAGCCGATTGCCTTCGCTGCCGTCTTCGGAGATAACCGGGACGGAGGAATCGGATTCGTTGCCATCCTGGAAGTAACGCTCGCTGGAGCCCTGTGCCATGGCCGCCAGCGATCCCATGCCGCGATACGCCTTGAAGGAGCGGCCCTGGTACAGAATGGTTTCTCCCGGGCTCTCTTCCGTTCCGGCGAGCAAGGAGCCAACCATGACGCAGTTTGCGCCAGCGGCGATCGCTTTCGTGATGTCGCCGGAATACTTGATTCCGCCGTCCGCGATGATGGGTACATCGGTATCGCGAACCGCACGCGCGGCTTCGGCGATGGCGGTGATCTGTGGCACTCCGGCGCCGGTTACAACCCGGGTGGTGCAAATCGAGCCAGGTCCGATACCGACCTTGATGCCGTCGGCTCCGGCGCGCGCCAGCTCGCAGGCGCCGTCAAACGTGCCGACGTTGCCTGCGATGAGCTCAACTTCCGGCAACTTCGACTTGATTAGCCGGATCGCCTCGATGACGCGGGTGGAATGGCCATGAGCGCTGTCAATCGCCAACAGGTCAACCTTGGCCTTCACCATCTCCTGCGCCCGCTCCAGAAAATCGCCGGTGGCGCCGACGGCGGCTGCGACCCGCAGACGGCCGTGCGCGTCCTTGGCCGCCGTCGGATACTTCAGCCGCTTCTGAATGTCCTTTACCGTGATAAGGCCCTTCAAGTTGTAATGGTCGTCTACTACCAGCAGCTTCTCGATCCGATGCTGGTGCAGGATGGCCTCGGCGTCACTCAGGGTCGTACCCACCGGAACCGTGATGAGGTTCTCCTTCGTCATGACTTCGCTGATACGGATATCAGTGCGGGTCTCGAAGCGCAGGTCGCGGTTGGTAAGAATGCCAACCAGTCGCTTGTTCTTGGTGATGGGTACGCCAGAAATGCGGTAGCGGCGCATCACTTCCAGAGCGTCGGCGATCCTGTCCTCGGGCGACATAGTGATGGGATCGACGATCATGCCGCTCTCTGAGCGCTTGACCTTGTCCACTTCGCCGGCCTGCTGCTCGATGTCCAAGTTACGGTGAATGATTCCCAGTCCGCCCTGCTGGGCCATTGCGATGGCCATGCGTGATTCGGTCACGGTGTCCATGGCTGCGCTGATAAGCGGGATACGCAGCTCGATGTTGCGGGTCAGGCGGGTTGAGGTGTCCACCACCGCAGGTATGACATCCGACTTGGCGGGCAACAGCAACACGTCATCGAAGGTAAGCGCCTCAGGCACCGGAAAATGAATCATGGCATTAGGTCCGCGGAAGATAAACTTTTATTGTAGAGTTGCGCTGGCGGTTAGGCAAACGCGCGTGCCAGATAAGTCAGCAGGTCAGAGTAGCCTTGCGAATAATCAAGATTCAACCCAAACCTGCCTCCGCATCGCGGCCTGCTCTCACGGGCCTGTGCGGCAAAGAGTATTTCCCGAGCAGTCCCTCCCCCAGCCGGGATTGTGCTCGCCGAGGAATCACCGCCAGCCTTGCCAGCCCGCTTCTTGACCCATCTGACGCTCGTTCCTCTACCCAGCCCATTTGCGGACCTAATGCAACGGGTGTTCAGATTTGGGCAGTAAGTTCGGAGATGGACGGCGCCCCCGCGTCCTATCTAGACAACATCAATGAAATGTGTAGATTGAACATCTGGCGTGCGGCAACGTACATGCCTGTAATGACTCCTGACGGCCAAGAGCTCATCCATGCATGATATCCGTATCGCGTTTCGGCAATTGCGCAAGTCACCTGGCTTTGCGATCACAGTCATTCTGACCATTGCTCTAGGGATTGGCGCCAACACGGCAATCTTCACACTGGTGCACGCTATCCTGATGAAGTCGCTGCCAGTGGTCGATCCCAAAACCCTCTACCGGGTGGGTGATAAGGACGACTGCTGCGTGAACGGCGGCTTCTTGAACGACGAAGGAGACTTCGACGTCTTCTCCTATGAGCTGTACCTGCATTTTCGCGACACAACGCCGGAATTCGAGCAACTGGCGGCAATGCAATCCGGGTACAACATCATGACGGTGCGGCGAGGTTCGGAGCCCGCCAAGTCAGAGCGCAGCGAGTACGTATCGGGAAACTACTTCACCACGTTTGGCATTGGGGCATTCATCGGGCGCACACTGACGGCGGCGGACGACACGCCGAGCGCCGCTCCGGTGGTGGTGCTGACTTATCAGGCCTGGCAATCGGACTATGCCGGCGACCCTGCCTTGGTGGGATCGACGCTCTACATTCAGGGCCAGCCGGTGACCGTCGCAGGCATCGCACCGCCGGGATTCTTCGGCGACAGAATCAGAAGCCGTCCACCGGCCATTTGGATCCCGCTGGCCCTGGAGCCGGCCATCTCGCGCGAGAGTACGAACTTGCGTGTGCCGGACAGCAACTGGCTCTACGTGATCGGGCGGCTGAAGCCGGGTGTAGCTGTTGGACCGTTGCAGGCAAAACTGTCCAATAACCTGCGGCTATGGCTCGCGACCCAGGACGCGTACACCCGCAATGCTGGATCGACCGTAATTCCCAAGCAGCACGTGGTCATAACGCCCGCCGGCGCCGGGATTCAGGACCTGCAGCAGGAGAGAGGCAAGGGACTCTACCTTCTAATGGCGATCTCGGGGCTGGTGCTGCTGGTGGCGTGTGCGAACGTGGCGAACCTGTTGCTGGCGCGGGGCACGACGCGCAAGGCAGAAACTTCAATACGTATGGCGCTGGGCGCGGCGCGGAGCAAGCTAATCCGTCAGATGTTGACCGAGAGCGTGCTGTTGGCATGTCTGGGCGGATTGGCAGGCCTGGCCGTTGCCTATGCGGGGACGCGAACCGTTCTGTCGCTGGCTTTTCCCAACTCGCCCAACATACCGATCGAGGCCAGCCCGTCGCTTCCGGTGCTGGGATTTGCCTTCCTGCTGTCCCTAGCAACGGGAGTCGTGTTCGGTATCGTGCCGGCGTGGATTACGTCGCACTCCGATCCGGCGGAGGCGCTGCGCGGAGTGAACCGCTCGACGCGCGACCGCGCTTCCCTGCCGCAGAGATCGCTGATCATTTTCCAGGCCGCGCTGTCGCTGGTGTTGCTGGTGAGTGCCGGACTGCTAACCAAGAGCCTGCGCAACCTGGAGCATCAGGATTTCGGCCTTCAGACGACCAACCGGTATGTTGTGCACCTGGATCCGGCCGGTGCGGGCTACACTCCGGCAAAGCTGCCCGCGCTTTACCAGAGGCTGGAGCAGCAGTTTGGGGCGCTTCCCGGTGTGCAGAGTGTGGGGCTGGCGCTATACAGCACTTTGGAAGGAAATAATTGGGGCGAAGGCGTGCGCGTCGAGGGACGGCCAGAGCCGGGACCGAACGAACACAACGAGTCATCGTGGGACCGGGTGAACCCGCAGTTCTTTGCGACGGTTGGCCAGCCGGTGATTCGCGGACGAGGATTTACTGATGCTGACACTGCGACCTCGCAATTGGTGGCCGTAGTCAACCAGGCCTTCGTCAAGAAGTTCTTTCCCAAGGAAGACCCCATCGGGCGCCACTTCGGTATTTTTGACCATAAGTATGCCGGCGCCTTCGAGATTGTAGGCATTGTGGCCGACGCCAAGTACACTAGCCCGCGCCGTGAAGTCCGGCCCATGTATTTTCGGCCGCTGACGCAGCAACTGAAAGTGACCGAGGCGAACGACCTCATGGGAGAGGGGCGGTCGCTCTACATCAACTCGGTAACATTGCATTTCAGCGGGCCACCCCAGAATGTGGATGCGCTGGTGCGGCGCACCCTGGCGGACATCGACCCCAATCTGACGGTGATCGACTTGCAGTCTCTCGACGACCAGGTGAGCTTCAACTTCAATCAGGAGCGGCTCGTGGCACGGCTGACCACGTTGTTTGGCCTGTTGGCGCTCGTGCTCGCTTCGGTTGGACTCTATGGCATTACGTCCTATGCCGTCGCGCGCCGGACCAGCGAGATTGGGCTGCGTATGGCCCTGGGCGCGGACCGCGGGAACGTGGTGGGCATGGTACTGCGCGGCGCGTTCCTGCAGGTGGGAGTGGGACTGGCGGTGGGAATTCCGGTTGCGTTGCTGGGCGCTCACTATATGACGGACCAACTCTATGCGGTCCGCTCCTACGACCCGCTGAGCATCGCGATCGCAGTGGGGGTATTGTCGTGTGCGGCGGCGTTGGCAGGGTTCATCCCGGCTCGGCGGGCAGCCAGCATTGAGCCCATGGAGGCGCTGCGCATCGAGTAGGCGCGAATCTCTACGCTCCTTTCATCCCAAAGAACAACCATGCATCCGCGGTTGTGGTTGCGAAGGGGATGCGAGCCCACGCGAGCGCTTGAAAGTTCACACGTCGGCGTATCCCGAACGGATTGCCGGCTTCCCGAAAACTGATCCACTGCGCCGATATGCAGCCGTTGAATTCCCACCCCTTCCGGCGTATACTTCACTTTAGTACTGTTTTGTTTTGAGGGTCGTAGTCACCTCTCCCGGCGTGACCGCAGACCCGTGCGTATCCGGCGAAGCACATCGGTGGGCGAGAGCCCACTTTTTGTTTCCACCCTGTAATCCGCTGGTGCACGGCGACTCCAGGCGGCAGCGAAAGCCTGACGGGTGGTTTGCGTTTATTGGGTGGGAACCGCCTCTGCTTCGTTCGGGGCGGCTATGACGGGATTTTATGGCGGTGGATTTGGAGAAAGTTCGGGAAATCGTTGAGCGCGTCGCGCAGTCGAACGGGCTGGAAGTTGTTGATGTCGAGTTGCACGGCGGAGGCAAGGCCCGGATGCTCCGGATTTTCCTCGACAAGCCGGACGGATTGACGCACGAGGATTGTGCCAATGTCAGCCGCGAGGTAAGTACGATCTTTGACGTGGAAGACGCAATGCCCGGCGGGTCCTATCTGCTGGAGGTTTCGTCCCCGGGCTTGGATCGGAAGCTGTCGAAGCCGGGAGATTACCAGCGCTTCACCGGCAGCCTGGTCAAGCTAATGACCCGCGATGCGGTGAATGGCAACCGGCATTTTGAGGGACGGCTAAAGGCCTTTCACGATGGGCGTCTCAGCCTGGAGCTGACCGGCAGGAAGAAGTCAAAGAAACATCAGGCTGTGGAATCCGGGACGGAAGTTGAGATCGACCTGGGCAACGTCGAAAAGGCGAATCTTGTCCCCGAGTTTTAACGAAGTTCCAAGGGCAACGCAGGTGAGGTGGCAGACATTTTATGGCGAGTGAACTGTACAACGTAATCGACGCTCTGAGCCGCGAAAAAGGTATTGATCCGCAGATCGTCGTGAACGCGGTGGAGGATGCCATTGTTGTGGCCACCCGAAAGTACTACAAGACGCAGGAGAACCTGCGCGCCGAACTCGACAAGGAGAGCGGCCAGATACGGGCGTACGCCGTGCGCACGATCGTCGAGGACTCCGAACAAATCGAGGATCCCAACGCGCAAATCACGCTCGATGAGGCCAAGCGGATCGATCCCGCCGCCGAGGTCGGTGGAGAGTTGCGCACTTACAAGGCTACGGACGTGCTGGGAAGGATTGCGGCGCAGCTCGCCAAGCAAGTCATCTTTCAAAAAGTTCGCGAAGCTGAGCGCGACACCATCTACAACGAGTACATCGGTCGCGTCGGAGAAGTCCTCAACGCCACCGTCAAACGGCAGGAAGGCCAGGACGTCATCGTCGATCTGGGCAAAGCCGAGGCAAAGATGCCCCGCAAGGAGCAGTCGCGGCTCGAGTCCTTTGCTCCCGGTGAGCGTGCTCGAGTGGTGATCGTTCGCGTTGAAAAGGCTTCTAAGGGACCGCAAGTGGTGGTTTCCCGTGCCGTGCCGGAGCTGGTTTCCCACTTGTTCCAGACCGAAGTACCGGAGATTTACGACAACACGGTGGTCATTCGCGCCATTGCCCGGGAAGCCGGTGAGCGCACCAAGATCGCGGTCATGTCGAAAGACAAGGACGTCGATCCGGTGGGCGCTTGCGTGGGCATGAAGGGCATGCGCGTGCAGTCGATCATCCGCGAATTGCGCGGCGAGAAGATCGACATCATCGAGTACAACGAAGAACCGGTGGTCTTCGCCGAAAAGGCTTTGCAGCCCGCCAAGGTGAGCCGCGTTACCGTGCTTGAGGGCGAGGAAAAACACCTTGAGGTGATTGTTGACGACAGCCAGTTGTCGCTGGCGATTGGAAAGAAGGGGCAGAACGTCCGTCTCGCCGCCAAGCTGCTGGGCTGGAAGATCGACATCAAGAGCGAAGAGGAGAAGCGCCAGGAAGTGGAAGAGCGGATGAGTGCGGTGATGAACCAGACGGTCACTCCGCTGGAGAGCATTCCTGACCTCGAACCCGGAATCGTCGAGAAGCTGGTTGCGGCCGGCATCACAACCGTTGAGGCTGTCGCTGACATGACTCCCGAGCAACTCGAAGAAGTGCCCGGAATCGGTCCCAAGACGGTGGAAAAAATCAGTATCGCTGTTAACAATTATTTCTCCAGCTTGGAGGCGGCCGAGGCTCCGGCAGCGGAAGCAATCGCAGAAGAAGGTATTGCGGCAGAAGAGGCCGCTCCAGCCGAAGAGGTTACAGAAGCGGAAGCCGCAGCCAAAGAACTCGCTTCCGCAGAAGGCTTGCCGGGTAGCGAAGAGAATCCTCTGCCGGACGACGCGGAACTCGAAGGCGGTGGCGACGAGAGTGCCAAGGGTCCGGATTCCGCCGGACAATCCGCTGACGTGGAGGGCCTGTCGGAGGAGGCTGAAGACACCTCTGACAGCGTTGAAGACCTCGTCGAATCCGGCCAATACTATGAGGCTGAGGTCGTCGACGGTATTGAAAACGCCCCCGACGCCGATGTGGCTGAGGTCACTACACACGAGCGGCCAGCGACGGACGACGAGAACATTCCCGAGGAAGAACTGCCTGGGGAAAAGAGATAGAAACTCACTTTTCCGTAGCTTTTGCTGCGAAGGGCGAATATTTACCGTGAGGATGCCATGAAGGTCTAACCGGGACAGACAATACGGAGGAAACAGGGCGGCATGCAGAAGATTCGAATCAATGATCTGGCGCGGGAACTCGAGGTTAAGAGCAAAGCAATCCTCGACGCTCTCGTCAAGGTCGGCGTAACAGAAAAGAAAACGCACTCCAGCTCGATTGAAGTGGATGAAGCGGAGCGCGTGAAGAAATACTTCGCGGAGCGTGCAGAGCCCAGCGCCGCACGCAGTTCGCGCGCGACGGCTCCGGCGGACGAGTTCAAGCCCAAGATTGACTTGTCGCATATCTCGAAACCGGGCGATGTGCGCAAATTGGTCGAGCAACGGGCCACTCAGAGTTCCCCGGCGGCGCGTCCGTCGGTGCTATCAGGCCAACCCGTAGCAGGTGTACCGCGGCAAACGGTGGCGCCTCCGTCAGCCGTTCCCGCAAAGCCAGCGCCTCCCATTGCCAAACCTGTCGTACCGGCTGCGAGCACCTCGACAGCACCTCCCGAAGTGCCCAAGCCTGCGCCGCGTTTCATTAGCCCGCAGACGTTTGTGCGTCAGCCCTCGGCGGTCATACTTCCGCCGCAATCGTCAACCGCCGCCCAAGCTCACGCTCCGTCCGCAGTCGAGGCGGCAAAGCCTTCCGAGCCGACCATTGAAGATCAGGTTGCGGTCCTGGACGAAGTCGAGACAGAAGTTCCTGAAATCCAAGCCGCTGAAGTTGACGTTCCGGCTGAACCGGGGACTGAAGTTCCAATCACACACGCCACCTCCCCTGCATCCATACCGCCCGCCACGGCAGGTGGAGTACGCGCAGGCGCCCCAGCTCGCCCAGGCCAAACCGGAGCCGGCATGCCAGCTCCTCGTCGGTTGATCGTTCCGCAAACCGGTCCGCGGCCTGTGTACACGGCGCCGCCGTCGTCGGTCGCCCGTCCCGCAGCCAGTGGTGTTCCACGTGGAGCCATGCCGGAACGCGGCAAGCCGATTTTCCAGCGTCCGCGTCCGGGAGCTCCGCCGCAGGGTGCAACCCGGCCGCCCGCCCGTCCTGGCGAGCGCCGCGGTCCGCATCCAACCCGTTCCGGCGCGCCGGGTACGCGTCCGGGGTTCGGACCGGGTGCTGGCGTTGCGCCTGCTGGGCCGCCCACCGGACAACGTCCCGCCGGGCGCCCATCGCGGCCGGGACAGCGCTATGTTCCCCGCGGTGTGAAGGAAGGCCCGATGAAGGGCTTCGTTCCGCCGCCACGGTTGTCGCTTTCGTCGGAACCGTTGCCGATCACGCGCAGCATCACCATTCCTGAAGGCATCAGCGTGAAAGACCTGGCCGAAAAGCTGGAAATCCGCGCTAAGGACCTTATTGCCCGCCTGCTGGCGCGCGGCGTGTTCGCCACCGTCAACCAGACGCTCGACTCGGAGCTGGCGACGGAAATGGCACGTCATTTCGGTGCGGAGACCGCGGTCATCACCTTCGAAGAGCAACTGGCGAAAGACACGGTCTCGACTGAAGGAGCCGGCGAAGATGGCGGAGCACAAGCGGTTCCGCGCCCGCCGGTGGTCACGATCATGGGTCATGTGGACCACGGCAAGACCAGCTTGCTCGACGCCATCCGTTCGACCAACGTGGCAGAAGGCGAGGCGGGCGGAATCACGCAGCACATCGGCGCTTACAAGGTCGCCATTACTGACACGAACTCGCCCGCGTTCGGACGCGAGATCGTATTTCTCGACACGCCGGGCCACGAAGCCTTTACCCGTATGCGTGCTCGCGGATCGAAGGTGACGGACATTGTCGTGCTGGTGGTAGCCGCCGATGATGGCGTAATGCCACAGACCCTGGAAGCCATCGACCACGCGCAGGCGGCAAAGGTGCCGATCATTGTCGCAGTCAATAAGATTGACAAGCCGGGCGCTCTGCCTGAGCGCGTGAAGAAGCAGCTTGCCGACCGCGGGCTCATGCCTGAAGAATGGGGCGGCAGCACCGTGTTCGTGGATGTCTCGGCCAAGCAGAAAACCAATCTCAATCTACTGATGGAAATGATCTGCCTGGTTGCCGACCTGCAAGACCTGAAGGCCGTGCCTGATCGTCTGGCGGCCGGGACGGTGCTGGAAGCCAAGCTCGACCGTGGCCGCGGTCCAGTGGCCACTGTGCTGGTGCAAAACGGGACGCTCAGGACGGGCGACAACTTTGTGGTCGGCAACGTTTTCGGCAAGGTGCGCGCCATGTTCAACGATCGCGGGGCTGCGCTGGCTGCCGCCACGCCGGCAACTCCGGTGGAAATCCTCGGTCTCGAAGGATTGCCGCAAGCCGGCGATCAGCTCGTCGCCGTGGCCGATCGCGAAAAGGCGCGCGGCATCTCGGAGTACCGCGAACAAAAGGCGCGCGAGACGCAACTGGCGAAGAGTTCGCGAGTGTCGCTTGAGGGCCTGGCGGAGCAGTTGAAGTTCGCGGGCCAGAAGGAGCTGTCCATCATTCTGAAGGGCGACGTCCAGGGCTCAGTGGAAGTCTTGAGCGACCTGCTGACCAAGCTTTCGAACGACAGAGTGAAGATCAAGATCCTGCTTAGTGGCGTGGGCGCCATCACCGAAACCGACGTCCTGCTGGCCTCTGCGTCGAACGCCGTAATCATCGGTTTCAATGTGCGGCCGGAACGCAAGGCGCAGGAACTGGCGGAGCAGGAAAAGGTTGACATCCGTCTGCACTCCATCATTTACGAACTGCAGGACGAGATCAAACGGGCCATGACCGGCCTGCTCGAACCGATCATCAAGGAAACGTATCTCGGCCGCGCCGAAGTGCGCGACACTTTCCGTGTTCCCAAGGTGGGTACCGTCGCCGGCTGTTTGGTCACCGATGGCGTAATCAAGCGTGACGCCGAAGTTCGCCTGCTGCGCGACAATGTGGTCGTGTTCAAGGGCAAAATTGGCTCGGTGCGGCGCTTCAAGGAAGATGTCGGCGAAGTGCGGAATGGAATGGAGTGCGGCATCTCCATCGCCAATTACGGCGACATCAAGGTAGGAGATGTCATCGAGGACTTCGTCACCGAGAAAGTAGCGGCCGAAGCCTTCGTATAGAACGCAGCAAACTATCGTCCCGGGCCGATTTCTCCTTAGGAGAAGGCGGTTCCGGGACGTCGCGCAACAGGACAAATCATGGTTGCGTATCTCAGGCTCGAGATTCGCATTGAAGGCGCGCATTCCATCAAGGACAAACGCCAGGTAGTGCGCAGCGTTAAGGACGGACTGCGGGCGCACTTCAACGTTGCCGTTGCCGAGGTGGAGGCCAGCGAGGCGTGGCAGCGCGCGACCATCGGCGTGGTTAGCATTTCCGATTCGCGTGACTACCTTGAAGGGCTGATGCACAACGTCGAACAGTACGCCATGCGGCTTGCGAATAACGCGGGCGGCGACGTCACGGATTCGTTTATCGATTTCTTGAGCGAGGCGGAGTTCGGCGGCCATTTGACCGGGGAACCGTGAGCGTCATCACCGCAAACTCGACG
>Ga0074045_10000521_pt1 | contig 37282 bp, 29 predicted proteins | sample BogForMeECP23OM2_FD_94442 | JGI IMG/M metagenome (GOLD analysis project Ga0074045, IMG submission 94442) | Bog forest soil microbial communities from Calvert Island, British Columbia, Canada - Bog Forest MetaG ECP23OM2 | ecosystem: Environmental > Terrestrial > Soil > Wetlands ...
AGGAAGCCGTAAGCGACGCCAACGAAGATAGAGTTTTGATTTGATGTTGGTGTCAGTATCTGTAGTAGTCCGGTTTAAAGGGACCTCCCACGGAAATTCCCAGGTAATCGGCCTGTTTTTTCGTAAGTTTGGTCAATCTTGCATCCAGTCTTTCCAGATGCAGACGCGCGACTTCTTCATCAAGTATTTTGGGAAGAGTAAACACTCCTGCTTTATGTTTTTTAGTGGCTAATTCAATTTGCGCCAGACACTGATTGGTAAAACTGTTGCTCATGACAAAGCTGGGATGACCGGTGGCACAACCTAAATTAACCAGACGGCCTTCGGCCAAAATTATTATGAAACGTCCTGATTTGAGCTTCCATTTATCAACCTGCGGTTTGATATTTTCTTTCTTGCAAATTTTACTTGTTTCCAGGTAGTGCATGTCTATTTCGCTGTCAAAATGGCCGATGTTACAGACGATAGCTTCATTTTTCATTTTTTCCATATGCCAGCCGGTAATGACATCACAACAGCCGGTCGCCGTAACAAAGATATCTCCTGTGGACACTATGTCTTCCAGTGTTTTGACTTCATAGCCTTCCATCGCCGCCTGCAGGGCACAGATAGGATCAATTTCACTGATAATCACCCGTGCGCCAAATCCTCTCATGGACTGGGCGCAGCCTTTACCGACATCTCCATAACCGCAAACAACAACGACTTTCCCTGAAATCATGATATCGGTCGCTCTCTTGATTCCATCGGCAAGCGATTCGCGGCAACCATATAAATTATCGAATTTTGATTTAGTAACCGAATCGTTGACGTTTATTGCCGGAAATAAAAGCTCCCCGGCGGCCTGCATCTGATAAAGCCTGTGCACGCCTGTGGTTGTCTCCTCGGAAACTCCGCGAATTTTAGCGGCTATTTTTTGCCACCTTTCGGCATCACGTTTTACCGATTTTTCCAGACGCGAAACGATAATTTTGAATTCCTTATTATCAATTTTTTCTTTAAGCAGTTTGGGATTTCTTTCAAACTTTACTCCCTGATGAATAAATAATGTCGCGTCGCCGCCGTCGTCAACTATTAAATCGGGACCGGAGCCATCCGGCCAGATAAGAGCCTGTTCCGTGCACCACCAGTATTCTTCAAGTGATTCGCCTTTCCACGCGAAAACAGCCGCCGAACCGTTTTTTGCTATCGCGGCTGCCGCATGATCCTGAGTGGAAAATATATTGCAGGACGCCCAGCGAATATCAGCGCCCAATACCTTGAGCGTTTCAATAAGCATCGCGGTCTGAATAGTCATATGCAGACTGCCCATGATCTTCAATCCCTTTAATGGCTTCCTCTGTCCGTATTTTTTGCGTACAGCCATAAGACCGGGCATTTCGTTTTCCGCCAGTTGTATTTCTTTTCTACCCCACGATGCCAGTGAAATATCCGCTACTTTATATTTCAAAGCCGGATTAATTTCCAGAAAAGCCATTTTGCCTCCAGATTAATTTACCGATTCATTAAAGCCAATATAATTAAAACAAGCGACTTTAATTATACCGGCAAGATAACTGTTTATTTTTTAATTGCCAACGCCGCTTTAAGTTCTTTAGCCTTATCTGTTTTTTCCCAGGGATAACTCATATCCAGAAAGAATGTCTTGGGTAATTTTCTGAATCGTTCACTATTGAGCAGATCAAATTTTTTAATCATACCCTCGGGAGTTAAATTAAATGTTTTGTTTATAATCGAAGCAATTTTTTCATCAGAAACCTTACCCGTACCGAATGTGTTTATGTAAATAGAAATAGGCTTTGCAATACCAATCGCGTAAGCAAGTTGCACGGAACACTTTGTCGCCAACCCCGCGGCGACAATGTTTTTAGCCACATAGCGTGAACCGAAAGCAGCGGAACAATCGACCTTCTCCGGTGTTTTATTGACTATCGCGCCTCCGCCCAGCTGAGCCCCCGGATAACCTCCATAGAGCTGCACAACCAGCTTGCGTCCCGTAACGCCGGAATCCGCGGCCGAACACGAATTAATCGCCTGCCATTCGCCGGTCGGGTTAAAAAGGAATTTTGTTTTATCGTCAGTCCAATCGCTCAGGCAATTCATGGCGATTTTGCGTGCCTCTTTTTCAACCACAAAACGGGATTTAGCGGGAACATGTCTATAGTCTATTGCGTTCGACATAAGCACCGTCGCTACTCTTTGTGGCCGCCAGTTACTGTCATAATCCACTGTTACCTGCCCTTTTCCATCGGGCGCGAAAAAAAGATTTCCGCAATTTTCAAACGCGCGCATCATTCTGTTAACTAAAACGTAAGGCAGCGGCAGCAATTCGGGTGTTTCATCACAGGCGAATCCGTAAATAATTCCCTGATCACCCGCTCCGATTTCTTTGTGTTTACCTAAATTTGCTCTGCTCCCGATGTTGATATCAGGCGACTGTGGAATGATAGCATTGAGTATACCCATTGAATTGCCGTTGAGACCAAGCGCATAATCGTTATAACCTATATTTAAAACTGTCTGCCGAGCGACTTTTTCAACATCGATGTAAACCCGTGTGGAAATTTCTCCGCCGATAACGCAAAGACCTTTACCCAGAAATATTTCCAGGCCGCAGTGCGGCATGCAATTTATATCCATGCCTATTTTATGCTCTTCTTTCAATATTTCCGCAATAATGTTTGCGGCGATTGAATCGGAAACAATGTCAGGATGTCCAACCTTTACACTCTCGGAAGTAATTTGCATTCGTTAATCTCCTTGTGCCTATTTTATATTAAAACAGTTTAAATTTAAATTGTTTGACTAACACATCTGCTTAAATGAGTCTAATCTTTTTATTATCGCTGTAATATTGATTGATAAAATGAAAATAACGGACAAATATTTTTCATTTATTTTTGAAAAATATCAAATGCTTAATTTAATACTGCTAAATGATCGGTTACTTTTTTAATTTCTTTATTTTGTTTTTACTATCAACAAAAACACATTTAGGCGTCCATTTAACTGCCTCTTCGTCTTCGGCAAGAACATAACAGGCAATGATGATTAAATCTCCCTTAGCCACTTTACGGGCAGCCGCTCCATTGAGACAAATTGTTCCGGAATTGCGTTTGCCTTTAATGGCGTAAGTCGTAAACCTTTCTCCATTGTCTACGTCGTATATCGCAACTTGTTCATAAGGAACTATTTGTGCCTCCTCCATAAGCTTTTCATCAATAGAAATGCTTCCTTCATAATGCAAATCGGCATCCGTTACCGTGGCGCGATGAATTTTTGATTTTAACATAAATCTCTGCATAGTAATTAATTTCTCCTTGCTAAATATTATCTATCCAGTTTTTCGCCAAAAACATGGTTATCGATCAGTCTTGTATTACCAACTTTTACGGCCAACGCTATAACGGACTGATTTTTAATTTTATCAGCATCTTTAAGCGTCCTGGTGTCGCATATTTTAATATAATCGATTGCGGTAAAGGAAGCTCTTTTAATTAATTTCTCCACTTCAGTTATTATTACTGATGATTTTTTTTCTCCATTTGAATAAAGTTTTTGGGCTAATTTTAGAGCCTTGAATAAAGTTAAAGCGGACTTTCTTTCATCTTTGTTAAGGTATTTGTTACGGGAACTCATTGCCAGTCCGTCTGACTCGCGCACTGTGGGTGAACCTACTATTTGAATGTCTATATTGAGATCGTCAACCATTCTTTTTATCGTAACAAGCTGTTGAAAATCTTTCTTTCCGAAAACGGCAAAATCAGGTTTAACGATATTGAATAATTTATTACAGACAGTGGCAACGCCGCGAAAATGTCCCTGACGTGACATTCCACACAGGTTTTGAGTTACTTTTTCCACATCAACATAGGTTTGGTAATTCGCGGGATACATTTCCTTATCCGGCGGATAAAATATCACATCGACATTTACACTTTCAGCCATTTTCAAATCACGATCCAAATCGCGGGGATATTTTGAGAAATCTTCCTTGGGACCGAATTGAGTGGGATTCACGTAAATGCTGACGACTGAGCAATCAGCCATTTTTTTCGCTTCTTTCATAAGGGAAAGATGACCTTCGTGAAAGTAACCCATGGTGGGAACAAATGCTATTTTTTTCCCATCCATCCTGAGACTTGTGGAAAAAGACTGCATTTGTTTTACTGATTTAATAATTCTCATCTTAAACTAAAAAAACCTTCCGTCGGAAGACGAAAGGTTTTAAAATTTTCTCTAAGTTTTCCTTCCGTCTCAGTCCTTTCGGATCCAAGCGAATTTAGCCTTATTTAACACAAATACAACTAAATTGTCAAGAAAAATTAATTAACTGTTTCCCAAAAACAGACTCTATTTCCCATAATATTTATTTAACAACCAATATTTGTCCCGGAACTATTTTTTCATGAATGGATATCTTATTTAATTCCACGAGCTTGTCTACATTTATATTATTCTTTTTGGCAATACTATGTAAATTATCATTCTTAGTGACTATATATTTGTTCGTTCCTAATTTATCTACATCATTTCCAGATAATACCTGTTTTTTTATCCTGGATTTTTTAACTGACTTTTTTACATTCTTTTCATTGTTATCCTCATCTTCTAAATTAGCATTGCTTTTGTTTTGTGAAAGCTTCAATATTCGTCCAGCAGTGATTTTCCCGGTTTTTAAATTGTTCATTTCCTTCAATTCAGCCAATGGAATTGAAAAACGGCGGGAAATCATTGAAAGGGTTTCTCCTTTTTTAACCTTGTATCGCCCTGAAGATGCAATTTCTTTCCGATATTTTTTTTGATGTGATTTGCCTTCCGCATAGTTTCTTTTCCTTGCTATTGGAATTGTAATTCTTCTTCCCATGACCAGTTTCCTTTTAGAACCTAATCTATTACATGATACTATCATGGAAACAGGAACATCATATTTTTTGGCAATTGAGTAAATCGTCTCACCCCTTTTTACCTTATGTTTTGTAAAATCAGGACGATCAGACACAAAATGAGGCTTTTCAGCCTGGGGAATGTCATTGGCGACCAAATTGAACTTATCCAGAGATTTTTCTGGAAGTTTTAAATTATATTCATGATCCGGGGTTATCTTATATCTTAACGCTGAATTAAGTAAATTTAAATCATCTTCCGATATTTCAATTTTTTCCGCAATATCTTTGAGTTTCATCATTTTATTAACTTTGACGGTCTCAAAGGCAATTGGTTTTTCCGTATTGCTTAAATCATCAAATCCATACTTTTGGGGATTTTTGACTATGTGCAATGTTGCGAGAAATCGGGGAACATAGCGAGCCGTTTCATTTGGCAGTTGTCTGTATAAATCCCAAAAACCATCCATGTAATTAATATGCTGCATGGATATAACTCTGAGCACCCTTCCCTCTCCGCAATTATAAGCAGCCAGAACAGTAAGCCAGTCGCCAAACATGCTATGCAATTCTTTTAAGTACGCAATTGCCGCTTTAGTGGACTCTTGCACATCCATACGCTCATCAACCCACTCATCGCGAGTGAGACCAAATTTATATCCCGTTGACGGTATAAATTGCCATAAACCCAACGCACGGGCACGGGAATAAGCGTTAATTTTGAAAAAACTCTCAACCAGTGGAAGCCATAAAAACTCTTCCGGAATTCCTGCTTTTTTTAATTCTTTCAATATAGCAGAACGGTACATGCCTGAACGCTGATAAGCAGCTATAAAGTTATCACGTTCCAGACCTTGAAAAGATTTGATTTCTTTTTCCACATCAGCGTTCATGGTCAACGGTATTTCACTATTCTTACCATTCATGACCGTATGCTTGGACGAATAAACAGCCAGAATGCGTCTGGAAATTAAAAGACGTAAATCATCTTTCTCCTGAGCAATCGTCACATCACCGTTAGCGTCAAGGAGTAAAGAATAAGCCTCGTCCAGAGTATCTAAAGTTTTTTCTATATCTCCCTTCTCCCAGAGTTTATCGGCAACATCCAGCAGTTCCAATGCTTTTTCCATTAGATCTTGCTTCTCTTCGCTGATTTGGTTTTGTTGTGTCGCGCCGGTGTCCGATTTTAAATTCAAAAATTTATTTTCTTCATGTTGATCATTAACTTCACTATCTGCTTTTATAGATGGATCTTCTTTTACTGTTTGTTTTGTAATCTCGTCGCTGGTGGCACCTATAATTTTTCTATCATCTCTTTTATCAGCAATATTTTCCGCGCAACCAAACAGAGGAAGAGCAAAAATCAAACTAAATATAATAATATAAGCAACACAGTCGCTTTTGGTTCTAACCATTGAAACAACTCCTTCGTTTTTTCAAAACATGTTCATATTTCAAAGTCGCATTAATAAATATATACGCATGTTATCATATAGCATAGTTTTTATTTTTTCCCAAAACTAAATGATTATCAATCGTCAGATACAATCATTCTGTAAATTAATCTATTTATCAGTCGCCTCTGTTAATTGAAGAATGATTTGTTGTATTCATGAGATAGGCTTGAATAAATTCATCAATATCACCATCCAGGACTTTATTAGCATTGTTATTTTCCAGATTTGTCCGGTGATCTTTAACCATTTTATAAGGATGCAGAATGTAAGACCTGATTTGGCTTCCCCATGCAATATCTTTTTTCAATTTATTTTCTTCATCAATCTTTTCATTTTTCAACTGGAGTTCCCTCTCATAAAGCCTTGATTTTAAAAACTTCATGGCCATTGCTTTATTTTGATACTGGGAACGCTCGTTTTGACATTGCACAACTATACCTGTAGGCAAGTGGGTAATTCTTACCGCCGAATCAGTTTTATTTACATGCTGACCGCCTTTGCCGCCCGCGCGAAAAGTATCAATGCGCAGATCATCTTCGTTAATTTCAATTTTAATTTCGTCATCTACTTCAGGATAAACAAAAACAGATGCAAATGATGTATGACGACGCGCGCTGGCATCGAAAGGAGAAATACGGACCAATCGGTGGATGCCTATTTCCGCTTTAGCATAACCGTAAGCGTATTCTCCCTCCATAGTAAATGATACACTTTTAATACCGGCTTCATCTCCGGCAAGAGAATCGATTATTTTTGTAATAAATTTCTTTTTTTCCGCCCAGCGTAAGTACATGCGTAACAACATTTCCGCCCAATCCTGCGCTTCTGTTCCACCTGCTCCGGCATGTATGGAAACAATAGCATTCATGGAATCCTGATCGCTGTTAAGCATCATTTTAAGCTCTTCCTGATTAACAGCCAAATTCAATTGCTCCAATTCAGCGGTCAGATCATTCAGGACTTGCTCATCTTTTTCCTGAAGTGCAATGCTTCCGATATTTTCGATATCACTTATTTCGTTATTAAACTTTTCCCATTTATCCACTGCTTCTGCAAGCTTTGCCTTTTTTTGCAAAATTTCACGAGCTTTTTCCTGATCATTCCAAAAGTCTTTTTTTAAAGACAAATCTTCTAAATCTTTTATTTTAAGTTTCATTTCAGAAACGTCAAAGACAGTCCCCTATGTACTTTATTCTTTTTTTCAAATTAATTACTGCTTCCTGCATATTTTCAACTGACATTTCTGACCCTCCCTTTTAAACTAATTAAAAAATAAAAGATAATTAACACAAAACAGACTGTTACTAAGATATCACCATATTTGGCGTAAAACGTTGGTATATTGACAAATTTTACGTAACCTTTCAAGGCATCTTTTTGAAAAATTTTTGTTTCTGCAACGATATGACCACCGGGATCAATAATTCCGGAAATTCCGGTATTGGCAGCTCTTACCAAATAGAGTCGCGTCTCCACTGATCTAAAAACTGCCATGGAGAAATGCTGATAAGGCGCTGAGGTTGTCCCGAACCAGGCATCATTGGTAATATTAACCAATAAAGCGGCAGAATTGTTTTTATACATTCTGGCGGCAAACGGCAATATACTTTCGTAACATATCAAAATTCCAATTTTTTTATTATCCAAAGATAACGGATTAAATCCGGCTCCTCGTCCAAAATCACCGATACCGGCAGTTAATTTTTTAACGAACGGGAAAATATCTCGATACGGCACATATTCGCCATAGGGAACAAGATGAACTTTATCATACCTGCCTTTAACTTCACCGGACGGAGAAAGCAAATACGCGCTGTTGAAACAATCATTCGTGTTTTTCGTTTGCGAACTACTCACAGAACCAAATAATAACCAGCTTTTCGTTTTACGCGATAAATTTATAATCTGATTGTGCAAACTATTTATATCTTGAAAAAAAAACGGAGCCGCCGTTTCCGGCCATACAATTAAACTTCCATTTCCCGGCAAACTGTTTAAAGAAAGTTGCTCATATTTGTTTAATGTTTCTCTCTGGTAATTTTCATCCCATTTTATAGATTGATCTATGTTGCCCTGTATTAACGATACTTCCATGCCAGGCGAATTTCGTACGGATTTATTAACTTGATCTAAACGGTAAATGCCATAAACATACGCTCCGGCCAATATAAGAAAAACAACACAAGCTATTATATATTCTTTCTTGGATCTTTTATCGATAACTTCAAAGACAGTTGCATTAATTAAAGCTATTAAAAAAGACAAACCAAACACACCGGCAACATCGGCAAATTGAAGAAGATAAGTATTCAGATACTGGGAATAACCAAGATTTTCCCAGGGAAAACCCGTAAACAGAAATGATTTACCATACTCAAAACAAACCCACAAAACAGGCGCAGTTAAATAAATAGGTATTCTCTCCCGGAAATATACAATGCATCCGGCAAATAAAGCGATATAAATACTTAAATAGCAGGCAAGGAGCAACATTAAAACAATACCGGTATATAAAGGCAGATAACCGTAATTTATAACTACAAATGCAATCCAATAAATTATTCCGGTATAGCTGACGATGCCCGTGATAAAACCTAAAAGCAATCCCTGAGTAAATGTAGCAGCTTTCTTTAGAGCGAAAAAAAGAGGAATGAAAGCTATCCAGGCAAGCAGGCCGGAGCCGTACTTGGGAAAAGATAAAAATAAGAACATGCCGCTTAAAACAGCTAAAAAAACCGTATTGCGTGTGAATAAACTGATTGAACCTGATTGAAGATCATTGATGGTTTGGGTGTTATTCTTCATTCATACCATTTGTCTTTATTTTCTTGATTTTTACTCTTTTAATACTGCGTTCATCAGCATTTTCGATTGTAATTTTCATGTTTTCTATTTGAAATTTTTCTCCGGATAGAGGAATTCTTTTAGTCGAATTCAGGATTAAACCACTTAGCGTCTCATATCTGCCTTTTTTCAAGTTAATATTTAAGTGCTCTTCAATTTTCTCGATTTCTATCCGGCCATCGAATATTAATGATCCATCCGGTGATTGGGAAATTCCATCGGTAGCCGTATTAGTTTCGTGTTCATCACGGATTTCTCCGACAATTTCTTCGAGCAGATCTTCCAATGTTACCAAACCGGCGGTTCCACCATACTCATCAATAACGATCGCCATGTGTTTTTTATTTTCTTTTAATTCATAAAACAATAAATGGGTATTTTTTGTCTCAGGAATATAATACGCGGTACTTAAACATGCTAATATATCTTCTTTGGTAATTTGCTTCGACCAGAATTTAAGGACGTCTTTAACATTTAAGATGCCGATAATATTATCAATAGTATCCCTATATACAGGAATGCGCGTATGTCTTGATGCGATTACTTCATTGATAATTTCATCAATCGCCGCCTCCGTGCTTACAGCAACGATCTCCGTACGTGGAATCATTATTTCACGTACTAAAATATGGGTAAATTCTAAAATATTTTCAATTATTTCCCGCGAGGAAGGATCTACCAGACCGCATTTCTGCGCTCTGGCCAATACGGCGTCAATTTTATTTTTCATATATTTATTGTCGCGCCAGAAAAAAAGCTTGAGAATAATTTTTGTGATATTCAAAAATGTTTCTCCCCGAATTATAAGCCGCGCAAATACTCCGGTCTGATCCGGCTTAAGTCTTCTTCTTTGATTACTGAACTGATCATCTCTAAGATTTTTTCTTTTTCCCTGGGTAGATAGGCTTTTACCGATAAATAATTAGATGCATGGTTAGAAGTGAAATAGCAATTTGTAAAATTGGATTCGGCGATCATCAAATAAAGCTCACGGATAAAACCAAACTTATCAGGTAAAACAAAACGGCCGGCAAGATAATCTTCATATAATTCTGTTTCCGGTACGAACATCAAAGTAAGAGCACCGGCATAGTCTGGATCAATATCTGTTAAAATTTTCGCCGTATCACGCGCATGCTCAATGCTTTTCTCAATACCACCCAGTCCCAATATTACCGTTACAGAAAGTATAATGCCGGCTTCTTTGACACGGCGCGCTGCCGTTACCATTTGTTCGTAAGTTACACCCTTATTGATTTTTTTAAGCAAATCGACGTTACCTGTTTCTACACCTAAATAAATTATCTTTAAGCCCAGGGATCTGAGCGTCTTTAATTCATCAACGCTTTTTCTTAATATGCTCTTGGCATTGGCATAAGTTCCTATTCTATTTATATTCGGTAGGTTATCATTAATTAGTTTAAGTATTTCTTCAAGTCGTGGCTGAGGTATTATCAAAGCATCGCCATCGCATAAAAATACTTTATCCACATCATCATAGGAACTTGCTTCACGCAGATCTTTTTTTATTTGTTCCAGAGGTTTGATCTTTAACTTTTTCTGCCGGTAAGTTCCGCAAAATGTGCATTTATTATGTGAACAGCCAGTAGTCACCTGCAAAAGTAAACTATAAGCTTCACTCGGCGGCCTTATTATTAATCCTTCATAATCCATAGTATTATCTTTGTTTTCCTTTTAAAGTCTATAATAATTACCCCTGACATTATTCAAAACTATTTTTTTATATCAGAGCCTAACAAAAAAGCAAGGCTCAAAAGTCTAAATTAAAAAAGGGAGCCATATTAACATAGCTCCCTTAGATTTTCTGGCGGGGCCGATGGGACTTGAACCCACGCCCTCCGGCGTGACAGGCCGGCGTTATAACCAACTTAACTACGACCCCAAAAAATCATTTTAATTTTATGTCACTTTTTCAATTCAGCATAATTGGTAGGCGGAACAGGGATCGAACCTGTGACATCCACGGTGTAAGCGTGGCGCTCTCCCAGCTGAGCTACCCGCCCGTAATACACCAAAAACGCTGTGAGGCTTCTAGCAACATTGATATTGCTTGTCAAGTCATAAAAGTTCTTAAAACCTTTTAATTCACTGATTGGGAACTTATTGGAACAGCCGGAATTGGTGGCCTAATATCCTCTTCATCCTGAACAAATGCGATTTTCATAACTTCATCAATATGCTCGACAAAAATAATTTTCAGCGCATTCTGCACATTTTTGGGAACTTCCGCCAGGTCTCTTTCATTATCTTTCGGAATAATCACTGTTTTAATATTACCCCTGTGAGCCGCAAGGATTTTTTCCTTGAGTCCGCCAATCGGCAAAATTCTACCTCTTAATGTAATTTCACCGGTCATAGCGATATCCGCACGCACTTTTTTCTGCATTAGAACTGACGCTATGGAAGTAGTCATGGCAATGCCGGCAGAGGGGCCATCCTTTGGAATTGCTCCTTCCGGAACATGCACATGAATATCAATTTTTTTATAAAAATTCTTTGCCAGCCCGAATTGTTCGGCGCGGGCGCGAATATAACTCAGTGCAGCCTGAACCGATTCCTGCATCACATCGCCTAATTTACCTGTCATTATCATCTTGCCGGTACCTTCCATAATTGAGGCTTCAATTGATAAAAGTTCTCCGCCGACTTCTGTCCAGGCCAATCCGACTGTCAGGCCAATCTTGCTTTTTTCTTCCATTTCGCCATGATGATATTTGGGCACGCCCAAATATTTGGATATGGACGTTGAACTGATAAACACTCTTTTTTTATTATCATTGCTCACTATTTCTTTGGCCACTTTCCGGCAAATGGAGGCAATCTCCCGATCAAGATTACGCACACCGGCTTCCCGTGTATATTGACGGATAATTTTCAGCAACGCTCCATTAGTGAATTCAATATTTTCAATTTTCAGACCATTAGCTTCTACCTGCTTGGTGATTAGAAATTTTTTCGCTATTTGCAGTTTCTCCGGTTCCGTGTATCCGGCAATCCTGATTACTTCCATTCTGTCCTGCAACGGAGCCGGTATTGTCTGCAAAACATTTGCCGTCGTAATAAACATGATTTCCGACAAATCATAATCAACATCAAGATAATTATCATTAAACGCAAAGTTCTGTTCCGGATCCAGAACTTCCAGCAGAGCGGATGAAGGATCTCCTCTAAAATCAGAGCTGAGCTTATCTACTTCATCCAGACAAAAAACGGGATTGTTGGAACCGGCTTTTTTTAACAACTGAATAATCTTCCCGGGCATAGCTCCGATATAAGTTCTACGATGGCCTCGAATTTCCGCTTCATCGTGAACACCTCCCAGAGAGATACGAACAAATTTCCTATTTGTAGCCCTGGCAACCGATTTGGCGATAGAAGTCTTCCCTACACCCGGAGGACCAACAAGACACAAAATTGAACCTTTATTTTTCTTAACCAGAGATTGTACGGCAAGGTACTCGATAATGCGTTCTTTTACATTTTTCAATCCAAAATGATCTTCATCCAGAATCGCCTCGGATTCCTTCAGTGTGTGTTTATTTTCTGTTTTTTCCGACCAGGGCATGTCCAGTATCCAGTCAATATAATTTCTGACTACCGTAGCTTCTGCGGACATGGGGGTCATCATTTGTAATTTTTTAATTTCCTGCCGGACCTTTTTCACCGCCTCTTCCGACATTTTCTTTTGTTTCAAACGTTTTTCTAAATCGCTTATCTCGTTGCGGAAATCATCTTTGTCTCCCATTTCCTTCTGAATGGCCCGCATTTGTTCGTTGAGATAATAATCTTTTTGCGTCTTTTCCATCTGCTTTTTAACGCGTCTCTTGATCTTTTCTTCAACCTGCAGGATTTCGATTTCGGAAAGCATCAGAGAATAAATTGCTTCTAGTCTTTCGCCGATGTCAAACACCTCTATAATTTTCTGCTTATCTTCCAGTTTCACATTAAGATGAGTAATAACGACATCGGCCAGCTTTGATCCATCTTCAATAGCGGCAATTGTTCCCAGCATTTCAACATGGATTTTTTTACTGAGTTTCAGATAAAGCTCAAAAGATTCTTTAATGCTTCGCATCAGAGCCTGCTTTTTCACGTCATTTTTATCGTCAATATTCTCAATCTCATTTACTTTAACCAGGAAAAAATCATTGTTGGGTAAATATTCTTTTATGACTCCGCGAGTTTTCCCTTCGACAAGCACCTTGACTGTCCCATCGGGCAAACGTAAAAGTTGAATGATTATGCCGATTGTGCCAATATGATAAATATCTTCCTGTTTTGGGTCATCATCTTTGGCATTCTTCTGGGCAACCATGAAAATACTTTTTTCGTATTTCATCGCTGATTCCAGCGCGGCAATAGATTTTTCGCGCCCGACAAACAGAGGCACAATCATATGTGGAAACATAACAACATCTCTCAGCGGCAGGAGAGGAATCGTTACTGTTTTATCCTGATCATTGTCTTTATTTTCATCAAACATATTCTTCCTTGTTTATTCCTTTAAGCAGATTCAGATTTAGTTTCGTAAATCAAAATTGGTTTTTCTTTTTTTAATACGACTTCTTCACTAATAACACATTCCTTAATATTATTTTGTGAAGGAATATCATACATGACTTCCAACATTGTGTTTTCCAGTATTGAGCGCAAACCGCGCGCGCCGGATTTTCTTTCCGTTGATAAACCGGCTACAGCTCTCAGGGCCCCGTCTGTAAATTTCAGGGATACATTTTCCAAAGCAAACAATTTTTTATATTGTTTTATAATAGCGTCCTTCGGCTCAACCAGAATTTTGATTAAAGCCGATTCATCCAACTCATCCAGAGTGGCAATAACCGGCAACCGTCCGATAAATTCAGGTATTAGTCCGAATTTCAATAAATCTTCAGATCGTACTTCGGCAAGCAATTCACCAATCCTTTTTTCTTTCTTACTTTTTATTTCGGCGCCGAAACCCATCGCATTAACTCCCAATCGTTTTGAAATGATGTTTTCCAGATCATTAAAAGCGCCGCCGCAAATAAATAATATATTTGTTGTATCTACCTGGATAAATTCCTGTTGAGGATGTTTACGGCCGCCTTTGGGCGGTATATTGGCCATTGTTCCTTCCATAATCTTCAACAAGGCCTGTTGGACTCCTTCACCGGAAACATCTCTGGTTATGGATGGATTTCCCGATTTTTTCGCAATCTTGTCTATCTCATCAATATAAACAATTCCTTTTGACGCTCTGGCAACATCATAATCGGCATTTTGCAGCAAGCTTAAAATAATATTTTCTACATCTTCCCCAACATATCCGGCTTCAGTCAAAGTTGTAGCATCAGCGATTGTGAAAGGAACATTAAGAAATTTTGCCAGAGTTTTGGCCAGCAGTGTTTTACCCGAACCTGTGGGACCGATTAAAAGCACATTGCTTTTTTGAATTTCTATCCCATCGGCCTCTATATGAGAAAATAATCTTTTATAATGATTATAAACGGCAACCGACAATATTTTCTTTGTTTTTTCCTGACCAATTACATACTGGTCTAAAAATTTTTTAATTTCTTTCGGATAGGGCAAACCCTTTGGGGAATCTTTTTCTACAAGTTTATCTTCTTCTTCCTCAACAATATACCGGCAAAGTTCAATACATTCATCGCAAATATAGGCTGTCGGACCGGCAACCAGTTTTCGCACTTCACTTTGCATTTTTCCGCAAAAAGAACAAAAAAGCATTCCATCATCCATTCTATTATTTTTGCCTTTTTTTATCACTTAAATCTCCTTTTTTGTGTTACCTGAAGAAGCCGGCTTGCGAACTATGATTTCATCGATCAAACCATATTCTTTAGCTTGTTCACCAGTCATATAATAATCGCGTTCCGTGTCATTAATAATCTTGGGAAGCGGCTGTCCTGTCAAATCAGCCAGTATTTTGTTTAACTCATCCTTTAATCTTAATATTTCTCTTGCCTGAATGTCAATGTCGGTCGCCTGTCCCTGAAACCCTCCCAGCGGTTGATGGATTAAAATTCTCGAGTGAGGCAGGGCAAATCTTTTTTTCTTTTCTCCAGCTGCTAAAAGCAACGCTGCCATACTGGCTGATTGTCCCATGCAAACAGTCGAAATCGGTGATTTAATGTACTGCATTGTATCATAAATGGCCATCCCCGCACTTACACTTCCTCCGGGAGAATTTAAATAAAAAAAGATCTCCTTATCCGGGTTTTCAGCTTCCAGATAAAGCATTTGAGCAACAATTAAATTGGCCACACTATCATCAATAGCTGTGCCCAGAAAAACTATGCGATCTTTCAACAAACGTGAATAAATATCGTACGCCCGTTCGCCTCGCCCGTCTTGCTCAACCACCATGGGAATCAAATTCACTATTTAACCTCCGCATTCATACCATTGTTTTCTACTATTTTAATATTGGCATTATGCTCTATAAAGTCAAATGCCTTTTTTTGAATCAACTCCATTTTAAGACTGTCTTTACGTTCTTCACTATCGTACATTTTCTTTAATAATTCGTAATCCTGGCCATTCTGAACAGCTAATTCCTGAATATATTTATCTACATCGTTTTCTTCAACGACAAATGACTCTTTTTGGGCTATCTTTTTTAAAAGTAAAAAAGATTTGACGATTTTAGCAGCGTCTTCTTTGAATTTATCATGCATCTTAAAGCTTAATTCCAGAGCATTTTTTTCATCCATGCCGGCAGAAACCATTCTTTTTTGAGTATCAGCCATCATATAATAAATCTGCCTTTCAACAAGCGTAGAGGGAACTTCAAAATCATTTTCTTTTATCAATATTTCTGTAATCCTGTTTTGCAAATTAATTTCCGCCTGATGGTGAAATTTTTCTTCCAAAGTTTTACGCACATCGTTTTTTAAATCTTCCAAAGAATTGTACCTGTCGAAATTTTTGATAAAGTTATCATCAGTTTCAGGTAATTTCTTCTCCTTTATGCCTTTCAATGTTACATTGAAAATTATCTCTTTGCCGGCAAATTTATTTTCGTGATAGTCAGTAGGGAAATTTACTTTTATATCCTTTATTTCCCCGTTTTTCATACCAATCAATTGTTCCTCAAAACCCGGAACAAATCTCTGTGATCCGATTTCAAGTAAATAGTCTTCCGCTTTCAATTCTTTGTATAATTCTCCGTTTAAACTCCCGGCAAAATCAATCACAACAAAATCAGCATTGACAACGGGGCGATCATCTTTAACCTCCTCCATCGTCGCAAACATTTCTCTTATTTCGTTAATTCTTTTTTCTACATCATTATCGGTTACTTTAAGTTCTTCTTTTTCTAATTCGATTCCTTTATAACCTTTAGGTTCAAACTCCGGTTCCATTTCGAACGAAGCAGAAAAAGAAAAATCTGTATTTTCTTTTATTCCTTCCTGACTTATTTCCGGTTGCGAAACAGCAACAATTCCCTTGTCTTCTAACGCTTGCCAGTAATATTTATTAATTACATTGGTTGTCGCTTCTTCCTGGGCATGTTCCTTATAATAAGTTTCTAAAATCTTGCGTGGAATTTTGCCCGGACGAAAACCTTTAATTTTAGCTTTCTTACTAACCTCATGATATACAGCATCCAGTTCATTTTTAACCTCACTCCAGGGTATTTCAAATGATAATTTTTTCTTAACTGGACTCAATTCTTCCGTCTTGATCTGAACCTGACTCACTATAATGTCTCCTTTTGCATTGAAATATTTACAAAACTCTTTTTTAAGACTGGTGCGAGAGAGGGGACTTGAACCCCTATTCCGCATAGCGGGCTGGATCCTAAGTCCAGTGCGTCTGCCAATTCCGCCACTCTCGCTCCTGGACTTTTATAATTCATTACGCATAAGAATGTCAACGCGGATTATTTTTGAAATTACTAACAAAACCAGTCAGATTAAGCTTTTTGAAGCTTTAGGGGAATTTATGTATTTGATTATCAGCTTTTATGCAAGAAAAATGTCTTAATGAATATTATGCCTGCCAGGAACACTAAGCGAAAATAGATTAACCTGGTAAAATATAATTTCTTTATGGTCTTAAAAGATTGAAAAAAATGTACTAAAGATAAAGGGGCAACCAAACTATTGGCTAACCCCTTGATTTTACTGGTCGGGGCGAGTGGATTTGAACCACCGGCCCTCTGAACCCCCATAAAGATTTTTTAACTTTCCCTTAATTTCAATTTGAAATTGAATTCACATATTTTCCATGGAGAGTTTGACGACAGGTGAAAGAAAAGGTTTTTGGTGAAAATAATAAGAGAGTAATATTTAAGAACAAACATTACTTTCTTGTAATCTGCAAATCGTCAATCTTTACGAAAATGCAAGACTTCAATCCATAATAAACAAAAACTGCTGAACTTTAACTAGACATGTGGTACAAATATTAAATGCAGGCAAGCCGAATGCTTCACTCAGATACAAGCTAATTGAAATCACAACATGAAGTTTACGAGGCGAAAAATGTATAATGAATTTTACGGATTTTCGGAAAAACCTTTTGAAATTTCGCCGGATCCCAAATTTCTCTATTTAACATCAAGCCTCCGGGAAGCTCTGGATGCTATGGTGAAGGGCATAAAAAATCGGCAGGGCGTCATTAGCATCACAGGGGAAGTAGGAACGGGCAAAACAACCCTTATTTACTATCTTTTGATGATCCTTGACGATAAAGTAAAAACAGCCTTTATTTTTCATCCATCAATAACCTTTGAAGAACTCCTGGAAATCATCCTCAGAGAGCATTACATTGAGGTTACCGGGAAAGATAAACAGACCCTTTTGAATCAATTTATTGAATATCTTTTGCATATCGGCAGCGATGAGACAATGGCAGTGATAATTGATGAGGCACAACACCTTTCAAAAGAAACACTGGAAGAACTGGGGAAATTATCCGAATGTTTTGAAGCCATGACACCGGTGCGGCTCAAGATTATTTTCGTTGGACAACCGGAATTTGAAGATATACTCAATTTATCTGGTCTGAAAATTATCAGCCAACAGATAGTGATCAAACGCAAAATCAAGGCCTTAACCGACGAAGAGTCTCGGGAATATATTGAGCATCGACTTAAATTAGTTGGAAGCATCGCCTCTCAGATATTCACCCCTAAGGCCATTTCTGCAGTTACCATTTATGCACAGGGACGTCCGCGAGTCATCAACATCGTGTGCGACAATGCTTTGATGAGCAGCTTCACGGAATCAAAGAAAAAAATAGATGAAAAGATCATCCTTGAAGTCATAAAGAATCTGGAAGGCCCATCACACCGGGCATTTATGCCCATGAGAATCTTCAGATTTGTCAAAAGAACGAATCTAATACGTCATAAAAGAATTCTTACTCCCCAGATAATGGCGGAATATAATTCAAATCCATCAATTCATATTTTGGACTTTATTTCACAAAAACAGATCGCTGTTATTTTCATGCTCCTGCTTGGTCTTGTCGTAATAGTTTTTCTGATGTGGACTTCTCCATGACTCTTTTCCATAACGAATCATCTCTAATCATAGCTCCTCAGTCAATATCCGCCAGCAATTCAGAAGTTGATAATCACTATCCGTCTGTTGATACTGCGGCGGCGCCCATTGAATCCCCTAAGCATGTTACGCTACCATCCGCATCTTCAATACCTTTGAATAAGGAAGCCATATCAATAAAAACAATCATAGTAAAAAAAGGGCAGAGCATTTCTCTCTTAGCGCAAAAATATTACGGAATGTCGAATAGAACCTGCGCTGAACTCATTTTAGATTATAACCCTGAGATTACCAATGTCCATATCATTTCGATAGATCAAAAAATCAAGATACCGAAAATTACTGAAGGATGCTTGATCATCCAATCTTCCGATCATACCTATAAAATTCATGTTGGAACTTTCGGGAATCCTGAATTCGCCAGGCTTTACAGAGGCGAACCTTCATTGAGAGGAAAAGAAATTAAGATTGTAGCCAGAAAAGTGACCTCTAGGGAAAGATGGTATCGAGTTATCGTCGGGAAATTCGACTGCAGGGACGAAGTTCTGGAAGAGATTTCCATCCTTAACGATAGAAATCTTCTGCCCCTTTTCGGCGTTCCTGAACGGAGGTGAATTTCCACTGGATAAACCGGCTTTCTCCGGACGCTAAGATCCTCACATCCACCCTGCTGCTGATGACGCCGCTGTTACATTTTTCAACCAATAATCATCCTTTTCGTCCAATACAGTTCACTTTTGAAAGTAATAATGCTATGAAATCAAGTTTTTTCCCAATACCGGAGGGGTTAATATTGTAGAAAGTGAGATATCCAAAAGCATATTTTAACCAAAAATCTTAAAACCTGTCGATATTCTTTACAATTCCAATATAACTTTATATATTAACGTAATCATTGATTAAACTTACTATTGGCGCTCGTATATCACTTATGGATTGTCGGATTTGTTTACAATATTGTTATTCTGAAATGACTCACAAAATAATAAAACTATTTTAAATCAATCAGTTATGATAATGGTATAAAAATTGCCGTTAATTTTACAGAATTAAAGAATGGAAAAAGGAGATTTTTATATGAAAAGGTTATTATTCCTCGGTGTTTTGTTATCTGTTTTTGCTATGGCGGGAGTCACCTATGCAATTCCAACAGGCAGTGTAAGCAACCTTCAATTGACTGACTCGTGGACTGGTACGGCAACCGGCACTCTGAATGGAACGGCGGTCGATTGGTATACCGGCTACGGTTTTAGTTTTACATATCAAGGACAGACATACAATGAACCAATAAGCTACTGTGTAGACCCAAGTGATGCCCCTACTTCTCCTTTTAATGGTTACTCTATTGAAAGCCTAACCGCGTCTGATGGGGCTCATTATCTTGAGGCGGCATGGTTGATGTCCGAGCTAGGTTCCACACTGGATGGGAAAAAGCTTACTGCAGTAGCTGCCCAAGCTGCCATTTGGGAAATTATGTTCAATGGCAATGGATTGACCTATGTCTACACAGGCGACTCTACTGGCGATTCCCCATCTTACATTAATTATTTAACAGGTTTAGCCCTGAGTAATTATGGAAGCTTAAATCTTACTGGTTTCTATCTTGCTACCGATCCTACGAATTCTCCGGTTACATCGTTCGATCAAGGCACTCAAGATTACCTCTTTTACGATCCAACTTCGGTTCCCGAACCAGCCACTATGCTCCTTCTTGGTGTTGGTCTGGTTGGATTGGCAGGTGCGAGGAGAAAATTTAAGAGTTAGATTGAATCAAATCTTTAAAATAGAAGGCAGGGTCAATTTGGCTCTGCCTTTTTTTATGTTCCAATAATTACTATTTGTAATCATGCACTCATTAAATTTTAACGACTACAGGAGGAATAAGTCTATTATCTATTACAGTAGAGTAGAGAGCTGGCGTAGTAGCTGAAGCTCTACCTCCAGCTCCCCCTCGTCAATTCCGTACGTTCGGTTTTCCCGAATACGGCTTACCGATTATCTTCATCCGGTTGCCTTCACATTCTGTACCCAAGGAGCCTTGGTGGGAACTTCGTACAGGCCTAACGAATCATAACAGTATCTATCCGGATATGACTTATACCCAAGACTGTGGTAATGGTGCTTCCGGCGAATGTATATTCGCATCCTGTAACCCAGATAATATCTCAAATACGACATGGCTTTCGTGCAGTTGCCAAATCGAAAGTAGCCTACCCATCCTCTGGCGACTTCATTCACTCTCCGAATCACAACTTCCGTCGGCGTTGCACTGTACCGCTCGGTCGTCAATTGCTTGATTGCCGATCGAACATGCTTCAGCGCTTTCTTGGACGGCTCGATGTGGGAATACATTTTACCGGTTTTCCGTCCTCTCTTCATGCCTATGGTGAAACCAAGAAAATTAAAACTCTCCCGGCGTGCATCCACAACCCGAGTTTTTTCTTCATTTAGCTTGAGGTGAAGATTATCGAAAACCCGCCTTACCCCATTCAGTATCCGGTCGGTGTTGCCCCTGCATAAAATGACGCAGTCATCCGCATATCTTACCAGTCGTGCTCCCAATCTCTCCTCAACTCTCTTGACTACCCATAGCGTGTCAAGCACGTTCAGATAGATATTGGCCAGCAAGGGAGATATTACTCCTCCCTGCGGTGTCCCCTGCTCTGTCGGAATCCTTTTACCCTCCGCGTAACATCCAGCTTTGAGTATGCTCTCTATAAGCCTGAGCACTCGCCCGTCTGATACGCATTGGTTCACCAAAGTCATGAGTTTTTCATGATCCACTGACCCAAAGAAACCCTTAAGATCAGCATCTAAAATCCATTCACGACCCTCTTGCACTTCCTTCCAGATTTTACGCAATGCATCCTTCGTTGATCTCCCCTTCCGGTACCCGAAGTATGGCTTCATCAAATGCTGGCTCGAAGATCGGCTCCAAACGGTTTAGTAACGCCTGCTGGCATACCCGTCCATAAACTGTGGGTATACCCAAAGGTCGTAACTTCCCCGGCTGACCAGGTTTTGGTATCATCTTCCGTCTTACTGGCTGCGGGTGATATGTGTCTTCCTTGAGCTCTTCATGAAGTCGTTTGAGGTTCTCTGCAAGATTCTCCTCAAACTCCTCAATGCTCTGACCATCTATTCCCCCAGCTCCTCGGTTCTGACGTACTTTCTGCCAGGCCAACTCCAAGTTCTTCATCTTGTAAATCTTGTCCACTAATGAGTGTACTTTCCTTGCACCAGTCGGGTTGATCCAGTCCACGAGTCTCCTCGAACGATCACTTATGGGTTTTTCACTTATGGAACTTGTCCGCGCCATCGTCCTTGCTCATCTCATTTCTTGTTTCTTCCAACCACTTCTGCCAACCGCCTTCCCCAGATCACCCGTCTGCCGATTCCTCGGTCACACGACTTTCATCGCGCTTCTGGTACTATTCGGTTATCCGACTACTCCCATGGCCTCGCTCTCCATTTCGCCTTCGCTTATAGGATTGCTTATCCCAGCGTCACTTGGGAACCATGCGAGTTCTCCTGGGGTCACACACTGTTCTTCCGTACCGTGCCGTCCGCAAACACCTTGGTGCGGTGGGTGGATGAGAACGCCTTCGCCTCCATAGTGCAGGCTTGACCTTGTCCCACCTTTGGCCGACCGGTTCGTCTTTGGATGGCTCCTTCGACTACGGCCCGGTATTTCTCCGCATACCCTTCAGATTCCACCTCACAATGGACACCTTGTCCTCCGGTTGTCTGACGACAAAGATCAAACTTAGGTACATCCCCTTGTCTGTTTCCCCCGTTTCCGGCTTCGTGCCCTATTTAGGGTTCTCATTATCTACTCTTCCCGGCCAGCGAGGCATTACACCCGCCTTTGGATATGACACCCCTCGTCCGGGTGCCTGAGGGACTTTAACCCTCCTGATCAGTGCGCTGCCCAGCGCACACTATGGGCAAATCCGACTCCCTTGCCGACCTAGTGAAATTTCGTTTCCTTATATCCACCCGTTGCCTGTTGGGCATCGGCAAGGGTCTCCCATGTTCATTGTCGTATGGCTGCCCCTGCGTGTCACCCCTGTTACCCCGGAAGCCCATCTATCGGTTCTGGTAGTTTTCGTTAAGATAGATGCTACGGTCTTACCCTTTGTAGGAGAGGGTCGACAACTCCATCGTGTATTTCGAGGCTACATCTGGGTTCGCTTACGCTGCGACCCGCAGGTTTGCTCGACTCCCCTAAGGAGCCTTTGTCAGAGAACTTAATGCTTCAGGTTACCCTTAACACATCCCTCTAGCTACATGGGCGAACTACCGAACTCCCATCGTCGGACTTTAACCGACTAGTCATACGTTTTACACGGCATGACCTTACAAATCATCAATTTCATAGAAAAAATAAAGGAATTCTTTATGACAATGCTGTCGCAGATATCTTTCTCTGAAACTATTATATGAGGGTTTACTTTGGGATATCTAATTTTTCCATTAAATCATATAAGGTGGGACGGCTGATTCTAAGATCCAATGCGGCTTTAGTTAGATTATTTTCATTTCGCGCTATGGCTTTTAAAATGAGTTCCTTCTCCAATTTTTCGCGAGCATCTTTGAGCACGATGCGCTCTTTCTTAACTGCTACTGACTCCATTTCCAAGTCTTCCAGAGTAATTTTTTTGCCCTCAGACATAATCACAGCTCGTTTTATCCGGTTTTCTAATTCCCGGATATTTCCAGGCCAAGAGTAGAGCTCAATGGATTCAATAGCCTGACTACTGAAACCTTTAATCTTTTTTCTGTTTTCACTTATATATCGATTCAGAAAATTTTTAGCCAAGAGTATGATATCTGTGTTTCTTTCCCGCAATGCTGGAAGAGAAATATTTACGACGCTTAAACGATAATATAAATCTTCCCGGAATTTTCCATTCTTCATTGCTTCTTCAAGATCACGATTGGTAGCTGCTAAAACTCGAGTGTCCACGTCTATTTCTTCTCTGCCCCCTATACGTTCTATCGTTTTTTCTTGAAGAAAACGAAGAAGTTTTACTTGAAGTGTCAGCGGAAGATCACCAATTTCATCAAGGAAAAGAGTTCCTCCTTCAGCCATTTCAAATCTGCCTTTACGCTGAACATGCGCGCCAGTAAATGTTCCTTTTTCATGTCCGAAAAGTTCACTTTCAATAAGATTTTCAGGAATCGCACTACAATTAATAGGAATAAAAGGTTTGGACTCGCGTATACTCAGCCGGTGAATGGCGCGGGCAACTAGTTCTTTGCCGGTACCGCTTTCGCCCCTTATTAAAACTGGTGCGTCGGTTGTTGCCACTTTGCGAATGGCGGAAAAAACATCCTGCATTTGGGGAGAAGTTCCGATCATACCTTCAAAAGTGTCGCCGCTTAAACGATGCTGCATCTCTCGTTGCTCCTGTTCCAGTTGAGAAACATGGAATGCTCGCCGCAGTACAACTTTAAGCTCGTCTAATTGAATTGGTTTATAAAAGAAGTCGTATGCGCCATTTTCGACAGCGCGCAGTGCATATTCTTTTTCACCGCGTCCGGTTATGATAATCACTTTTGTGTGGCTATATTCATCAAGGATATGGTCCAAGATAGCGAAACCTTCTTCAACACCGGCGGGATTGGGCGGTAGTCCCAGATCCAAGGTGACTACGACCGGCTGCTCTTTATTTATAATGGCGATGGCGCTTTGCCGATCTTCAGCCAGATAAACATCATAGTCAGCTGTTAACGCCCACTTCATCTGAGTTCGCAGATCTTCATCATCATCAACAATTAAGAGTTTTTGTTTTTGCAAAATAATACCTTGTTAGTTTCAGTCATTCACGATTTCTGCCAAGTGGCAACAGTATTTTGAATGTGGTTCCTTTGCCTTCCTCGCTTTCCACATTAAGGTTACCGCCATGCGCATCTATAATAGTCTTGCAATGATAAAGGCCAATGCCCATCCCCTGCTTTTTTGTTGTCTGAAACGGATGGAAAAGATTTTTTTCCATAAATTCTTTAGACATCCCGCAGCCAGAATCGCTTACTGAAATTTCCACCCAACTATTCTGAAAACTAGTAGCAACAGAGATTTGACCATCTTTTCCTATCGCATCGTATGCATTCATTAGCATATTTTCAAAAACTTTGTGCATTTGTTCCTGATCTATGGGAAGCGGAGGCAGGTTCCGATCAAAATTCTGACGTATCTGAATCTTTATATATTCTTTCATATCGTGGATAGCTGCAGTTATCAGGTCATTTATATTTGTTTCGCGAAAGGAAAGGTCAATTTTTTGGCTTAAGAGAGAAAGGCGGTTATTCATCTTGTTAATTTTGGATACACTCTGAGAAATAGTTTTCAGCGCGTCTGTGCGGAAATCCGGCTTATCCATATGCAAAGGCAGATTTTGTGTCACCAGAGACAGTTTCGATGCCAGATTTTTCAAATCATGCATAAAAAAAGCTGCCATGGTCTGAAGCGCCTCCAGTTCCTTGGTCTGACGTAAACGTTCGGAAAGTCTCAGGCTTAATAAAGCTGCCGCAGCCTGATCAGAAATAGTTTTAATCAATTCCGATTCTTCAAAGGTAAGAGATTCATAAAATACTTTTTCACTTAAGGTCATTATTCCAATTAGCTGTCCAGTGGCATTAAGAGGAACGCAATAGCGGATTTTCGATTCCCTGGTTTCCAATTTATCGGTATGGGTCAAATCAGAAACCCAGTTATCTTTGCGTCCTTTCAAATCAAACGGCATGTTTTGCTTGCTCATGGCTCTGATCAACTCCGATCGGCCTTCTTTGAAAAAGCTTATTTCTCCACCCTGATCTACCGTAAAAACTGTTGACCCGCCAAAAGATAGTTGTTCCTGTTTTTCATCAACAAGCCAGATGCTGACGGAAAGAATACCCAGTGTATCTGATATCATTTTGACGATAATATTGCATAGTTCGTTAGTTTTTGTGACGGAGGCGGTTCTTTGGGTGAAGTCTTCCCATATTTTTTGATAGTCGTATTGCGGACGTTTTAAATGTCTGCTGATGAAACGTTTTCGTTTTGTTCGTAATCGATCGGAAAGCAGAAAAGTAGCCAGAATAACTATTGTAACAAAAACCAGAAAGATAACGAGGTTGATATTTCTGAGCCATTTGAAATACAGTAAAATCCAGGTAATAATTCCCAATGATATAAAATATGCGCCAACAATCAAGATCGTGAAGGAAGTATAGAGAAATTGATGTGAAAGCTGAATGCTGGCACTCAGCGGTTTACCACGAAATAGCGACCGGAAAATAAAAATGTTGGATATCAAAAGAATGCCCAGATCAACTACATAAAGACCGGTGTTCACGCTGTTGAAGAGGACAACCTGACTGTCCGTAAAAATCCGTATCCCAAAAATACTACCTATACCCAGAAACATGAATTTGGTTTGCCAGCGAATGTGTCCGGTAGAATGACGGAAAGTTCTTTCTAGATTCATGAGAATGGCTATGGATATTATAATCGAGACTATATGCCATAGATAACCGGTCCAGCCTATACGGATAAACAAAGTAGGCAAATTTTGTGTCGCCAGAACTAAAGAAATAAAATTATTATTAAAAAGAGTTATCAGGGAAAGTGGCGCTGCAACTGCCAGCAGTAAAACCCATTTCCATTTAGATATTTGTTCGAAATAGTTAGTGCGGGCAAAGCTGATGCTGAAAAGCAGCCAGACAGACGGCACAAGAGAGGCTATAATAAACCGCGCCCGCAGCCAGAAAATGAATTCCGGAAGCGTGTTTGACTGATAGACAAGACCTGTAAGTGCTGCCTCCAGAGACATAAGCAACATACCGAAGGCAAATATACCCTGAAAAAAAGAACGAGGACCGCGGTAAATGCTGATGGCAATTACTGCAATAGTAACGGCCGCTGCGACAAATGAAAGCCCAACATTAAAAGCCATGATTCATCCGTAACCTCTATTTTTTCTATTTAACTATTAACTTTTAAATAAATCAAAAATCGGCCATCCGCCATTAGCAAATCATATAAATCTTTTCTGATCTTCTTAATAAAAACAGTATCGGAGCCAACAATAGCAGCGCCAGAATGAAAAAAAGCGTGCCGCCATCTCTGTGCAGAGAACTGGCAAGAATGCGCGGATCAATATAATTGCCCAACAGTGAAAGCGTAAAAATCCTGATGCCATTTTTAAACATAGCAATTAATACTGCGCAGATAACAAGAAAAATCATTCTCCAGTAGGATCTCAGAAACATATAACCGGATAAAATAGCGACAATAAAAATAGCCATGCTTGACCTGATGCCGCTGCATTGCTCAGCCACTTCTACATTGATATTCGGTAAATGAAAGACAAAACCATCCCGTATATATGGCGTTCCTGAGGCCAGAAATAACAGATTTGTAAACTCCGTGGAACCTACCCGTAAAAAATAGATGATATGGTCCATGAGAGCCGTGGGAATAGGAACGGTAAAAATCAAAAAGAGAAGAGGGAATAAAGCACTTCGATAAGCCTGCATTCCGTAATGAAGAATAAAAGCTCCGTTTATAAAAATGAAGATAGCAAAAGTGAGAAAAGACGCGTAATTGTTTTTATCCAGTGGTACACCCCATAGAAATCCGCCCCAATACAGAGTAATGCCTAAAAGTAAAACAGGAATTCCCACGACAAATAAATAATTTACTTTTGCAAAGATTTCTTTGCGTTTAATGTAAATCAGATAGATGCTCACCGGAGGTATTAAAACAATATGTGAATAGTATTCACTTTTGTTTGATGAATAAAGTGCCTTGAACGGCGTATAAGCCATGATCAATGCCACAGCGGTAAAAAGAAGAAAAATAATGTTTCTGGCGTTGAGATATTCCTTAATTATTTCAGCCAGAGAATTTTCTCTCATTTTAACCTTCGCCTTCACGTATTATTTGATAATTTATTAATATATTAAGCAGAAAAATGCGAATATTTTTTTAGCGGACTCATTTCAAAGCTTTTTCACCGAATGTATTTTTCGGTAACACCTAATTATGAGTCAACAATCCTTTTTATTTATCCCCTTCGTTAACATTTAACTTGATGCAATTCAAAATTCATTTATGTCTTGAAAAGAAATAGCAAATTGTTATACAATATATAATATTTAAATCATCCGAATTCTCAAAGGAGATAATAGGCATGAATTTAGAAAAAAGAAGGATGTATTTAGCGATTTGCATCTTGTCAGTTATCATTTTTCTCATCTTGCTTTCCGGATGCGCCAAAGAGTCAAAGATTGAACGCCACTGGAAGAAAGGGGAGACATACTTTTCAGAAAATAAGTTTAAAGACGCTGTTATTGAATATAAAAATGTAATCCAATTGGAACCCAAACATTCAAAAGCTTATTACAAATTGGGAATTACCTATTTGAAAATGGGGATGGTGAGTGAAGGATATGTCGCTCTAATCAAAACGGTAGAAATAAATCCAGATATGGTGGATGCCCATAATCAGTTAGGCTGGCTATACCTTCTCTCCAAAGATACAAAGAAGGCCAGAGAACAGGCCGAATTGATTTTAGCCAAAGACGCAAAAAATTCTTTGGCTCATATGCTTTTAAGTAACATCTATCTCACGGAAAAAAATATGGATGAGGCGATTATAGAGGGTAAAAAGGCGGTTGAAGGAGAAAACAAATTTGAGACGTATTTGCATCTTGCCAATCTTTATATAATTAAAAAAGATTTCTCCAGTGCTGAAGAAATGCTTAAAGCTGCTGTAAAGCTTGATGAGAAGTCATTACGGGGACATTTTGCCCTTGCTGAATTTTATTTACAGTCAGGAAATAAAGAATTGGCTGAACATGAATATTTCGAAGCAACAAAACTTGCGCCTAATGATCCATCAAGTTTTATGAAGTTGGGTAATTTTTATACCAGCGTCAACAAACGAGATGAAGCGGAAAAACAATTTTTAAAAGGAATTGAAATTGCGCCACAAAATGCCAATCTCAAAATTCATCTTGGTGACTTCTATTTGCTCGAAGGGAAAAAAGATAAAACAGAATCATATTTCAAAGAAGCGATAAAGCAGGATTCGAAGAATATCCGTGTTATAGAAAGATTGGCCGATTTCTATATAAACGAAAAAAAATATGACGAAGGTTGGAAACTAACGGAACAAATTCTGAAGATCAACCCTAAAAGTCAGGAAGGCCTGCTCTTGAAAGGAAGAATTTTATTAAGCCGGAACGAATTTAATCAGGCACTAAATTTGTTTCAAAGTTATAGTCAAGATAATCCGCAATCAGCTATGGCGTATTATTTAATTGCTCTTGCTCATTCTGGTATTGGTAACATTCAGCAGGCGAAGTCTGAATTGGGAGAAGCCATAAAGCGTAATCCCAAATGGGCACAGCCAAGACTTTTTTTGGCAGATATTAACTTTAGAGAAAGAAATTTTTCCGAAGCTATCAATCAGCTCAATTTAATACTGACGGACAATCCTTACAATATCCAGGCACATCTTCTTCTGGGTGATACCTATTTATCAAAAAGAGATATACCCGGCGCAGTCAAAGAATATGATGCTGTAATCAAATTATCGCCGCGTAATCCAGCAGGCTATATCCAGTCAAGTAAAGCTCTTTTAAATCAAAAGAAGGAGAAAGAAGCACTTGAAAGGTTAGAAAAGGCATTGTCTCTTCAACCGGATAATGCGGATGCGCTTCATCTGATTGCCTCCGTCTATTTGAGCAGAAAAGATATGAACAAAGCTATTGAAAGGATACAGCAACAAATCAAAGTTTTGCCGCAGAATCCTGTTTTTTATAGCATGCTGGGATCACTCTACGAGATAAAAAAAGATGTGGCTGCCGCTGAAAGTTATATGAAGAAAGCAATTGAACTCAATCCCAACCTCCCCTCGCTACATATCATATTGGGCGGTTTTTATATGAGGCAAAACCTGAGTGATAAGGCAAAAAATCAATATCTGGCTTCTGTCGAAAAAGAACCGAAGTCGCTTCCGGCATTAATGGCTCTGGGGATGATTTATGAAAATGAAAAAAATTACAGCAAGGCTCAAGAGTATTATGAAAAAGCTTTAGCGATAGATCCCCATTTTGTTTCGGCGGCCAATAATCTTGCTTTTTTTTATGCAGAACACGGCGGCAACATTGATATCGCTCTGAATCTGGCGCGCAAAGCCAAAGAACAAATGCCGGAAGATGCTCATATTTCAGATACTCTGGGATGGATTTATTATAAGAAAAATGTTCCACGAACTGCAATTACATACCTGAAAGAAGCGGCGGATAAAATGCCCGATCAACCTGTGGTCAGATATCATCTGGGCATGGCATACTATAAAAGCGGCAATCGTGATCTGGCTAAAAAAGAACTCCGTATTGCTCTAAAGATAAATTCCGGTTTCGCCGGTGCTGCTGAAGCCAGAGCAACTCTCAATAATCTCAAGTGATATTATTCCCATTGCTTCTCTAAACTTTTTTAAAAAGTATAAACAGAGCTTTGAAGGGGTTATGATTATAATTCTAAATCAAAGCGCTATCTTTTTGGGCGTCGTTGTCGGCTAGATATCCTCTTTAATTTTTCAGAAATGATATAACGTTGTCGGGAATATTAACAGTAATAATTTGTAATACAATTAATGAATAAATTTTTCTGATAGGAAATTACCTAGCGGGTTGCTGAAAAAGTCATTTCAGAAATTGATTTGATTCGGTATAGTCGATGCACATCACAGTAATAGGAGGCAATATGCGCGGCATCAACACTACTCAAAGTTTCATGTTCACCTATCTTTCGCCGGAGCAACGGGTACCAGAAGGGCATCCGTTGCGAGATATCAAGACATACGCCGACCGAGTTTTGACGGGACTTTCGGCGGAGTTCGAGGAGATGTACAGCAAGATGGGGAGGCCGTCAGTTCCACCGGAGCGTTTGTTGAAGGCCCAATTGCTGATTGCTCTGTATTCCGCGCGTTCCAACCGGCTGTTTTGTGAGATGCTGGACTATAACATACTGTTCCGATGGTTTTTAGACATGAATATGGAAGAGGGCTCGTTGGATGCGACGACGTTCACGAAGAACCGCGAGAGGCTTTTGGAGCATGAGATAGCGGAGAAGTTTTTCAGTTTGGTAGTGGGTCTTGCCCGGGAGAAGGGACTTTTGAGGGATACGATACCAGAGATTTTGTGAAGAACCTTCGCGAAAGGAAGGTTACGCCTCATGTTGCCGCTAATGTGGAACGCAAAGAAGGTTCTGCCATTAATGGACGCACAACTCGTCATGCAGGCTATGCCGTCAGCCAACGCATATGGAAAAGAGTGGAAGAAATTTTCGGGTTGTTTAAAACCATCGGCGGCATCAGGAGAACGCGCTTCAAAGGGCGGAATCGGACTCAACTACAGGCGTTGCTGGTGGGAACGGCTTACAATCTGATGAGAATAGCGAAACTCTTGAGGTCGGAGCCTGCGGAGGTATGAGGAACTATCGGATAAAAAGGGTTAAGAAGGCCTATAATAGGGAATATGCGGAAGTGAAAAATTTGCATCCTGAATATTTTTATCAAAAATCTTGTGCATTGAATAACCTTTTTTACTTTTTTAGGACTTTTTCAGCAACCTGCTAGAGCAATATCTTCAAGTTTATATTTAGACACCACTACCTCAAAATAAAAAGTCTCGACATTTTTTCCAATTTTTGATAATTAATTGAATTTGAGGTCAATTCTGATTTGTGATTAAATCACATCAAGGAGTATGCTTTTATGCAAAAAAGACCGAATACATTTTTCTTTATTGTAATTGTATTTGCATTTTTAGTTTTTATAGCAGAGCCTTCCTTTGTTTATGCCGAAGGGAATAAGGACGGAAATTCTATAAAAATAATTCCTGTTGCTCAACAACCTCAAGATCCTTCAAACGCACAAAATACGATCATTGCCAACAGCGATCAGTACATTATTGGTCCTGAAGATGTTCTTAATATCTTTGTTTGGCATGAAGAATCTCTCTCTAGAGAAAAGGTTCCGGTTCGAATCGATGGAAAGATTTCTTTGCCTCTTGTGGATGATATACAAGCAGCAGGGTTTACGCCTCTTCAACTGAAAAATGAATTGACCAAAAAACTTAAAGCTTTTGTGGATAACCCAACGGTGACAGTAACAGTAATGGAAGCAAACAGTTTCAAAGTCTATGTATCAGGAGAAGTTAAACAACCGGGTATTGTTAACATTCGCAGTGAAGTTACACTGGTTAAACTGATTATAATGTGTGGTGGATTTACAGAATGGGCCAACAAGAGAAATATTCTAGTCATCACAAAGGTAAATGGTGCAGACAAACGAATAACCGTTAATTATAACAAGATCATTGATGGAGACAAACCTGACATTATTATTCACCGGGGTGATACGGTAATAGTCAAATAATAAAAGGGGGTAGATCTGATTTTGATCCGAGTTTTTTTTGTAATTTTTTTGTCCCTGTATTTAATTGCGGCTTCGTCTGTTTATGGAGCAGATTTTCTTTCACAAGTTCACCCTAGTATCGGCGTTCAAGAAGAATATACTGACAATCTACAACTGACCAACGAAAATAAAATCAGTGATTTCATCACTACGGTTCAACCAGGGCTGAAATATTCAAATATGGATGCAACTTCAGGTATAGATTTGGATGCTCTTCTCGGGTGTGTTTTTTACGATAAAAATCCTAATTTGAATTACATAAGTAGTAATAATAATTTAAAGGCACAATATTTGACGACAGAACATTTCAACTTCTATCTTCAAGATTCCTTCATCCGATCCAATGACCCCCGTGAACAAGAGTATTTTACCACGGCCGCAAATAATGAATACATGCTTGCAATACAAACTCAAAGGGCTGTTTATTGGAGAAACGTTGTAGAACCAAAAATTGAATATCAATTCGGCGATGAAAATCGCGTTGGTATCACCTACCGAAATAACGTTTATCAAACGGAGAGCTCGGTTTCAGAGAACAGCATAGAGAATTATGTCCAGCCATACATTTCCTACTGGTTGAATAAGCAAAACGGAATTTATCTTGAATATGGTTACGACAATGGAGTTTTTGAATCGTCTCCCGACCTTAATGGTCAGAGAGTGGATGCCCGATATATTAACCGTTTTATGCCGAGAGCTTCTGCCTTTGTGGAGTACATTTTTTCCGATCGTTCTTTTTCATCGCCCGAACTTGATTATTACATCAATGAAGGTGACGTGGGGCTTACTTACACTTTCACGTCCACGCTAAAAGGATCAGCACAGGTGGGTTATTATAGGATGACTCCAACGACCGGCTCTGGTCAGGACGGGATTACTTTTAAGGGTGATCTGAGCAGTACAGATAAACAAACAACCTATAGCATAGGCATTCAGGGTGGTTATATAGAGGACTATTTTACTTCCGAAAATCTTGGTTTTCAAAAATATTATCGGGCAACCGGTTCCATAACTCATTTTCTGGACAGAAGACTATCAATCGGCTTATGGGGCAGCATAGAGCGCGATCCGGGTTCGAACTCAGTATCAGTTCCGAGTCAGCGATTTACTATCTTGGGTGCGGGTGCTAATTTGTCTTATCAACCCTTAAAGTGGTTAAAAATTTCTCTTGACTACAATTATAGTCAAAGGAATAGCAATTATTATTATGAGATGACAAACGAATACATAGAGAACAAGTGCATGTTGACTGTCACGGCAACTTACTGATGGTAGTCTCGTAAACGATAGAAGGAGCTTATAATTATGATCAATTCGGAAAAAGATTACACAATACAAGAATACATTGAAATCCTGCGGCAAAGGATCTGGTATATTGTTCTTCCCTTTCTGCTAATTGTAATAGGCGCTTCTATTTATGTGATTATTGTTCCCAGAGAGTACGTGGCCAGCAGTCTTATTCTGGTGAATGTGCAAAGTGTTCCGGAAGCTTTCGTCCAGGCCACGGTCACTTCGAAAGTTGAGGAAAGACTACAATCAATCGCCCAGGAAGTAATAAGTCGTACACGTCTGGAACAGATCATTAAAGAGTTCAATCTATATGAAAAGGAAAAGAAGCATCTCTCCAAAGAAGAAGTCATCGCATTAATGAGAGATAATATAAAAGTTGAACTACCAAAAAAAAACGAAGAAAAAAAATCTTTTACGATAAGTTACATTGGTGATGATCCTCGGGTAGTAACAACGGTTACAAATAAACTGGCTTCCCTGTTTATAGAAGAAAATCTCAAGATCAGGGAAAAGCAGGCTGTGGGAACAACGGATTTTTTAGTCCAGCAACTTGATTTGGCCAAGACAGAGCTTGACAAACAGGAAGCGGCAGTTGCTCAGTATAAGAGGCGCTTTATGGGCACGCTTCCAGAGCAACGGGATACGAATATCAAGTTTTTGGATGAGCTTCAAACTCAGTATCAAAGATTGGGTGAAAGCCTGCGAGATGCCCAGGACCGTAAACTCTTTATCCAGAAACAACTTGCAGATATTGAGTCACCAGTAAGCATACAAGGCACTAAAGAGTATGAAAAAGTGAGCAAGTCATCTTCTTTGTTAAATGATATGGCTCCGTCAATACCAGGCCCGGAAGTTGGTGGATCCTATGAATCCCAGAAGGAATCTTTAACCAGAGCACTTGAAGATTTGAGAACTAAATACACAGAAAATTATCCTGATGTAATCATCGCCAAAAAGAAATTGGCCAATTTGGAAAAGAATAAAGAAACATACAATGTTAATAATGTTAATAAAGATAATCCTCGTTACAGCGAATTGAAAAAACAACTGACAATGGTCGATTTAGAGATTAACCGATTTGTTGATGAGCAACGCAGCACTAAAGGTCAAATCGGAAAATACATGGGTAGGGTCGAACAAATGCCTGCTCGGGAACAGGATATGGCCTCGCTGTTAAGGCAATATCAAAGCACGAAAGATACATACGAAGGGCTTCTAAAAAAGAGCCAGGAAGCCCAACAGGCGGAAAATCTGGAAAAGGAACAAAAAGGGGAACAGTTTCGAATTGTTGACGCGGCCAGGTTACCGGAGAAGCCTTTCTCCCCTAATATTCCCAAAATTCTTCTTATCAGTCTGTTGGCGGGCATTGGTTGTGGTTTAGGATTGGCATTCATTAGGGAGCAGATGGATCGGTCTTTTCACGATGTCGAAGATGTTGAAATTTCCCTTGGACTTAAGGTCTTGGCGGTAATTCCTAAAATTGTTGAGGAAAAAGTGTCCTAACCATGTATAAGAAATTTTATGGTTTTAAAGAAAGACCTTTCGAAATCACACCTAACCCTTCCTATGTTTACCTAAGTGAAAAGCATAAGGAGGCACTGGCACATCTTCAATATGCCCTTAATGAAGGTAAAGGATTCACCGTTATTACAGGCGAAGCCGGCACCGGTAAAACAACACTTGTGTATAAATTATTAAGCAATCTGAGTGGTAATATTAGGATATGTTATATTTTTAATCCGATGATTGAGCGTAAAGATTTGTTAAAATATATATGTAACGATCTAGGAATCGAATCAGAAGGTATTAAAACAGGGGCACAACCTCTTTTATTGCTTTATAACTTCCTTTTGAATTGTTTTACCAATAATGAAAAAGTTTTCCTATTTATTGATGAAGCACATTGCCTTGAACCAGATTTGCTTCAGGATGTGCGTCTACTCACAAATCTGGAAACGGCAAAATCAAAATTACTTCACGTCGTATTGCTTGGGCAACCGGAACTCAATGACACTCTGGCAAAACCTGAATTTCGTCCGCTGAAGCAGAGAATATCTGTGCGCTATCATCTTCGCCCCTTGCAGCTTGAAGAAACCAAAGAATACATCTTGTTCCGGCTCAAGCGTTCGGGTTCCAGAAACATTAAGATATTTAGTGACTCGGCTATAAAAGAGATATACAGATACTCACAAGGATTACCCCGTCTGATTAACATTGTTTGTGATAATGCTCTGCTATCTGGATTTTCATTGGAGCGATACCATATCGATAAAGGCATCATCCGGAATGTTATAAAAGATATGGAAATCCCCGGAAGGAACGGAAGAAAACGTATAGTAAATCGTTTATTATCGTTCTTCCACTTGATCCATACAATCATCATAGCCATCCTGTTATATAATATTGCGGGCATTACTTTCCCCGGAATTGACTAATAAACTATGGAGATAACAACTTATGGGCAAGATGTTTGATGTATTACAGAAAGTAGAACGAGAAAAATTATCTCAATCCAAAGAAGGTGCACCCAAATCCACAGCGGAAGATATTGTTCTTAACGATAAAATGGTTTCTTTTTTTCAACCTTTCTCCATGGTGTCAGAACAGTTCAGAAGACTGCGAACTTATATCATCAACCCCGGATTGGACAATGGTCCGAAAACGATTCTGGTCACAAGCGCAGTTTCAGGAGAAGGCAAAAGTCTAATAGCAATCAATCTGGCCATTACCATTGCTACTGAATTAGATAGTCATGTTCTTCTTGTTGATTGTGACCTTCGCAATCCCTCCATGTCACGATGGTTTGGCTTTGATGAAAAGGAAGGCCTTTCCAATTATCTCCGGGGAGAAGTTGAAATCCAAGATGTTTTAATTAAAACTCCTGTGAATAAACTGAGCATCCTTTGCGGGGGTAGCCCTCAGGAAAACCCGGCTGAACTGATTGGATCGAACAAGATGAAATCACTCGTCCATGATCTGAAATCAAGATACAATGACCGATACATCATTCTGGATTCTTCACCACTCTTGGCGACAACAGAACCAAGCGTTTTGAATGAAATGGTTGACGGCATTATCTTCGTCATTAAGTCCGGTGATACATCACGGGATTCGATCAAGCGGGCTCTAAAATTATTAAAAAAAGATAAAATCATGGGCGTAGTACTTAATAACGTGGAATTTAAAACAAAGGCTTTAATGCAGGGATACTATGGGTCAAAAAACTATTACTATGATTATCGCTATTCCAAAAACCATCCTGAACTAAATAAATGGGCCAAATTTGTGGCAATTCTAAATTATATAAAAATGCCTTTAATTAAATTCATATCCCGGAAAAAAAGAGATATGTAAACCTTGGAAATGCGCACTTGAGATTAAACAGAATCCGTGAGTATAATTAAAAAGAGGTTCTGATTTTCAAAAAAAGTTTTTCAAAATCTATAGGCAAGCTGTATACGAGAGAGGAATGCAGACGCGTGCAGATCAGAGGTTAAAATCTTGTAATAAAAGTGCTCAAGAATCGATCTTTCTTTTAATGATTGGCCTATGACAATTATATAAAATAATATTGACATTACGGATCATTATGTTTAAATACATTATAAGTCACTATCGAAAAAACTTTCCGACTATGTTTTAGAGGGATTTCAAGTGGCAGATATAGAATGTCCTATTGTAGGCAAATATCCATTTTATAGCAAGTCCCAATTACACCATATGCTCAGCATAGAACGAAGGCGTACCGAGCGGTCTAAAAAACCTTTCCTCTTGTTGCTGCTTGACATTTCAGG
>Ga0074045_10000523_pt1 | contig 37233 bp, 39 predicted proteins | sample BogForMeECP23OM2_FD_94442 | JGI IMG/M metagenome (GOLD analysis project Ga0074045, IMG submission 94442) | Bog forest soil microbial communities from Calvert Island, British Columbia, Canada - Bog Forest MetaG ECP23OM2 | ecosystem: Environmental > Terrestrial > Soil > Wetlands ...
ACCTGTGGCGGGAACCCAACTCCGTTTGCCCTCGTCGGTGGCACGAACCACAATCACAACTTTGAGATTAGCCATTTTCCTTCTCCCTCTAGTTGAAACTGGAGTTAAGGAAAACAGCTAATTATCGCTTTTTACCTATACCGGGCCTATACCGACCGACTTAACCCGATTAGTTTGAGGAGTTGGTAGCGATACCGGGATTCGAACCCGGGTTTCCGCCGTGAGAGGGCGGCGTCCTGGACCCCTAGACGATATCGCCAACGAGGCGAGCGGCACGGCCCAAAGCCGCGCTCAACCCACAACTGGTCATTTTCGCATGCTCAGCCCACGCCTGCAACTTACCTGTTTTTGTAATTGATTGATTGGCGCTTCACTCTTTGTGCAGGCTGCGCACGGCGATGGCGAAGCAGATGGCGGCAAAAATCGTGAAGGCGGTGGCTTCCAGCGCCAGCTTCGCCGGATGACCGTAGCCGATCGTGGCAAAGCGCAGCACGTCGACTTCCCAGGTGATGGGGTTGCACAGCGCGACGATGCGCAAGCCTCGCGGCAGCGGATCAATGGGGTAAAACATCGAACTGGCCAGCAGGAACACGAAGTACAGCACCGAGGTCACGCCATTGAAGACGTCGTTGCGGCTGATGCGCAGCGCAAAAATTGTATAGAAGAAGAACCAGCCGGCAGTTCCCACGATGACGGTCACAAAGAGCAGCGGCAGAAAATCCAGGCGCAAGCGAATTCCCAGAAGCCACGCGCCTAGCCCCAGCGTGATCACGGCCTGCGATACGGCGATGAAGAGGTTGAACGCCACCTTGCCCAACAGATACTCCGCGCGGCTCATCGGATAGGTGAGCATTTCGTAGAAGATGCCATTGTCGCGGTCCATGAAGAAGGACCACGAACTGTTCGAGGCAATCCCGAAGCTGGCCATGCCCAAAACGCCGGCGAGGAAGAACGAGTTGTAAGTCACGCCCGGTATCGAGACGGGAGCACCTAGCGCAGCCGACATGCCCACGCCGAATACCAGCAGGTAACACAGTGGATAGAAAAAGTCCCAGAACACAAAAATCATGTTGGTGGCGCGGATCTTTCCTTCGCGATAAAGGATTCCGGATATGGCCGACATACGTGCTCCTTATTTTCCGGTCTGCGATTCAGTTCTTCCTGGTCAATTCCACGAAAATATCTTCCAGGCTCGCGCCGCCGATTTCCACACGCAGCACGCGACCCATTCTTGCCAGCGTGCTCACCGCGTCGAGCGCCTGAGCTTCTTCGGTCTTTAGAACCAGCTCCACGGTGCTGCCTGCGATTTTCGATTGCCACGGTTGCAGCGTTGCGATGGCCTGTTCGATTCCCTGCGGAAGTTGGTCGAAGGTAATAACGATTTCGGAGACGGATTTCGTCAGCAACTTCAGAGCGTTCAAATCGCCGCGAGCAATCTGTCGCCCTTTGTCGAGGATCAGGATGTCGTCGCAGAGTTCTTCCGCTTCGCTGAGAATCTGCGTGGTCAAGACGATGGTGCGGCCGCGCGTGGCTTCTTTGCGCAGCGAATCCATCACCGCGCGCTTCAGGATGGGGTCCATGCCGGTGGAGAATTCGTCGAGAAACAGTACCGGCGTGTCGACGATGAACACCTTGGCCACCTGCACGCGACGCTTGTAGCCGCCGCTGAGGTCCTGCACTTTGCGCTCGGCTTCCGCGCCCAGGTCGAACAGCGCGATGGCTTCGGCGGCACGCTTGGCGGCCACTTGTCCATCCAGACCGTGAAATTTGGCGAAGGTCAGGAAGTTGTCGCGAACGCTTAGAAATAATTCCACGGCAGTTTCCTGCAGCACCATGCAGATCCGCCGCCGCACCTCCAGGGGCTGCACCACCACGTCATATCCTGCAATGCGAGCGTGGCCGCTGGTGGGCGCCCGCAGCGTGGAGAGGATCTTCAGCAAGGTGGTTTTCCCCGCGCCATTGGGCCCCAGCAATCCGAAGATGGCCCCGCGCGGCACCTGAAAACTCAGCCCATCCACTGCCCGCACGGGCTCGCTTCTCGGGCCAAACAAGCTGCCAAGCCCGCGGTACACCTTCACCAGGTTCTCTACTTCCAAAGCATGGGTATTCATAGAGCCCTCACCGCACGCGCACAACTCCGGCGCGACTGTCTTCTTTTTGAGTTGAGAGAAAAAGGAGCTTCACCCGCTCGAACAGCAGGTGCAGGCAAGCGAGCAATCAGCTCAGGGAGCCAAATGCGTCAATGGAGGATGGTATTCATCCGCAAAGGCGTTCTCCTTTGAGAACGCTTCTACGGTAGACGCAGGCAGGAATGAAGTCAAGCACCGGTTGCGCCGAGTGCGCCGAGCCGCCCGCACAGAAGCAGTGGCAATTGGTTTGAGCCGGAGTTAAAGTTTGCGTGCGAGAACGAACGGAAAAGGGGAGAATTTCCTTGCCTCCAGCAAAAGTCGCCGGTTTACTCACTCTGATAGTCGTTGGTGTTTGCCTTGCGCTGTTGCACGACTCGGGCGGTACCTCGTACGCCTCCGAGCAAAGCCCTGCAAAAGTTGAGCGGCTCGATCCAGCCGCAAACGACATCATCGCCGATGGCGCCGTATTGCTGAAGCTGAGTACGGGCTACACGTGGACCGAAGGCCCCATTTGGATTCGAGATGGCGATCTGCTCTTCGCGGACATTCCCAGCAACACCATTCGCAAGTTGCCGCCAGCGGGCACCGCGAGCATATTGCTGCAACCCAGCGGCTATCAGGGAACGGCGCCGTTTGGCGGGCGCGAGCCGGGCTCGAACGGGATGACACTGGATGAGCATGGCCGATTGACGGTGGCTGGACATGGACAGCGCGACGTCTACCGCATCGAATCGCTGAGCAATCCCGCGCAAACGACAATTCTGGCGGATACGTTCGAAGGGAAACGCCTGAACAGTCCCAACGACCTCGTTTACAAATCCGATGGCTCACTCTACTTCACGGATCCTCCGTACGGTCTGCCCACGCAAAAAGATACTGATCCTAAGAAGGAATTGAAGGTGAATGGCGTCTATCGCCTTGCGGGCGCAGCGGAACAAAAACCCGGTGCACCTCCTCAGCGCGATAAATTGCGGCTCCTGATCAAGGATTTGCCGCGGCCCAACGGCATCGTCTTTTCGCCCGATGAGAAATACCTCTACGTCAGCAATTCCGAGCCGCAGAAAACCTGGATGCGCTACCGCGTGAAAGCCGACGGCACCCTCGCCAACGGGGACCTTTTCTACGACGCCACATCCGACCCTCGCCCGGGAAGTCCGGATGGGATCAAAGTAGATGAACGGGGAAATTTGTATGGCGCGGGTCCGGGTGGCCTTTGGATTTTCTCGCCGGCAGGAAAGCACATTGCCACGATACTGATGCCGGAGGTGGTCGCAAATCTCAACTGGGGCGGCGACGATGGCAAGTCGTTGTTCATCACGGCCAGCAGTAGTGTGTACCGTATCGACCTAAAGATCACAGGCGTTCGCCCGCATTAGCGCCACGGAAACCGAGGGCATCTGTCGGCGGAAATTGCTTCCAGCGTGGTGAGTTGGGTTGTGGCGTCACGGCTTGATGGTCATTCGTCACAAAGGTTTCGTTTTCCTTCGTGCTAGCCTTAGTTGTTGCTCACTAAGACTCCAACCTTGCCGGTACTCACACCCCATCCCAGGGGCACGCAGGCCCGTGTTCTACTGGCCTCCGTGTTCGGACCCTATGCTCAGGACGACGAGTTCGGCAGCCGGGCCTCGAATCCCATGGAGCTGTACCACAACCAGGTGACGCGCGCCCAAGGCGCCTTTTCTTTGCGTATGTTCCACCGCTCCTGGGGCATCATGATGATCCAGGCGAACATTTCCGCGCCTTGCACGGTGCTAGACTTCCCCACCCGCGAAGCGTTCGCGCACGAACTGATGTCGCAGCACTACGACGTCGTCGGCATCTCATCGATCATCACCAACGTCGGCAAAGCCCGTGAAATGTGCCGCATGGTTCGCAAGCTCTCCCCCCATTCCACCATTATTCTGGGTGGCCACATTACTGCTATACCGGCCATCGAATCACTGGCCGACGCTGACCATTACGTGCGTGGCGAGGGCATCTCCTGGATGCGCCGGTACCTTGGCGAAGACGAGAACGCCCCCATCAAGCATCCTGAAATCGTCTCCGGTCTACGGACCCGTTCCATGGGAGTGCGCCTGCCGGAACGCCGTGGAGCTACCGCGGCCACTATCATTCCTTCTGTCGGCTGCCCCATGGGGTGCAACTTCTGCACCACGTCTTCGTTCTTCGGCGGCAAGGGAAAGTTCCACAATTTCTACGAAACGGGCGACGAGCTGTTTGACCTTATGGAAGGCTTCGAAAACTCCATGAAGGTGCAAACCTTTTTTGTGATGGATGAAAACTTCCTGCTGCATCGCGCGCGCGCCATGCAGTTGCTGGAACGTATGAAAGCCGCGGGCAAAAGCTGGGGCCTGGCGGTGTTCGCTTCGGCCAACGCGATTCGCAAGTACTCCATGCAGGAACTCGTCGAGCTGGGCGTGTCGTGGATCTGGATGGGCCTGGAATCGGTAAATTCCAAGTACGCCAAGCTGGAAGGCAAAGACACCCACGAACTCACGCACGAATTGCGCGAGCACGGCATTCGCGTGCAAGGTTCCACCATCATTGGCCTGGAACACCACACGCCCGCCAACATTGCCGCCGAGATCGAGCACGCCATCAGTCACGAAACCGATTTCCACCAGTTCATGCTGTACACCCCCGTTCCCGGCACTCCTCTGTATGCCGAAATGAAGGCGCAGGGTCGCATGCTGGATTCCATCGATCTCGCCGATATCCACGGCCAGTTCAAGTTTAATTTCAAGCACGCCGCGATTTCCCGCGACGACTCACAGCGCTTCCTGGATTTCGCGTTCTGGCACGATTTCGAGCGCAACGGCCCCAGCCTCTACCGCATGTGCGAAACGATGCTGAAGGGCTGGAAGCGCTATCGGAACTATCCCGATCCCCGCGTACGGGAACGCTTTGAACGGGAGGTCGTGAAGCTGCGCAGCGGATACAATGCCGCGCTATGGGCCATGGAACACCAGTTCCGGTCCATCAACTCCACGGTGAGCGAGCAGATTCAATCGCTGCGCAAAAAAGTGGAAAACGAATTCGGCGTGTCCGCGCGCTTCAGCTCACATATCCTCGGGCCGTTCATGCTGTGGATGGCCCGGCGCGAAGAACGACGCCTGGCCGCCGGCAAAACCTACGAACCACCCACGTTCGTCGAACGCACCAACTGGGCATCCACTTAGGCTGCGCGGCTTGGAGCCGTCACGTCTTGGCGACTCTGCTTCGAATCAGCCGATAGATAAACAGCAACAACACTGCGCCGATGACCGACATGATGAAGCCGGCTGATTGTCCGGCGCGGTACCAGCCAATCGCCTGACCCAACCATGTGGCAATAATGGAGCCGGCAATTCCCAGGGCCATGGTGATCCAGATGCCGCCAGGGTCTTTTCCCGGCATCAACAGCTTTGCGACGGCTCCAACGATCAATCCGATGATCGCTTCCCAGAGAAGGCTCAACATTCGAGTGCTCCTTTTTTCCGCTTTGCCTTATCACTCTACTTAGAGGTTCCCAAATGGCCCGCCTGCAGCAATGAGTCCTCACGGAATTCGAAGCGTGTTCCCTTCTTTGACCGTGGAGGTCTGTTCCCGCCCTTGATAGCGATAGATGACCGTCAACACCTTGTCGCCGCCTACGGCAGGATCGCCGCCCATGTTGTTGTTATTGACCTGAATGACCAGTGTGCCGTTCTGCACGCGGCCGCGCAGGAGTTGCGTGACGTCGTTGGTGCGATTATTCAAGCCATAGTACGCGCGAACAATTTGCAGATTGCCGTTTCCGCCACCGGGAATGCCGGGGTTCCCTGGATATCCCGGATTCCCAGGATTTCCTGGATAGCCTCCGCCGCCGTAGTTGTAAAACTGGCCGGCATCGATGTTGGATCCCTCTTTATAGGAAAACTGGCGAGTCTGGCCCTGCATGTCGCGCGCGGAAATGCGCAGAACCTTATCCGCGCCCACGGCAGGATCGCCGCCCAGGTTGGCATTGTTCACTTTGACCATGCCGTTCCCGGAGAGCAAGGCGCGCACGCGGTTGGTAACGTCCATGCGGCGATTCCCGGAGCCCCAGTCGGCCCACATTACTTGCCAGCCGGGAGCGTTGCCGCCTCCGCCTCCACCAATGCCGCCTCCGTAGTTGTAAAACTGGCTGGCATCGATGGAACTGCCTTCCTTAAAGCTGAATTGGCGCGACTGGCCTTGAAAATTCCACGCCTGAATGCGCAGGACTTTATCCGCGCCCACAGCGGGATCGCCTCCGAGGTTGCTGTTGGTGACCTGTACCATGCCATTGCCGGAGAGCAACACGCGGACGCGGTTCGTAACATCCATCCAACGATTGCCCGAGCCCCAGTCGGCTTTGATCACCTGCCAACCGGGTCCTGGCATGACGGCAGCTTGGTTCTGTGCGGCGGCGGATGTGGAGAACAAAAGGACAGCGGTAAGAACCCAGAAAAAACTAAAGGACATAAAGCGTTTGTTCATTAGCCTCTCCTTTGGGCCCGCGCCACAGCAAGTGGCGAGCCACAAAAACGTCCATGGTCCATGGGGGTGTTGCGCCATCAAGGCCTGGATCGATCCGGGCCACAGATATCGCTCGGCGCTCGGCAACGTAACGGTACCGAGCGTCCATCTGGTCTGCGCCCACGGCGAACTCAAAGTGTCTTAGGCCTGCCGTTGTCGTTCAGCAACTTTTGCGAGGGCAATCGTCAATGCGGCCCCACCCAGCGTCTTCACAAGTGTCGTGTGCTGGGCATAGAAGTTGCTGACGGACTCGACGACCGAGGGATTCGAGTTTTGCGCATGAGTGGCGAGCTGCTGCACCACATCGGGCGATAGCTTCTGGGCCTGGTCCGGGGTCAACTGCGTGTTTCCCGATCCCGTTAGCCCGGCAAGTCCGGCGCCCGACAGAAGCTGCGTGACCGTGCCGGGAGGGACGGAAGACAACAGATGATTGATGATGCCGGCCTTCTGGTCGCCGGTTGAGTTGTTAAACAATGTGGAGAGCATCTGTCCAAAAGCCGGCGTCTTGTCGGAATTGAACGCAGCCGTTAGACCTTCCGCCAGCACACTGGTTGGAGCGGCTTGCGCCACCTCATCGAAGTGCGCGTGAACGTCCGAGGCAGGCTGTGCCGCTGCCGCTGCTCCACCGGATGTGTACTGCTTCAGCAGATTCCCCACCTTATCTGTCCAGGTCATTTCTTGCCTCCTCAATTTGTTTTCATTGCTTCGCTGCTGGGTTTGCCAAACGAACCGGAAAACTACGGAATCACGAGATCCATTCCAGGTTTGATCTTGTCGGGATCACTGAGCTTGTCTTTGTTGGCTTCGAAAATCTTCATGTACTTGTTCGCGTCGCCGTAGAACTGCTTGCTGATTTTCGAGAGGCTGTCGCCCGCCTGCACGGTGTACGTCCTCGCCGCCGTGGTCGAAGGTGCGTTCCCTGCTGCGACCGCTGCCGCTGCCGCCGGCGCCTGGATGTCCGCAATGAGGTCGGAAAAGTTGGGGTCGACCAGTTTGATCTGGTCCCACACCCTATTTTTCAGATCCGCAGAAGGGGCGGAAGCCCGAATCAGAAGCTTATCGCCTTCCATGTTCAAGTTTTGAAGCTGAACTCCTTGAGACTGAATGAAATTCAATACCGACTGATACTTCGCTTTCAGCTGCTCGAATCGATCTGCCATAACATTTCTCCTTTGGACCGAAATTCAACACCGAAATAAATTCCGTTAACTACTTTTCCCGGCACGCGACACAGTTCACGCCTTCGCCAACTTGTTCTTCAGAACGCCGATGATAATTGGCAGCAGCGCTCCGACAACTCCGGCGGCCCCGAAGTTGCCAATCTGGCCAAGAGATTGCAGTCCGCTAAGCGCTCCGAGTAATTGACTGCCACCAACCCGCCGATTAGGCCGAGAATCGCATTCGCGATCGGGCCGAGGCTTTGGTCCTTGATCAGAGCGCCGCCGATATTTCCGCCAACGGCGCCGGAAATCAGAGTCCAAAGCCAAGTTACTATTGGGCTCGCCATGGAAATCCTCCTTACAATGAACAGATGTTAAGTGGCGTCTGAGTTCGTTACTGAAGGAAATGCCGAATGAGTCCGTAACCACACGGCTGCAAACCTACACAGACACAATCACTCAAGGGCGGTGTGCGGATTCTCCGTTCCGGGCGGGAAAACTGGGAGGGGCGTTGGGATTTTCGTGTCGAGCCTACACCGGAGAAACGCAAAGCGCAATAGCAAATGGCGGCGGCGGCGGCGGCCACCCCGGTGCAAACAGTTGGCGCTGATTCTGGGGGTAAGTTGGTCAAGCTGCACTTGTTGCTTACCCGCCGTCTTCCGTCTTTTAATGCGATCCGGGGCTTCTGCTACACTAATAGGGCTTTCCGCCACCCGACACTCCTCTGGAGGAATCATGTCCCCAGCGACTGCCGCGTTCTCTCGCAGAGACTTCCTCGCGCAAGCCTCGTACTTCGGGGCATTTTATGCCCTTGCGGCGCGGACACCTCTTCCGGCAATGGCGGCTTCGCTTTCGGACGATTCGCGCATCGCGCCGACCTCGCTGGTCGACGCCGGCTTCGCATCGGTACGCAAAATCGGCGACGGTCTTTATGCGACGATTTCCGATCCGACGAAGGGCCTCTCAACGATGTGCAATGGCGGCTTCCTGTTTGGCAAAGATGCGGCGCTGCTCATTGAGGGCTTCGTCACGCCGGCCGGTGCTTCTTTTCAGTTCGACGCGCTGCACAAGGTGGCGCAGGTTCCTCCTGCCGGTGCTTTGGACACTCACTATCACTTCGATCATTCCATGGGGAATTCCTTCTACGGAGCAAACGGCATCCAGCTTTGGGCCCACGCCGACGTCGCGAAGCGCATTGCGGAGACTTATGCGCCATTGCAGGGCGCGGATCGCACCACGGTCCTAGCTCCGCTGGAGAAGCGCTTGCAGGACGCGAAGTCCGATGCGAAGAAGCAACACGCGCAAAGTGATCTCACCGCCTTTGGCAACGTTTTCGGCATGGTAAAAAGATCCGTGCTGGCCTTGCCGAACCGCCCGCTCGATCCCGCGAAGCTGCCGCTGAACGTCGATCTGGGCCATTTCCCCATCGTGATCGAAACCTATCCCGGGCACTCCGGCACAGACCTGGTCGTGCGCGTGCCCGATCAGAAAGTTGTCTATACGGGCGACTTGATCTTCAACGGTTCATACCCTGCCTGCTTCGACGAAAGAGCCACGATCTCCGGCTGGCGCGCCACGCTGAAAACTTTCGCCTCGTGGGACAAAGACACCATCTTCGTTCCTGGCCATGGACAACTGTGCGGCCAGGAAGGAGTACAGCGGCTGAGCGAAGTTTTTGACGATATCGCCGGACAGGCGGAGAAACTGTACAAAGCTGGCGTCCCGGTTTCCGAGGCCACCGATCGTTACGTGATTCCCGACAAATTCAAAGGTCTCGGGTTGTTCGCCTGGGGTTTCTGCATCGGCCCTGCCATCAGCAAGCTCTACGCGGAGTGGGGCGCCAAGTAGCCGCTTCCGCTTGCTTCCGCGCAGCTCGTGAAGCCAAGGAATGTCCAAGAAAACAGCCATTATCATCGGCGCCGGTCCTGCCGGCTTGACCGCCGCATACGAACTTCTGGCGCGCACGGATGTTCATCCCATCGTTCTGGAACGCAGCTCGTATATGGGCGGAATCGCCCGCAGCATCAATTACCGCGGGAATCGCGTGGATCTGGGCGGGCACCGCTTTTATTCCAAGAGCGATCGCGTGATGGACTGGTGGTTTTCTCATCTCCCGCTGGCAAGGGGCGACGAGGCCGAGCGCGGGGATTTACACATGCTGCTGCGTCCGCGAAAGTCACGCATCTACTTCCTGGGTCGTTTTTTCCAGTACCCTGTGCAGCCCAGCTGGGAAACGTTTGGCAACCTGGGGCTGTGGCGCACGGTGAAAATCGGGTTCAGCTACTTGCGCAGCATGCTATTTCCGATCAAGCCGGCAACGAATCTGGAGCAGTTTTTCATTAACCGGTTCGGGCGTGAACTTTACCGCACGTTCTTCAAGGCCTACACGGAAAAAGTTTGGGGCGTTCCATGCACTCAGATCGGGGCGGAATGGGGCGCGCAACGCGTCAAGGGATTGTCGATCCTCAGCGCCTTGCGTCACGCATGGAAGCGCTCCACGAATCAACCTGGGGATCGGACCTCGGAAAAAGAGACGGAGATTTCGTTTATCGAGCAGTTCCTCTATCCCAAATTTGGTGCCGGGCAAATGTGGGAAGAAGTAGCGCGCAAAGTTCGCTCTATGGGCGGCGAGATTCTTAGCGATTTCGATGTGACCGGAGTGGAAGCGCGCGACGGGAGGATTGCTTCCGTCACCGCGCAGGACGCGAATGGCAACGCCCGCCGCTTCATGGGAGACTATTTCTTCTCCACCACTTCGGTGCAGGAACTCGTTCGCGGCCTGGGGGACGCCATACCCGCCAATCTGCGAGCGATTTCGGAAGGTCTGCAGTACCGCGACTTCATCACCGTAGGGCTGCTGCTGAAAAAGTTGAAGCTTCGCGAGCCCGGCGACACTTCCGGCAAACTCATCTCTGACAATTGGATCTACATTCAGGAGCCGGACGTACTGGTTGGCCGCCTGCAGATCTTCAACAACTGGAGCCCCTATCTGCTCGCAGATTCCTCAAAAGTCTGGCTTGGCGCCGAATACTTTTGCCACCAGGACGATGAGCTTTGGCGGAAATCGGATGACGAACTCACCCAGTTCGCAGTCGAAGAGCTGGAGAAAATTCAACTGATCGAAAAAGCGGAAGTCCTCGACTCCGCCGTAGCGCGCATGCCGAAAGCCTATCCCGCCTACTTCGGAACCTACGCCCGCTTCCCCGAATTGCGCGCCTACCTCGACAAGTTCGAAAACCTGTTTCTGGTCGGCCGCAATGGCATGCACAAGTACAACAACCAGGATCACTCCATGCTGACCGCGATGACAGCGGTCGATAATCTAATCGCCGGTATCACCGACAAATCCAACGTTTGGGCGGTCAATACCGAAGACGATTACCTGGAGGCGAAATCCTCGGTGCAGGCTCTGGCCACCAGAAACGCCTAGGGTTGCACCTTAGAACTTCACCATGATCGCCAGGTCGATGAACGACTCATTCTTGCGTAGGTCCGGAAACCACACGCTGCTGAGTCCGCCGCCGCAAGCCGCTTCCGCAGCGGCCAGGCTCCCTTGCCCGGAGGACGCGCCGTTGCTGCAAGCGTAGAATTGGGGGAAACCGTTGTTTCCGCCGGGTGGCGTAATGCCGCCGGCGCCGCTCCAGTACGGGACGTTGGCGTGGCGATAGTCATACTCCGCGCGAAAGGTGATGTATTGCTTCGGCATGTAGTCGAAGGTGATCGACGAATCCCAAGCTTTGAAAGGATCGCCGGGATTCCCAGTAAAGTAGGGCGAATTCGTCGCTGCGGTGACAGCGGTTTCCCCGTTGATAGGTGGAATCAGCACGAGATAGCGTCCCGGGTTGTTGATCTGGCCGCCGCCGATGGTTAGCCCGAAGAGGTCGCGGTGGAACCAGAAGCGGTTATAAAACATGTAACCGATAAAGCTTTGCTTGGGCCTGCCGCTTTTGTTGGTGTAGCAGCTAACGCCGGCGCCATATTCGCAACCCATATCGCCGGTGAGCGAAAACGCCATTTTGTCGAGAGTGTTTTCCGGCCGGTCGTAGTATTTAATCTCGATGCTGTCGTCGGTGTGGATGCGCCGGCGCCCGCTGATAAACAGGTCATCCTCGCCCACACCGTAATTGTTGGAAATTATGTTGACCCAGGGCTTCGGTGTCCATTTAATCTGCCCGCCGATGCCTGGCGTGTGGTTGGCCGACGCGTAGGACTGCCAGCCATTGATGAACCACGGCTCAATCTTCAAATGCGTTGTCGGGAAAATCTGCACGCGCACACCGTTAAAGAACCATGGCGTGTTCGAGGAAACATAGGAAGGCTGGTAGGCCCAGTTGTCGAAATTGTAGTAGCTGAACAAGCCGATGTAGGACATGAAGATGCCTGCATCCACGTTGATTCCGTGCAGCACGTTGAAGTGATATCCCCCGTAGGCTTCGGAAATGTAGCGGTAGGCCGTTGACAGATCCCACTGCCCATGACCCGGACTGGGGTCATTGCGCGGTGTCGTCTCCGAATACATTCCAAACTGCGTCATCAGCCTGGCGCGGACGTTGTCGTAGTGGAAGTCACCGCCAACGCCGAGCTGTTCCAACTGAACTTCGTAGCTGCGAAACAGCTCACTCGAACCGCCCATGGAGTGATCTGTGGGATGGTTGAAGTCCGCGACATAGTGGGTGTCGGCTCTGATCTCTGGGGTAAAGAATTTCGTGTCCCAGAATATATCTTTTGTGCGCGCGTTCCCGTTCAGCCAAGTCCAATCCGCATCAGAAAAAGGCTCGACCGGTTTTTGCGGCTCGCTTGCGGCTGCACTCGTAGATGCTGCCGTCGATTGGTCCTGCTTGGGCTGGACGGGCGAAGAGGCGCCGGGTTGAACGTTTCCTGCACTGGAACTCCACTATTCGCGACGTTTCCCGCCGCGGTGGTCGCCGGGGCAGCGGAATTGCCCGGCGCGCCTGCGGGGGTTCCGGCATGTCCGTTCGCCGCAACTGTCGCATTCGCCGGAGTTGCACTCCGACTCCCCGCATGTTCCTTGGCTTCCAGTTCTTCCACGCGCTTTTCCAACTGTTCGACGCGGTGCAGCAGCCACTGCTCGCGCTCTGTCAATCCCGGCGCCGGCGAGACCGGGACCGGCTTGTTTGCGGCAGTCGTCGAAACAGTCGTATCCGTATCGGTTTTCGTCGAATCACTGGACTTGCCGGCATCGTCGGCAAGCCCCTTGCTGCCAAAGGCCAGACTGAAAAACGCGAACAACGCAAACGCGTAAATCCACTCTCTCTTCAAGCAAGTACGCATGACTCCTCCCCTGACAATTGCGGGCTCCGAGTTTTTCGCGGAATGGCAGCTACCCCACTGCCTTCGGATGCAACCAACGAAGTTCCGTTGCCAATAAACGATAGCGTCACCGGCATAAGGATTTTGCGAAGACCCGGTGAGCCTGGTGTAAACCCAGCGCTCCCGGCTTCGGCACTGCTTTCTATCTAATTTGTATTCTGATGGATGGCGACGAAACAGGCCGTACCTGCGCGAGTGCTTGGTCCCCTTAGAAACGGAAGCCTAACCCGATCGCGATCTGCAGAGAGTTTCTGCGCCCGGGGACCGGCGGGTAGGAGACCATCCCGTCGACGTCGAATGGCCGCGGACTTTTGTACAGCACCGCGTCCCCCACGTCGAAGCGCAAAAGCGCGTGGCGAGTCCAGTAGTACTCGACGACTCCTCCCACATCCAGCGCGAAGTCCGTGGCTCGCGCGTACCGGAAAGACATCGGCCCAGTCAATGAGACGCCCGTCAAGGTCCTCGAATAGTTCATGAATCCCGGGCGCACCTTGGCAAAAAATCCCCACCGCTGCACCTGGAACCCTTCCTTGGTTCCAAAGAATCCCTGCAGGATGCGGCCGCCATCATTCGGCCCACCAGTGTCCTCGTCTTTCGGAAAGAAATTCAGCGAGGCATCCAGGTAAACAAATTGCCAGATGTTGTAGGAGCCAAACAGCCCGACACCCAGTTGCGTGGACGAATGATCGACTCCATTAATCCAGGTGAAATTCAGTGAATTGAATTGCGCCCCAACTTCAAATCGCTCCGGCCGAACCCCTTCCGTTCCTCCGCTTGGCTGTACCTCGCCCGGCCGGTAGCTCATTCCGGTGCTAACGCGCCAGGTATCCGTGACTGTTCCGGGGCTGGAGGCGACCCTGAGGCTTTCCGGTGTCGGTGGTGAAGCGTAGTTTACTGCGGTATTCCCGACAAAATAAGGGCTGGCCTCAATCTCCGCGCGCAGAATCCATCGGTCGGAGGGGTAGAATTCCACTCCGCCGCCCAGATCGAGCGTGAAATATGTGGCTCCGGCAAAATTGGGAGTGATCAGGAAGCTTGGCTGGGAGACCGCTGAGGTTGTGACAGTAAAACTCGTGATCGCTCTGCTTGAGTAGGTGAATCCCGGCCGCACCAGGCCATAGATGGCGTAGTGTCTTCGTTGCACAAACCGGCCGCGCACACCTGCAAACACTTGCAATGTGTGTCCGCCCTGCTGCGTCGAGGGCGCATAAGAGCGCGGGAAGAAATCGATTTGCGTGTCCAGGGCGATTCGCGGCGTAATGTTCCAGTCGAAGCGGCCACCGAATCCAGGGCTGAACGAAGCGGTTCCGTTTGTATCGATCAGCTTGATGTCGGAAAACTGGCCGCCCACTTCGAATCGCGAACTCGGACTCTGGCCGCGCACCACCGGCACAGCCGCACAACCCAACGCACACGTTAAGAAACACCACCGGGGTAGGGATCGGTGTACTGGCATCGCGAAGACCTCTCCTGAAGGATTCGTGCCATGCCCGGTCGGATGTCAGCGCGGGGATTGGAGTTGTCCTAGCGCTTGAGAAAAGCAGTGGATTTCAGCCGCGACTTCATTCGAACGACTGGTAGTTCTATAAGTGAATCGAAAGATGTGGAGTGAAGCTTGTGATTTCCTTTGACCCACTATTACTGTTCATTGTGCTAACGAATCAGGTAAAAGCATCTCTGCTCGATTCCTTCTCAGTAAGCAGGTCGTAGGCTCGTCGCCTACGGGCTTTGCCGGCGCTGGCCGCAAACCGATTCCGATATCCACGGCCGCGTTCAGCTGCAACAACAGGGCGGGTTCTACAGAGGCGGGGTTCCGCGCTTCGCGATCTCCGCCGCAAGCTGCTCCATCTCTTCGTGGATCAAACCGTTTGACGCCAGGAGGGACTTGCCGCCGAGCGCGTACGGATGGCCTTCGAGGTCGCTAATCTTGCCGCCGGCTTCCTCCACCAGCAGAACGCCTGCGGCGGTATCCCAAGGGTTCAGACCAAACTCCCAGAAGCCGTCGAAGCGCCCACAAGCGACATACGCCAGGTCCAGAGCAGCCGAGCCGTCGCGCCGCACGCCGTGGGATCGCAGCGTAAAATCCCAGTAGTAGTAAATATTGGGATGTTCATGGCGTTTGCGATTCGGAAACCCGGTGCACAGCAAACTGTTTTTCATCGCCGCGATCTTCGAGCACTGGATTTGTTTGCCATTGAACATCGCGCCTTCGCCCCGCGCCGCGGTGAACAATTCTTCGTACACGGGATTGTAGATTACACCCGCGAGCAACTCATCTTTCTGCGCCAGAGCCATGGACACGCAAAAGCACGGATAGCCGTGAGCAAAATTTGTGGTGCCGTCCAGCGGGTCCACATGCCAGCGGAATTCCGAGCCGGTATCTTTGCCGGTGCCTTCTTCCGCGGCAACCGCATGCCCCGGAAAGTACTTCTGCAGCCGGCTGACGATCACGGCTTCCGAACGCCGGTCCGCCTGGGTCACCAGGTCAAACTCGCCCTTGTAGGCGATGTCGGGAGGACGCTCGAGCTCTTCGCGCAGCACTTTGCCGGCTTCGCGCGCAATCTCCACCGCCGCTTCCAGATAATTCTTCGTCATTCGCACTCTCTGTCCAGGGCGGTCACTGCGCTCCCGACAGGTAACTCGTGCGGTGTCGCGCGGTGTAGCCCTCCAGCACCTTCACTTCTATTGTACGGTAAGTGTTCGGCGTGCCGCGCGGATTGGGATAGTAAGCCAGGCGGTATTGGGTGCGTAATTCGTGGTCGATGCGGTCGAAGATCATGGCTAGTTCCGGAGGCGTATCAGGAAAAAACATCGCGCCACCGGTTGTTTCGGTGATGGTCTGCAGGGCATGTTCTCCGGCAGTATTGCGGCCGTTCTCGTTCTTCACTGGGCGAATCACGATGGTGTACAGCAGGATCCCGGCGCGCAAAGCCGCCTTTCGCGCGGTGTCGAAATCCGACTTGCTGGTCGTTTCGCCCGCATCGGTGACCAATATAATGACGCGCCTGCGGTCCGCGGGACGCCTTGCCAATGCCTGCGAGCCCAGCAGCACCGCGTCGTAAATTGAAGTGCCCGAACCTTCGGGAATCCGGCGCACGGCATCCTGCAGCGCCGGCACGTTGTTAGAAAAGGCGCCATTCTGTGTCACCGTCTCGTCGAAATAGAAGACCCCCAAGCGGTCGTCCGTCTGCAAAACTTGCTTGATAAAGTTCGAGGCGGCTTCCCGCTCGAAGGCAATTTCTTTGCGCGCGCTCAGGCTCGAGTCAACCATGATGGCAATGTCCAGCGGCTGCTTGGTTTCCGACTCGAAGATGTCAATTTTCTGCTGCACGCCATCTTCGAATACCTGGAAGGCTTCCACGGGCAGATCCGGGGCCGGGCGGTTGTGGTCGTCCAACACACTCACCAGTACATTCACCAGGTTGACGTTGACCTTGATCGTCCCACGCGGCGAACTGGCGTCCTGATTCTTCTCTTTCGTCGTGCCGTCCGCCGGCTTGCCTTGCCCGCTACCAGCAGGTTGCGCCCAGGGAGGACGGTCGGGCTTTTCCTGCGCGCGCAGAACAATGCTTGCGGGCAGAAAGGCAAGCCCGGCAAAGAAAGCAGACAGTTTTCGCCGGAGACTGGGTGTCATCTAGAATCTGTCTCGCTGAAACATGAACCGGCCGCGGTGATAAGCAGCAGCAGGATTCGCCTCACTGCATCCGTCGCCGCACGCACCAATACCGCCGTTGTCACTGGCTACTCAACCCCTGCGCGGAATGAAAGTTTCGTGGTCCAGCCATCGATGCTGTCGATTTGCCAGCCCCCTTATTAGGATGCAGGTTTTGCGGCAGGCGGTGCGGGAGGCAATTCCCCATCCGCCCAAACCGCGCCATCTTCAAAGTACTCCTTCTTCCAGATGGGGACGGTCTTCTTCAGCGTGTCGATGGCGTATCGGCAAGCATCGAGAGCGGCTGCCCGGTGGGCGGCGCTAACGGCAATAAGTATGCTGGTTTCGCCAATCTCGAGCCTCCCTAGCCGGTGCACGATGGCCACGCGGTGGATGGCAAATTTCTGGTGCAACTGGGCGCCAATTTCGCGCATCTTGCCCAGTGCCATCGGCTCATAGGCTTCATAATCGAGGTACTTTGTGGCGCGGCCGTGGGATTCGTTGCGCACAAAGCCATCGAAAATGACAATCGCGCCATCCTCAGGCCCGCGCACGCGACGGTGCAGACCCGGCACATCGATCGGAGCCTGCACCAGCTCGAATAGGTCCTCCTGAGGTATCGTGGTCATGGAGAAGTCGCCTCAGCCTCCGCTCACGGGTGGCAGGAACGCGATTTCGTCGCTCTCGGCGAGTGCTGTATCCCACGCGGCGAATTCCTGGTTGCGCGAAGCTACGAGAGAAGAGCGAAAGCCGGCAAGAGCGGGAAGGCGCCGCGTATAGCGCTCGAACAGGTCGGCGATTGTCGCGCCTTCGGGCAATTCCTCGGCTTCCTCGCGGTGGCCGGCGAGCTCGCGGACGCGGCCAAAGAAAAGCACCTTCACCCGAAAAGTAGGCGAGACTTGTGGCACCTGGAAATTGTAACCTGAGGCGTGATGCCCTGCCAGAGTGTCGGCGTCATCGGCTGGCTTCGAAGGCTTGGCGAGGAGCATGATTGGAATAGCGGTCTGAAGTTGTTGGGGACAGAAAAGATCTCACAATGAAAATCCTGGTCACTGGATCCACGGGACTCGTCGGCACCGCATTGACGCAGAGCCTGAAGAACACGGAGCACACGGTGTGCCGCCTGATTCGCCCCGGCACGGCGGCCGAGTCGGTCCGCAGCTCGGAAGGCTTCGACGTCAGCTGGGATCCGGAAACGAGCCAGTTAGGCGGCGCCGCTGTCGGCGCGGATGCCGCAGTGAATCTTGCCGGAGCGCCCATTGCCGGAGGCCGCTGGACGGCGCAACGCAAAATGGTTATACGCGCCAGCCGCGTGAGCACAACGCGTGCGTTCGTCGCGGCTCTAGCCAAAATGGCGATACGACCGCGAGTGCTGGTCTCTGCTTCCGCGATCGGCTACTACGGCAATCGCGGCGATGAACTCCTGAACGAAGGCAGCGGCCCGGGCGCGGATTTTCTCAGCGAAATTGCCAAGGAATGGGAAGCAGAAGCCCTCAAGGCAGAAGCACTTGGCATTCGCGTGGTGTGTGTTCGCTTCGGAATCATTTTGGCAAAAAATGGCGGCGCGCTACCCAAAATGGTCAAGCCCTTCAAGTTCGGAGTTGGGGGAAAGATCGGCTCCGGAAAGCAATGGATGAGTTGGATCACCTTGGTGGACGTCGTGGGAATTTTGCGGCTGGCGCTGGAGGACGGCACGTTGCGCGGACCCGTGAACGTTGTTTCTCCGGAACCCGCCAGAAATGCCGATTTCACCCAAGCGCTGGCAAAGACCCTGCACCGCCCCACTCTATTTCCGGCTCCCGCATTCGCGTTGCGATTGGCACTGGGCGAAATGGCGGACGCGCTGCTACTTTCCGGCCAGCGCGTGCATTCTGCCCAGTTAGAGAAGGCTGGTTATCGTTTCCTTTATCCGAATCTGCCGGATGCGCTCGCGGCGGTGCTGTCGTAAGCTGGCGGCTCACTTCACAACGTTGATCGTAACGGTGATCGACACAACCTTGCCGCTGAGCGGGTCCGCGGCCAGGGTGCTTTGCGTGCTCTGCCCATCCCGCATCGTCAAGGTCAGCTCCGTCTTGAACTGACGAATCACAGGCTCGCGGAATGGACCCACATGCGCATCGGTGGTTTGTGCCATGGTTTTTTCCGTGGGGACCAAAACGTCGCCTTCCACCCAGGAGCGCTCGAGGTTCAGCGTGATATCAAACCGCCCATTATCGGAACTGTAGGCGCGAGAATCGATGTTGGTTCCTACATCGAGATATTGCATCCCGGAGTCCTTGCCGACGTAGACCGGGATACGGCTGCCCAGGCGCAATTTGGTCCACGGCGAGCCGCCACCTCCCTCGCCGGCGCGGAGGTAGTAGGTGTACGGCAGGTTGACGACTTTTTTCTCGCCTTCCATTTCCGCGATGCTGACCTGAACCTTCAGAGTCGTCGCGGGCGCTTTGGCCTCGGATTTTTCTTGCGCGGATAGTGGCGCGAGAATGCCCGCAAGGACAGTCCACATCACCAGCAATACTGGTACTCGTTTCATGCAATCCTCCGTTGCTGCGTTATTGGGTACTCGAACCACGCGCAAACTTCTTGCGAACCTATTCGCTATCCGTGCCCTCCAAAGGCTTCACTTCAACTTTTTCGATGGTCAGAAGCGCAATCTCCACGGGCACGTCGCCACCGTCGGGCGCCGCGGAGATTGGCGCATTCGCAGAGGCTCGGTCCTTCGAAACGTCGCTCACAAAACAGCGGAAGGCTTGCTGCTCCTCCGGCAGGATAAGGACTTCGGACGCTGAAGAATGCGCGCGAACGCTGGCCTTCCGAAGCACCCGTGAGGTTTTGCGAGCGAGCTGCTGAACCTGAGGACTCACGTTCGGCGTCTCGGGCGCAACCTGCGCCGCACTCTCCGTTGGGCGTTCAGGCTTGTTCGAGTTGCGCATGCGAACTCCCAAAGCCGCCAGAAGAACAATCGCAGCTGCGACGGCCGCGAATTGCCGTCCAAAAATCCACCTCCGAGGAGCTGCTTCCTGCTCGAGCCGGGGCCGTACTCCAGGCAGCAACGAAGCAGGCACCGGCTCGCTGGCAACGAGCCGAAGATAAGAATCGATGGCCGTAGAAAGAGATGCCTGATTCGCCAAGAACGCGCTGCACTTGGCGCACTCTCGCACGTGCTGATGCAGTTCCCCCCGCAATTCCCCTGCGCGCGAGGCCATCGCGTCGATTATTATTTCTTGTGCGCTTTTGCAATTCATCGCAATTTCTCCGTTAACCGTTTCCTTGCGGCGAATAGCCGCGACTTCACCGTTCCGGCAGGCACGTCGAGCAGCGCCGCAACTTCGTCCGTGGAATGCCCTTCGATAGCCGTCAGTAAGATCACCATCCGGAGGCGATCGGGTAATTCGTCCAGCGCGCGGGCTAATCGCTCCTCGAACTGCCTGGAGGCGGCGATTTCCTCAACCGATTGCACGGGTGGCCGCAGCTCCGGTCGTGCCCAAAGCGTCTCGCGCTGTTCGCGCCGTCGCGCCGAACGCGAGCGGTCCAGCGCCAAGCGGAAGCTGACGCGCACCAGCCAGCTTCGGAAGCTCCGCGCGTCGCGCAAACGGTCAAATTTCCAGTAAGCCCGAATCAGCGCTTCCTGGGCGACGTCCTCGGCTTCTGCAGGATTGCGCAAAACGCCTAGCGCCACACGGTAGGCCAGCGGAGCGTTCTCTGCCAGCAGACGTTCCAGTTCGTGTGGCACCGGTTCCGCCGCAGCGTCGGGCGATACAGTGCTTTCCAAGGATTGTCCCGGCTGGTCCAGAACCAGCTCCCGCATTCTGCCTCTTGGACGGGAATCCGGCTCCCGCCACCCTATACATAAGCTAGACGCCATGGGCATGGTTTCGGTTCATGGCTCCAGTGGCTTTCAGATGTGGAGTTGCTCCAGCAAGGTTTCCAGGTTGGATTCGTCCACCAGAAGACGCGTGCGCTCCGCGGCCTCGGCTGCCGTGATGGGCACATCTCCCTCGTCGAAGGCCTGAAACATGCGCATCTTTGCGATGGCGTACTCTTCGCTGCTGCTCAAGGCTCGCCCATTGGTCTGCGCCCATGACTCCAGAGCGGTTTGCAGCACCAAAATGCTTAATGGAAATGAAGTCTTCCGGTCGGCCGAAATCGCGTAAATGAACTCCCCGGCAGGGCTGCCCTGATGTGAAATGCGATTCACTTCGTAGAAGCAATACTGATAGACGTAGCCATTCGCCGCGGAATAGCTCTTCACTCGACGAACAGCATCCGGTCGCGCCATGGGCGGATTATTGGAGGCGCGCGGAGGAAAGTCAATGCGGAGGCGGCGAGTCCCCTTTCAACATGAGAGCAAAGTCGTCATTCCGCTTCGGAACGCGCGGCACGCTTCCTGAGCTCACATCCGACGCTAGTGGCTCCGCTGCTTCATTTTCCGTGAGACGTAGACCATTCGATCTGCATCCATCGATCTCACGTCCGGCGTTCGCTGCTCCTTGCGCCTGCTTTTACGAGCTTCATCCGGCCCCTTCCGCAAACCCGCAACCAACGTTTCGCCGTGAAAAATGGTGAGCCAGTCTTGCGTAAGCTTCCGTTGGTTAGCGTTCTCCTCACGACGGGTGCGTGGACTCTGGGCTGCGGCGGGGAGGCGCAAGCTCAGTAACGCCTCCGCCGCCACCTCCCTCCATCCCCATCAGCATCACGCCGAGTTTGGAACAGTGTTCCCGGGTGAAACACTAACCCTTCGCCGCGACCGTCTCCAACACATCGGACACTGCCGTCGCCTGGAGTGTGCGCAGTGTTTCCGGCGGGTCGCCTCAAGTTGGAACCATAACCGCCGATGGAGTCTATATGGTGCCCGCGGATTAGCCGTCGGGAGGAACAGTACAGGTGACTGCCACGGGCCACGCCGACAGAAGGAAATCCAGCAGCGCCAGCGTGACCGTTTCCAGTGGCGTTGTCGTCTCAAATTCCTGCACGGTTCCGGTAAGTTCCGCCGACGTGACACAGCCTGGCAAACTCGCCATTCAAATCCAGAATCCCGATGCAACAACCTCCAACAGCGTGCAACTCGTGCTCGTTTCGCCCAACAGCAGCGGGGATGTTATCGCCCTGGCGAGTTCCGCGCCGGCTGCCACCGCCAAAGACGTCACGATGGTGCAGCCCACAACCGCCCGACTCGACTCCGACAGCAGCAACTTGGACATGGAACTCGCCGCCATCGGCACATACGTCACCTCCACCAACACCTGCAATCTGGCCGGCAATCCCATTCCCCTGGCGCGCCCCGCCAATCGAATCACTGCCGCAGACATTTGCGTGTTTTCTCAAGCCGGTTCTGATACCAGCATGAGCTACACGATTTCCGGACCCGGCAACATTGCCGTCGTTTCCCGGCAGCCTGCCGGGCTCGGCATCATTCACCTGACGCTGCAAACTCCCGCGAGGGCCACTCCTGGCGCTCGCTCGCTTTTTATCCAGAATGCCAACCTTGACCGCGCCACCGCCGCAGGCGTGCTGGAGATTCAATGATCTTGGGAGAACATCGATGAGCTACACACAACGCCGGCGGTTTCTCTGGGTCCTTTTCCTGATTGGATTGGTGCTCGTCGCCATTGCCGCGCATGCCACTACACTGGTTCACCTGCGCTTTCAGGAACTCGTCGGTTACTCCTCCGCGATCGCGCGCGTGCATTGCGTGGGATCCGATACGCCCACGGAAGACGGAGAAATTTGGACTGACACGCGGTTCCACGTCATCGAACTGGAGAAAGGCTACCTTCCGGAGCAGATTGTGGTTCGCCAGCCCGGCGGACGCTACCAGAATCTGCATTCCCACGTCGAGGGCGCTTTAGAATTTCGTCCCGGCGAAGAAGCTTATCTGTTCCTGTGGGGCAAGCCCGGCAACCGTTTCAACGTAGTCGGCTGGGCCCAGGGAAGCTTCGGCATCCGCCGCGACATTCTCACCGGCGCGGAAACAGTCACGCAAGACTCCGCCGACATTCCCGTTTACGATCCCGCCGCTCAGGGATTCACAAAAACGGGCGTGAAGAATCTGCAAAAAGACATTTTCATTCAGCGGGTTCGCCGCGAGGTGCTTCGTCCGTTGCCTTGAAGAGGCCGCGTTATCCGCGCACCGGGAAGATCGACGAGGTTGCACAGAGTTGTACAGGTGAAAAGGGGAGGAAGCCAGGTCGTACGGCAAAGAGCAGGTCATGAGGAACATCCCACGAAAACTCGGCGCTTCCGTTATCGCTCTTCTCTACGGCCTGTGGTCCGTGGTGGCTGCTCACGGCTACGCTTTCAACGAAATCGTCCCCGATGTGCGCCCGCCCTCCAACATTTCCGGCGGGTCCGCTTGCCCCGTGCGCGCTCATCAACCCACCAGTCCGGGCAGCATTGCCTTCCGCTGGAGCACGGCGCTGGGCAGCAACCCGCTCACAATCATCACGCAGGACCAGACTCCCACGGGCCGTCTGAACGAGATCGAGCAGACCATTCAGCAGTCCCTCAGCGTGTGGACCGGCGTGCCAGGCACCACCCTGACTCCCGCTTCTCTCGTGACTCTTGTACGCGTCGCTTCGCCGAATACTTGCTCTTCCGAAGGCATCAATTCCATCTGCTTTGACCAGCCGGATATGTCCTTTACTCCCGGTGTGCTGGCCTTCACGCGCGTGGTTACCGCCGACCGCATTGGCGTCCACATCGGCAGCAGCGTTGTCTCAACCGAAGTCGGCCAGATTCTGGATGCCGACATTTATTTCAATCCAGGCGACTCGCTCACATCCTTCGCGACGCTTCAGGCTCTGAGCACTAGCCCGAAGTCTTACGACCTCGCAACCATCCTCACCCATGAGTTGGGCCACGCCTTCGGCTTCAGCCATTCCGCCGTGTGGAGCGCCATGATGTTTCCGTTTGCGCCCGCTCCCGGAAGGTACTCGGGAGTGCGCCCGTCTTCGCAAGTGCCCGATGCGCCGTTGGCCGACGACGATCGGACCGGCCTGCGCGTTCTCTATCCTGACCCCGGCGATACTCTCTGTGTCGGCTCGATCCAGGGACACATCATTCCCGCAAATCCCATTTCCCTGCCCGCGGTGCCACCGGGTGTGACCGGGGTTTTCGGCGCGCATGTTGTTGCCGTGGATGCCACCAGCGGATCGGTGATCGCCGGCAGCATGGGAGGTTGGAGTTGCACGACGCCGGGGCCTGCGCAGTTTGATGGCAATTACGAAATCGATCGTCTTCCAGTGGGCCGCAGTTACAAGGTTTACGCCGAGCCGTTGGATGGCGCGGTAGCGCCGTCGGAAGTGAGCAACGCGCTCGTCACGCTTTGCCGCAATGCCACAACCGATCTTGGCTGGCCGCCGCTGCAAGGCTGCGTCGTGCCGAGCGTTGACACCGCGTTCGGCCACGCGCACCCAGCCCTGACGCTGGCTTTCACTGAGGTTGCGGTGCAGTTGGGGAAAGCCTCAGGCCTGCAGGCCTGAGCTACAGGTTACGCACAGGAATGTTGCTGAAATGTTCAGGGAATCGCAGGAACCAGCCAGCCGCCGCCAAACACCAGTCCCGGTCCCAGCGAGGCCAGAAAAACCGGCTTCCGTTCCGCAACCGGCTGCGCCGAAGCTTCCACCAACGCCGCGTGCAGCGCAGCGCCGCAGGTCGAAGAGCCCAGGTTCCCGCGCGTGGCGGCAATCGAAGGAAAAGAGCAAGCGGGCACGCCAAATTGTTTGGCCAGAAGCGCGACCAGCCGCGGATTGGGCTGGTGCGTGGCAAAGGCTCCCACTTCTGATCGCGAAATTCCGCTGCGCCGTTCCGCTTCCCGCAGAATTTTTTCCATGCGGCTGACGGCGGCACGCGAAAGGGCTTCGCCGTCAAATTGCACATCCAGCTGTCCGCCACCGCCCGAGTCGCTGACGCGAATCGCTTGCGCATACTTTGCCGCACAACCAAAGAAGAACTCTCCCAGACGATAGGCCCAACGGCTCGGCTTCGCAGGCCCACTGGTCAACAGAAACGCGCTCGCTCCGTCGCCGAACAATCCGCCGAATTCTCCCTTGGCGCGGCCCGGTCCCAGGGTTCGGCTATGAACGTCGGAAGTCACGACCAGCACCTTCTGCCCGCGCCCGGCCGCCAGGATCGACTGCGCCACCGCTAGTGCCTGCACCAACGCCAGGCAGCCGCTGCCCACATCCAATGCGCTGCAGTCCTCGCGCAGTCCGAGAAGCCCGTGAAGAACGGCGGAGAGCGAAGGGTACACGTGATAGGTCTCACTTGCAGCTACGATCCAATCGATGCTCTTTGCGTCTTCGCCCGCAAGTTCCAGAAGCTGCGAGGCGGCATGCGCTCCCAGCGTGCTTTCATCCTCGTGCTCGCCGGCATAAGCAAGCGAATGAATTCCCGCGCGCTTCTTCAATTTCCCGAGCGGCATGCCAAATGCCTGATCCACTTCTTCCGAAGCGACCACGCGCGAACCAAACGCGCTGTTGGATCCGATGATGTAAACATCTGCAGGCTTCAAAAGAAAGATCCTCTTAAATCTCGGCGGAAGAAGAATTGTGCATGAACAGCCGGGTGACCGGAATGCTAGAAGTTTACACCATCCGGCAGTTCACCGCGAATTGCCAGCGGTGAACCCAAAAGAGCGAGGGAATTTGTCCAATCAGAAATATTCGATGGCTTCCGGCGAAGTGCGAAACCCGTATTGCTCCGATTGCAATCGCAGCGCATCTTCCAGCGCCGATTCCCGGCCATGTGCGAAAAGCGAATCACTGGTCACATCCGCGAAGCCATGGAGCTGCAGCAAACGATCCTCAGCATCGCGCTGCGTTTCCACCGATCCGCCCCGCCGCAGGTGCACTGGCGCCACTCCGCGGGCCACCAGCGCCGGGCAGATCAACAGGAAGCGATGACAGTGCAGCGGATCCTCCTCGGCGCAAAGGATCGCGGTCTTGCGTTCGCGCGCCAATGCGATGGCCTTGTCGATCGCTTCCAGAAAGGCGGGTGCGCGACGGCGCTTGGAATAATCCACCAATCCGTTCGCCAGATAAAATTGAGGATCCAGCGGCCGCCCTCCCAGTTGCTCGCCGCAGAACTCATAGCGAATTTTTGCCGCCGTCAGCCGCGCTACGAGCGGCTCGCGATTGAACTGAGGGAACCGGAAACTGCCGGGCCGGCTGCGCACGTCGCACACCACCCTGATTTCGTGGCGCAGCAGCGTACCGAGGAAGTCCGACATCTCCTGGTTGGAATGCCCGAGCGTGAATAATCCATTAGATGAGGGCATCGAAGGGTTCATGAACGAGACTCAGGGACACAAGAATTGTAGCGCGTTCCGGAAGGCGATTCATTCTTCCCCGAGAGAGAGTTATGGATACCCAGCGCAACCTGCTCCCGATAGGGTCAATCATCAGCCTTATGGTACTTTGAACAAATCCGGCAACTTGACCGCATTCGTTTAGATGGCGGGGGTAGCCCAGGAGTTTCTTGGATGACCGTGGTTCGAGGCGGAGGCAGATTGCGCGTATTCCTCGCGTTAATCGCAATTCTCTGTCGATGTGGCGCCCCACCGGTGGCTGCGCAAATGCAACGCGGACAGTTGCGTCTGGAAGTGCGCGACCCGGCAGGCGCGGGAGCCGCGGCTCGCGGAGAAATTCTCAGCCAGGGCAACGATTTCCAGCGGTCGTTTCAGGTCGCGAGCGATGGCAACTACCTGCTGCAGGACCTTCCCTTTGGCGTGTATCGGCTCACCGTTCAGGCAGAGGGCTTTGCCGCCTGGAGCGATGTCGTTGAAGTTCACTCCATCGTGCCGGTCAAAGTGGAGGTCCTGCTTGGCGTTGCTCCCCTTACTACCAAAGTCCAGGTGAATGATGAAAAGACACTGGTGGACCCAACCGCAACGGGCTCGCTGTTTTCCGTCGGACGCCAATCCATCCAGGAAAACCTCAGCGCGCAAGCCGGACGCGACCTTCTGGACTTGACGGCGTCTCAACCGGGGTGGCTCTTTGAAGCCAACGGTGTTCTTCATCCTCGCGGCTCGGAGTACGATGTGCAGTTTGTCGTCGACGGCCAACCGCTGACGCAAAACCGCTCGCCCGCCTTCGCACCGGACATGGATTCGGACGAAGTGGAATCCATGCGCGTGCTGACGGCGAATTTTCCCGCGGAGTACGGCAGAAAACTTGGCGGTGTGGTGGAAATTAGCACCGACAAATCTGTCCCCATGGGTTGGCACGGCGAGTTTGACGCCACCGGCGGCAGCTTCGATCAACTGAGCGGCACCGCAGGCATTTCATTTTCGACTGCTAAAGATCGCTTCTCCGCTCGCGCCTCAGGACTGCATTCCGATCGCTACCTCGATCCGCCGGTATTCCAGAATTACACTAACCAGGGAAACTCGGGCGGGATCCTGGCGCAATACGAACACGAGTTTGGCGCCAACGATCGACTGCGCGTCACCTTCCTGCGCGACACGCTCGGGTACATTGTTCCCAACGATCTGGTGCAGCAGAATCAACTCGTCGGGCCGCAGCGGCAAGACGCCTCTAGCACGGAGAATGGCGGCCAGGTTTATTTCCAGCACTCGATCTCTCCGACGCTGTTCCTGACCGTGTCCGGCAGCATGCGCGAATCGAGCTTCGTTCTTCGCTCCAATTTATTGTCGACGCCGGTGATCGTCGATCAGAACCGCGGCTACACCGAGGGCTACCTGCGCGGAGATATTGCCGGCCAGCACGGTCATCACGACTGGAAAGCCGGTGTCGATTCGTTCTTCACGCCGGTTCACGAAGCGCTGGCATACCACATTACCGATCCCTCGCAATTCGACCCCGGGACGCAAATCAATTTCCGATTCCAGGCGCAAAAGTGGGACATCGAGCCTTCCTTCTACGTTCAGGACCAGATGCACCATGGTCACTGGAATTTCAGCGCTGGACTTCGCTTCGACTACTACTCGTTCGTAATCAATAAAGCGGCGCTCAGTCCGCGCCTGGGCATTTCCTATTTCATTCCCTCGTGGAACCTCCTGCTGCACGCCGCTTACGACCGCGTCTTTCAGACCCCGGCGATGGAAAATCTGCTGCTGGCCAGCTCTCCGCAACTTGATTCCGTCAGTCCGGCAGTCTTGCGCGTGCCGGTGCCTCCCGCACAGGGGAATTTCTATGAAATCGGCTTGACCAAGGCGCTCTTCAGCAAGTTGCGCCTGGACGCCAACGTATTTGGCCGCGACTTCCACAATTATTCGGACGACGACGTTCTTCTGCAGACGGGCGTGAGTTTCCCGATCTCATATTCCAGTGCGCGCATCACCGGCGAAGAAGTGCGCATTGAAGTGCCGCATTGGGGCCGCTTTTCCGGTTTTGTGAGTTATGCCAATCAGTCTGGATTGGGTCAGGGGCCCATCACCGGCGGGCTGTTCATCGGCAGCGACGCGCAAGGCGTGCTGACGAACACCAGCAAATTCGCGGTCTCACAAGACCAACGAAATACGCTGCGGGCGCGGGTCCGTTTTCAGGCCACTACGCGCTTGTGGTTTGCTGTGGCCACGGAGTATGGCAGCGGGTTGCCCGCGGATCTTGGAGACAATACAAATTTGCCATCGCTGATCGCGCAATTCGGACCGCAAGTCGTGTCGCGCGTGAACCTCGACCGCGCGCGCGTGAATCCCAATTCATCGCTGGATGTGGCGATGGGAGCGGAGTTTTATCGCAAGGAACTTCGCGCGCTGCAATTTCAGCTCGAAGCCGCGAACGTCACCGATCGCATGAACGTCATCAACTTTGCCAGTCTTTTTTCAGGAACCGCCGTCGGAGTGCCGCGGATGATTTCCGCGCGCCTACGCTTCACGTTCTAGCGGCAGACTCGGCTTGCAGTTCCGTGACCGCGCGATCCAGTTCCTCGATCAACGGATTTTCCCCAGCCTTGCGAAACACGCGCACCAGTTCGCGGTAGTACCACAGCGTGCCTTCTTTCTTGCCATCAAATCGCTCGAACACGCTTTCGCCTTGCACTCGCACGTCGTGCAGCGTCTCGCGCACGTTGCAGAGTTTGTCGGCCGCCGAAACCAGGCGAACTTCCGCTGATTCTTTTTCCACGCGCGCAATATAGGCTCGCTTACGTTCGAGCCATGGGCGCTTTGGCTGCGCGTACGAATCCGTGCAGCCGTCCACGATGTGCGCAACGCGCTTCCCGAATTTCCTACGAATTGCGCGTAGCCGCGGCAACCCGCCTTGATCTTCCACGGCATCGTGCAGCAGGGCCGCGATGGCCATCTCCTCGTCGCCGCCGTATTCGACGGTGACGGAAGTTACGCCCAGCAAATGACCGATGTATGGGCGGCCGGTGCGCTTGCGGAACTGCTTCGCGTGCAGGTCAGCCGCATAACACAATGCGGCAACAAATTTCTTCGAGAAGGCTTTCCCTTTTGGCGGTTTTGTTTTGTGAGACAGCGTGTGGACCATCGGTCAAATCAACGGTAATTTACCGGCGGCGCGTCTTGGCCAGCAGTCGCAGAATTTCCAGGTACAACCAGATCAGCGTCACCATCATGGCGAACGCGCCGTACCATTCCATATATTTTGGTGCGCCCATGCGTACTCCGGTTTCGATCATGTCGAAATCCAGAATCAGGTTGAGCGCGGCAATGATCACTACCACCACGCTGATGCCGATTCCCAGCGGCGTGCTGCTATAAAGGAATGACATCGAGGTGTGAAAAAACAGGCTCATGATCAGATTCGCCGCGTACACCAACGCGATCGCTCCGGTCGCGGCGATCACTCCCAGCTTGAAGCCACGCGTGGCCTTCACAATTCCCGTTTTGTACGCCAGTAGCAGCACAAACAGCACCCCGAATGTCAGCATCACCGCTTGCGTCGCGATGCCGGGATACGACTTCTCAAACAGCGCGGAGATTCCGCCCAGAAAAAAACCTTCCAGCAGCGCGTAAACGGGCGCGCTAAACGGCGCCCACGTCTTCTTGAACACCGTCACCAACGCGAGAATGAATCCGCCAATCGCGCCGCCGATCATCCAGGGAATGGCAGCCTCTGGTGTTTGCGAATGGCTTAGGCCCCACGTGTATGCCGCGGTGACCACCACGCACAACAGCAGCAGGCCTGTCTTGTTGGCCGTGCCCTGCATGGTCATCGCTTCTCCGGCCGCGATCTGCCCTGCGAATGCACTTTCCTTCAGAACGGGATTGTTGGAGCGAAGTATGTTTGCCATTGGGAGAGTCTCCGATTTTGAACGGGCGGTAAGTACACAGAATATCATCAACCGGCTAAATGCGCAGAGCGGAACGAGATCTGAGCAGATCTGAGCCCGCCCGGCAGCGCTGGGCAGTCAGAAACATTGGCCATTCACTCGGAGGACTTCCCCTGATTAGAGTCCGTCTTTTCAGTCTTTTGAAATAGGGGGCACGTCGCTTGCCTTGGGCGATGACAACATAGATATGAACCGACTGACCGCATCTCAAGCACGGCTTTTGTGGCGACATGCAATTGCGGGGAAGCAATGGCAAGGTCGAGTGATCGAGCGAGTAATGTTCGACTGGGAACCTGGGATACCGACCAAATACCATGCGCATCCCCCAGCCTTTTCTTCGATAGCGGACGGGCAAGGGACTGTTGAAGAGGAGCGTTACCTCGAATTGCAAGCAGAGATAATCCGTCGTGGGGAACAGTTCAGTAGCTTGGGTCGCGCCAGAAGGTCAGAAGCGTCTTGCGTGCCTCCCTCTGCGTCTCTCCCGCTCCTATCACAGTTGCACAGATACAAGAGACTATGAGTATGGTGATGGAGAACGTTCATCCAGCCGTCGTTGGGCAGGAACAGATATTGCGCTGTGCCTTTGTTGCGAATCTTCCTCAGGAAATCCGCGACGGGATTGGCACTCTTTCGGCAAATATCCATCCAGAATTGCCCACGGCCAGCAACATATATCAGCGAATGGGCAAAACGAAACGAAGGGCAAGAATTGACATAGGGGTAGGACATCCGACGAAGTGCGGCGAGATCATCGGCGCAATCGAACTAAAAACGTTGACCCAGTTCGGCGAGTTGTGGTTTCGGAAACAATTGGAAAAATTGAACACTACCCCGAAGGACCTGATGTTCTCGGGTATAGCTGGTGATTTCCAGAAATTGCTTGACCCTAAACTTCCGAAAGATGCGTTCAGATGCTCGTGGGTGGTGACGAAGAAGCGGGGTCTTGCGCGGCCGGAACAGATTGCACGCTGGGCAAAATCGCTGTTGGAGCCAGTGGAACAGCGACTTGGGCTAGAAGGATTTGACCAGTCTTATGACACAACAATGGGATTGCTTCGCTGGGGATGGTCAAACGGTTCGGTACTGAATTTAGCTTGGTATTGGCCGAAGGAACATGACCAAGAACAATTCGAACCAGTTTGGGTCGCGGGATGAGCGAATTCCTGACGACGCCCACTTGTCCCAGTGCACTGCGTATCTGGCAGCCAAAAGCAAAAGCTAAGCTTTCCTTTGCCGTCCCTGTACCCATGTTTCGGGTAACATAAATTGGTCCTTGCGGGCCTCACCCGCACCGTAGGCGGCAGTGGGGTAACGCTCTCGTTTATAGTTGCCCTTTGGGTTAATATGGCCTATTATGTCAATATGCCAATCAGTGAGATAAGAAAATACTTGGACAATCTTAAGATTCTTAGCAACGACCTTGCCGCCCCAGATATCGACTTGAAGAAAGTTCCGAAGCCGCTGGAACCAGCCCCTAACACGCCGGACGAAGAGATCGTGCCTTTCACGGAATAACTAGCGGCCATCCCAAATAAGCGGACACAATCGCTCCTGCCCAGCATCGCGCTGGTTGGGTCTGCTATCTCGTGGCGGCGAAGTTCGGGCCAGATTGCAGAAAGGAGAGACTGGCCAATTGGAAATTGTCGTAGCACACGATTCGAGGCCGCGCTCAGGCTTTCGAGACCAGTAACCGTCCCCCTGAACCGCTCCCTTCGTCAAAAGAAGGAGAGTCCTATGTACGCTCGCAAGGTTTCTCTGCGCTTGAAATCAGAATCCGTCAGCCAATTCCTGCAAAAAATCGAACATGAGGTGATTCCACTGTTCCGCAGGCAGAAGGGTTTTCTCGACCAACTTGTCATCGTCCCAGATCGCGGAGATATTGTTTATGTCTATAGCTTCTGGGAACACGGCGAAGATGCTGAAAAATACGACTGCAAAACGTTGCCAGTTTTAACCAAACTTCTCAGCGGAGTGGTTGACGGGGTGCTGCGTCCTCACGTCTTCGGAGGTTTGCGTGGACGATTGTCGGACGCGTAGAACCGGACGACCTAGGTTCTGGATTTGGGAGTCGTCGCAGCAATCACAGATGGTCCGCATCCCGACGCTCATTTGCGAGAACGCAAGGCAGCAATCTTGTCGTCTATGGCTTTGATTTCCAGAGCCAGATGAATTTCCTGAGGGCTTTGCGAAAGTCGCCGAAAGAGCATGTTCCTCTCAGCCGTAAGCTCTTGGTCCTGTTTCTTCTGCTCGTCAATTTGTGTTATGGGCACAGTGGTTAACTCCGATAACCAATAGTGTATCCGCACGGCTGCCCGATGTCTGCGACGAAGGGTGGTTTAAGTTGTGGTCCGTATCCCGATTGGACTCCCGCCCAGCAACGTCCGGGAGTGTTCAATGCCCTGACGCGGACGTATCATATGGACATGTTGAAGAGAGAACTCCCCGTTACACACTGCACCCAATGCGGTGGCGCAGGTTACAACAGTAGAGTGGCAGACCGTCGTTGTTCTAAGAATATTGCCGGAGAGCGCTGCAACGGCACCAACGCAAGTGCCCTCAAGCGTAGCGATTGGGAAGATTGTTCAAACTGTGAGGCGAGCGGATATTACCGCAATAAAGAATGCCCGCGGTGCCAAGGTGTTGGCTATCTTTTCGTGCGCCCGAGAGAAGAACAGGCTGTCGTTTAACCCAAATTGCGACTGCCAGTTCCCGATGAAGGTGTACACCGCAGCCTGTCCCGGACAAATATTTCCGTATGAGAATTCCCCTTCCGGAAACTCCAAATCACTTGTCTCTCACTGCACGTCTGGTGCTGCGTCCTTGGTTTGAGATAGATTTTATACTGGAGGATTCATGGACATACTGGCAGCGATCAAGCGTGAAGAGAAAAAACTCGAAGCACAGCTACACAAGCTACAGCATCAACTGAATGGAATCCGAGCCGCTGCAAAGGCTGTGGGAGATTCAACGGGCCGAGAAGTGGCGACCGTGAAGAAGCGCGTGATGTCCGCCGCCACAAAGGCGAAGATCAGCAAAGCGAGCAAGAAGCGGTGGGCGAAGTTTCGAGCGAAGGCGAAGAAGGCGGTGGGATAGATTTTCGCGGGACTTTAGGGTCGGTTTCGCACTTCGGCGTTCACGGCGTCAATCAGCAACACCGTCGCCAGCGGAGCATCGTTCGCTCAACGTGTACTAATGCTGAGGGCAAGAAGTGCGAATGCCAGAACAAGTCCACACGTTCTGGCTAAATGATAGCTATCCCAACGACGCTCCTGCGTGCTCCAGTCCTCCGGAAGGGATTTCGGCGTCCATTTGGCAATCCTGTTGTTGATGGGTACGGGAGCGACGAGGGAAAACAAGACGGCGAGGACTTGGATAGCGAAAGCAATTGCTGCCAAGCGCCAAGCAGATTCATTCAGATGCTCGAAAGGCAGTAGCAGCAACAGATTGAGAAGCGTGGAGCCTGCCATCCAAAACGGCATGACTCTCCCGAGCAACGCCGCGAGGGATGAGCGAACCAATACGTGCGTCTCCAGCGGTTGTCGTTTCAGCACGGGGTGGCTGAATAGCGCCACATTTAGTTCACTTCCACACATCAGACCCAAAACAAGCAGAGCGGCCAAGTGCAATATCACTGGCGTACCCCCTACTTACCTTTGGATGCCAAACAGAAGCCAGTGGCCACAGGTTCGCTTCCGGGCGGCGGCGAGATCGGGCTATATGAACCGAAACCCCCGTCACATTTGGGAAGGCAAGCAGAGGACGGAAAGGAACCAAAGCAAAGAGTCCAAGGCGCTAGTGCTCATTTGCGCCGATTTCTCAACAAAGCATAGTGACTTTACGTCGCAGGAACACTCAGTGAGCCACGAATGACACGGACGCGAGCAATTTCCTGCTTATCGCCAATCTTATAGTGGACGAACAGTTCTGCGGGTTTTTGAAACGTGTTGTGAACGTCCTCGTCGAGCCAGAACATACACTGAAGAACCTCTGTGCTGCCAGGCTGCATCCTCAATAGATACTCCGGCTGCTACCGCACCGCGTTTCATGTAGCTCCAAATTGTCGCGGCGAATCCGAGCGTAGAACAGTGACGGCAGTCACCCAACGCCGTGGTGCAGCCAATTCCCTTTACCGTCCACTCGAACTCCGGCTCACAAGCTCGGCAGATTCGTTGACTTGCCCAAGTTTTGCAACCTAATATGACGGCACTGTGGCGGACACTAGCACGCTTATCGGCCAAACTGTCTCGCACTACCGCATCGTCGAGAAGCTGGGCGGCGGCGGGATGGGTGTCGTCTACAAGGCTGAGGACACCGAGCTTGGTCGCTTCGTCGCGGTGAAATTCCTTCCCGACGATCTTGCAAAAGACCCACAGGCGTTGGAGCGCTTCCGGCGCGAAGCACGTGCCGCGTCTGCATTGAACCATCCGAACATCTGCACTATCTACGAAGTCGGGCAGCAAGATGGTCAGCCGTTTATAGCGATGGAGTATCTGGACGGCATGACACTGAAGCATCGGATCGGCGGCAAGCCGCTGGAGATCGAGGATGTACTGTCGCTTGGAATCGAAGTCGCCGACGCCCTCGATGCCGCCCACTCCGCTGGCATCGTGCATCGGGACATCAAACCCGCCAATATCTTCGTGACGAAGCGCGGTCATGCCAAGGTTTTGGATTTCGGGTTGGCTAAGGTCAGTACACCCAAGAGCGCGACTGGCAGCGAGCCAACACTTGCCACTGCGGAGGTTGACCCTGACCATTTGACGAGTCCCGGCACGGCTGTAGGAACCATTGCGTACATGTCGCCAGAGCAGGTGCGGGCGAAGGAACTGGACGCACGAACGGATTTGTTTTCATTTGGGGCGGTTCTTTACGAGATGTGTACGCGCACGCTGCCGTTTCGGGGCGATACGTCGGCGTTGATCTTCAACGCTATTCTGGAACGCGCTCCCGTAGCTCCTGTGCGGTTGAATCCCGACGTGCCAGCCGAACTCGAACGGATCATCAACAAGGCTCTGGAAAAAGACCGTGACGTTCGCTTCCAGTCCGCCGCCGAGTTGAGGGCTGATCTGAAGCGGTTGAAACGAGAAAGGGAGAGTGGCAGGACCGCAGCGGCCGCAACGCAATCTGGCGGTCTATTTCACTCAAGCCGATTGCTTACAGGAGTAGCCGTGGCAGTGGTTCTTGTTGCGGTGGGGGCTTTTTTGTGGCGTTCTCTGAACTCGCATAGTTCTAATGTCGCACCCATCCAGTCCATCGCCGTCTTACCTTTCTCGGACGCTAGCAAAAACCCCGAAATGGATTATCTGGGAGAAGGTCTTTCCGAGGAGATCACCAACGCACTGTCGCGTCTGCCAAATCTTCAGGTCATGGCGCACGCCACAGTTTCTCACTACAAATCGCGTCAGGACGATCCACAAGGCGTTGGTCGTGACCTCCACGTCGATGCGGTTCTGACGGGGCGTCTGGCTGAGCATGGCAATCAACTCGATGCCGAAACGGAATTGGTCAGCGTAGGAACGGGGGCACAACTTTGGGGGGAACGCTACACACGCACTGCCGACGATGCGTCTCAACTACAGAGTTCCATCGTGCGCGACCTTGTTAGCCAACTGCGACCACAACTAACAGGAAGTGAACGGGAGAGTCTGGCAAAAGTGGGCACTCAGGATGCAGAGGCATATCGACTTTACTTGAAGGGACGGTATCGATACCAAAGGTGGACACCCGAAGACCTGAAAGCAGCGGCAGAATTTTTTGAAAAAGCGGTTGCCAGAGACCCCCACTACGCAGCGGCATACGCTGGACTGGTTGATGTTTATGCGATTCAGGGTTACGAAGGCTACGTCTCTGGCTCGGAACTGATGGACAAAGCGAAGTCTGCCGCACGTCGGGCGCTCGAACTCGATAAGGACAATCCGGAGTCACACGCCGCCTTAGCCAATCTCGATTTCAACTATTTCTGGAATTTTACCGAAGCAATGGAAGAAATTCGGAAGGCTCTGGCACTCGATCCCAATTCAGCCTATGCCCACGGAGTATATTGCTGGATTCTAGCCAGCCGGGGACAGACTCAGCAGGGTCTAGCCGAGTGCCGCAGGGCGGTGGAACTTGATCCGCTCTCATCGCTGAACAACTTTGCGCTCGCAGATGAATACTTTCTAGCACGCGAGTACCAGCAAGCTATCGAACAAGCCACTAAAACACTGGAGATCGAGCCGAACAATCCGCAAGCTCTAGCAACTCTGGGGAAGACCTATGCGCAATTGGGAAATTACAAAGCCGCGATGGAGCAGTGGGTCAAAATCGAACGTTTGGGGGGACATGAAGCGCGTGCCAACGAACTGATGGAAATCTTCAAGAAGCAAGGATATACGGGATACCTCAGAAAAACTGCCAAAGATAACGACGCTGAAGGCGACTACTACCTTTCAGCCAGTAGTTACGCGATGCTGGGCGAAAAGGATGCGGCATTTGCAGCCTTGGAGAAGGGTTTTGCGCGACGGGTAGTTGTCGATATCAATATTGACCCAAGGTTTGACAACCTCCGCTCCGATCCGCGCTTCGCTGATCTTTTGCGCCGGATTGGGGTGCCACAAGTACAATTTCCGACATCCCCATCCTGAAGGAAGCCAAAACCGAGTACGCGAAGCTGCAATAGCTGCGCTGCTAAGCGCCATTGCGATTGACCTTCCCTTCCGCTTCGACCTAACATTTCCTCTAATGGGCTCAGAGATGGACGTGCAGTATACTTTTCGGTTTTAGCAGGAGGGCACTATGAATCGAGAGCGGGCACTGAAGGTTGTGTTGGTATTGGTGGGGTTGATTTTCTTGCTTGGTGTCTATCCGCTCATGATGTTTCTATGGCCGAGCGGGTGGCGATGGCAGCCCAATCAGCCGGAATACGAGCAGATGATCCTTGGAGTGTATGCCACGCTCGGGATTTTCCTACTGCTCGCTGCGCGTAACCCCTCGGCGAATCGTAGCTTGATCGCATTCACGGCGTGGTCGAGCCTCGTTCACGCCGCTATCATGGCTGTTCAGGCACTCCAGAATGCGAGCGAACGCGGACATATGCTCGGCGACATACCTGCGCTCGTCATCGTAGGTGTGGCATTGATCGCGCTGGCTCCGGCGAAGCGGCCTGTCGATAGGACATCTGCGGTTGGTGCCTAGGCTCGCGTCAGCG
>Ga0074045_10000524_pt1 | contig 37223 bp, 33 predicted proteins | sample BogForMeECP23OM2_FD_94442 | JGI IMG/M metagenome (GOLD analysis project Ga0074045, IMG submission 94442) | Bog forest soil microbial communities from Calvert Island, British Columbia, Canada - Bog Forest MetaG ECP23OM2 | ecosystem: Environmental > Terrestrial > Soil > Wetlands ...
GCATCGAGGCCGCACTCGCCTTGTAGCCATCCCACTGCCTCGCGAAACCCCGCTGAACCGCGGAGTTCCGGACCCGGCATGACGGCCAGCGTTCTGGCATTCACCTCTTTGCGCAATTCCGACACCTGCTGCGAGAGTTCCGCCGTTCTCGACGGTGCTTCCCCTCTCCAGAATGGAATGTTGGGCGCGGCGCCGTGAGCGTCTTCGACAATCACGCGGCCCGCCTGCACGCGGCGAATGCGCCAGGAACTGTTGCCAAGCAGCATGATGTCGCCGCGCAAACTTTCCACCGCGAAATCTTCATCAACCGTGCCGACTACGACGCCTTCGGGCTCCGCCACCACGGTGTACAACGCATTGTCCGGAATCGCGCCGCCGCTGGTGATGGCCGCGAGACGGCTGCCGCGCCTGCCGCGCACGCGTCCATTCACACGGTCGCGATGCAGATGCGTTCCGTAACGCCCGCGGCGCGCGTTGATCCCTTCGGAAAGCATGGACACAACTTCGTCGAATTCGTTGCGCTGCAAATTGCGGAAAGGGTACGCGCGGCGCACCATCGTGAACAGAAGCTCTTCGTCCCAATCCTCCACCGCACAAATCGCAACCAGCTGTTGCGCGAGAATGTCCAGCGGAGCCTCAGGAATCGCAATGCGATCCAGATCGCCGTGGCGCATGGCTCGCACAAGCGCGGCGCATTCCAGTAATTCGTCGCGAGTGGTCGCGAAGATGCGGCCTTTCGGGATGGCGCCATGCCAGTGGCCCGCGCGTCCGATGCGTTGCCATGCTACGGAAATGGCGCGCGGCGATCCGATCACGCAGGCTAATTCCACGGAGCCGATGTCGATTCCCAATTCCAGCGAGGCGGTCGCCACCAGCACGCGCACCTCTCCCGCCTTCAATTTTTTTTCGGCAGCAAGCCTCAGTTTGCGCGAAAGGCTGCCGTGATGCGTGGCCACGGCATCGGCGCCCAAACGTTCCGCAAGATGGTGGGCAAGGCGCTCGGCCAAACGGCGAGTATTCACAAACACGAGCGTCGAGCGATGCTGCCGCACGAGCCGCGCAAGGCTGTCGTAGATTTCGTCCCACACTTCGTGCGACGTGACGGGCGAGAGTTCGCTAGAAGGTACCTCCACCGCGATATCGGCGGTGCGCTGATGGCCAATCTGCACGACGGAGGGATACGGCCGATCGCTTCCCGCCAGGAATTGCGCGATTAGTTCGATAGGCCGTTGCGTAGCGGAAAGGCCGATGCGCAGCGGCGAGCGGGTGGTGAGGGACTCGAGGCGCTCGAGCGAAAGCGCCAGGTGCGAACCTCGTTTGTCGTCGGCAACCGCGTGAATTTCATCCACAATCACCGTTTCAACGGAGGTCAGGATCTCGCGGCTTTTCGCGGCCGTCAGTAAAATATAGAGCGACTCCGGCGTAGTAACCAGAATGTGCGGCGGACGTTTCAGCATGGCGCGGCGTTCATGCATCAACGTGTCGCCCGTACGCACCGCGGTGCGGATTTCCGGCATCAACATTCCACGGTCAGCCGCCAGTTGCAGAATTTCGCGCAGCGGAATCTCCAGATTTTTCTGGATGTCGTTTCCGAGCGCCTTCAGTGGCGACACGTACAAAACTTCCACGCGATCCAGCAACTCACCGGCAAGTGCTTTGCGCACCAGCCGGTCAATGCAAGCCAGGAACGCGGCCAGTGTCTTTCCCGAACCGGTAGGCGCCGATATCAAGGTTGTGCGCCCCGCAATAATGTGCGGCCAGCCCTGTTCCTGAGGCTCCGTGGGTTGGCCCAGGCGAGTCAGAAACCATTCCTGAACAATCGGGTGGGCCCACGCAAGCGCCGGGGAAAAGCCGAAATGTGAAGCCAGTGGTTTCAAGGGAGACAATTCACCTCAATCACAGGAGGGTAGAGGAAGGCTTGGAAGCCTACGAAAGAAACTCTAGGATACAGGACAGCAGGCTGTTCTGGCTAGTTCGCCAGCCAAGGATGCGTTTCGAAGCTCAGGCAGGCAGTTTCTCGGCTGCCGGGAAATGGTGCTGCTCGCGGCCCACCTCGCCGTCGTATTTCTTTGTCGTCTTGAATAGCTCGAAGCGCCCATCAGCTGCGTAAATCCGTACGCGATCGCGCAAAGCCTGCATGTCCGCGGCGGACATGGGCTGAAATCCCTTCGCGACTCGCAAATTTTGTTCCAGCACGGCGATGGAGTCCATGCCGCTGATCGTCGTTGCGACCGGCAAACTCATCGCGTAACGCAGTCCTTCGTGCGCTGTGATCGCGCCGCTAGTCACCATTTCGCCGGACCCGCCGAGGCTCTCCATTCCCAGCACAGCGATGCCGCGCTTCACCGCTTCGGGCATAACCTGCGTTTCAAAGCTGCGAAACGTGGTGTCGAAGGCGTTCAGCGGCATCTGCACGGTGTCGAAAGGAAAATTCTGTTGCAGCATGCGCAGATGGATTGCCGGATCCTTATGCCCGGTAAATCCAATGAAGCGGACTTTGCCTTGCTGCTTTGCCTCTTGCAACGCTTCCGCAGCGCCGCCCGGACGGAAAATCAAGTCCGGGTCGTTGTAGTAGATCACTTCGTGAATCTGCCAAAGGTCCAGATGGTCGGTCTACAAGCGCCGCAAAGACTGCTCGAGCATTTGCATCGCAACATCCTTGCCCCTTCCGTGAGTGCAAACCTTCGTCATCACGAAAGCCTGATCGCGCTTGCCTCTGAGCGCGTTCCCGAGCCGCTCTTCACTCACTCCATCGTGATAGTCCCAGGCATTGTCAAAAAACGTGATTCCGGCGTCGAGCGCCATCGCGACCAGATCGTTTGCTTCCTGCTGATCTCGCGTCGAACCCAGATGATAGCCGCCCACGCCGATCGCCGACACTTGCACACCGGTGTTGCCCAAGGGGCGCTTCGGCACCTGCTCGGCAGAATGTTGCGGAGTTTGCGCCCCGGCTCGCGCACGGCTATGCGCTAGCACATTCTGTGCCGCCGAGACGGCGGTGGCTGTAAATGCGGCAGCTCCCTTCACGAAATCTCTCCTTGAAAACCGGTCGTCGCTCGGTTGTGGCATGGCGTGGGGCCTCGCAAGTATCGATCGCGCTTACTGCTTTGGAATTTCGGGATACGGGTGACCGGTATTCACGGCGCCTTGCACCATCTCCTTCACTTCAACAGATTGCATATCGAAAGGAAACCCGTGGGCGATGCGCGCCTCGGGGTTATCGAATTTGATGGACACCTTGTACAGCTCGAAATGCCCGTCACCTGCCGCTTGCTTCACGCGCTCCTGCAACGCCTGCATTTCGGCACGGGGCATGGGCTTAAAATTCTGCACCACGCGCAAGTTCTGCGCAGAATCTCCGGTTTCTCCATGCCGGTAATCGTGGTCGTTACCGGCAAGCTCATGGCGTAGCGCAGTGCTTCCTCTGCTGTCACGGCGCCGTTCTGAATGGGCTCTCCGTGGCCGCTCCGGCTTCATGCCAAGCGCCGCCAGTCCGCGGCGATTCAACTCCGGCAACACTTGCGTTTGAAAACTGCAAAAAGAGGCATCAAAAGCGTTCAGCGGCATCTGTACCGCATCGAAAGGAAAACCTGCCTTCAACATGCTTAAATGCATCGCCGGATCTTTGTGACCCGTGAATCCGAGGAAGCGCACCTTGCCTTGTTCTTTCGCTTTGCGCATCGCTTCAGCCGCGCCACCCGAACGCATGAACAGCTCCGGATCGTTTTCAAAAGAAACGCCGTGAAGTTGCCAGAGGTCCAGGTGATCGGTCTGCAGCCAGGTTAGCGATTGTTCGAGCATCTGCATGGCCAGCGAAGCATCACGTCCATGCGAGCATACCTTGGTTATCAGAAAGACTTTGTCGCGGCGTCCCTGCAGTCCCTTGCCCATCCACACTTCGCTTTTGCCGCGGTGATACTCCCAACAGTTATCGAAAAACGTGATGCCACCGTCGACGGCCTCCTGCACCAGCGCAACCGCCGTTTGTTCGTCTTTGGCATCGCCCAGGTGGTGGCCGCCCATACCCAAAGCGGAAATGCGCACGTCCTGATGCTTGCCGAACGGCCGCAAGGGGATCGTGCCCGCCGCGCTGGAAGATGCCGTATTCGCTTGGTTCCTTAGCATGCCCGATGGATGCTCGCCGCGTCGTCGAGGTTCGCTGTCTGAATTGCCTCATGCCTGGGAGAGCTAGGTTATCCGCGAACGAGATCCAGCGCTATACAAGGCAGGTTGTAGAAGCAGCTGAGAATTTATTGTACCCGCCACACTGGGCGGGCGCGCGGCTCTAAATCCCACTCTGTTGGGTTGGCGCACGAACTTTCTAAGCGCGGGAATTACAGGGAAAGCTTGATAGCGCAGGCTCAGCCCAAGCTGTAAATCTTCATAGTTCGAATGAAGTGTGCTCCCTCAGCTTCGAACCGGGCCAAGTGCGGCGTAACTCAACTCACGATTTTCGCGAGTGCAGCGGAGAAGCAAGCTGCCCCGGCTCATGTCACCGCGGCCGGCGAAATCCAAAGGATAGAAGAGGCGATTCCCGAAGACTTCCAGCAAGGGAGCGACATACTTGGGAGTGGCAATGCTTCCCAGAAGGACCACGCGGGCTCCCTGCGGAAGCGAACTGCAAATCAGTTGGGCATCGCGAACGAGAGGATCGCGATAATGCGGATTGTCCGGATGAATCGAAGATTCCGTCGTGGCGCGCAGCCAATCCAGACTGGCGAGATACTCCGGCGGCAGCAGTCCGCTCGACGAAGTGATGATGCGGACACCGGAGATGCCGAGTGGCGGGCGAGCGAACTGCGAAGCGTAAGCCAGTTTGCCGCGGAAGTAGAGGCCGCTGACGACACTGAAGATTTCACCCAGCGTGGCCTGCGAAGATTGCAGCCGCAGGCGCAGTTCGAAGCGGGAGGTTCCCTGCAGCAACCGTTTGCCGCGGATTCCAGCCAGGTTTGCAGGCGAGAGCAAGAAAATCGTGTGCGGCTTGGCAGACGGTGGCTCTTGCAACGGGGCTTTGCCAAGCGCGTGGCCGTGAAATGAAATTCGCTTCTCTGACATTGGCTCGCTTTGGTGATACAAAGACCAGAATACGCCAAGCGAGGGCGCCTGTTTCTGCCGAGTTCGCTGGACTGGGAGCGTATTTTCTTGAGCGATAAGATTGCATTTCGCATCTCGCCGATGCTGGCCACGCTCGTCGACAAGCCTTTTCACCTGTCCGGCTGGATTTACGAGGAAAAATACGACGGCGTCCGCATCCTCGCCTACAAAGAAGGCCCGCGCATTTCGCTCGTCACCAGAAACGGCATTGTACGGACAGACCGTTATCCGGAGGTTGCGGCGGCAGTCAGCAAGTTGAAGCCGCAAACTCTATTGCTGGACGGCGAGGTTGTGGTGTTCGACAAGCGTAACGTTTCGCATTTTCAGCTATTGCAACAAGGAAAAGGTCCCGTGAAGTATGCCGTGTTCGATTGTCTTTACCTGAACGGAAAGGATTCGAGGAGCGCCCCGCTGCGCGAGCGCCGGGAGACGCTGACGCAATTGCTGCGTGCGGGCGGCACCGGAACGATCGTGCTTTCCGAACAGCTCGCCGCCAATGGGCTGAAGGCCTTCGAGGTGGCAACAAAGCGAAAGCTGGAAGGGCTGGTGGCGAAGAACCTGGAATCGAGGTACGTGGAAAAACGTTCCCGGGAATGGTTAAAAGCAAAGGTCAACCGCGAAAGCGAATTTGTGATTGGCGGCTACACCAAGCCGGGCGGCTCAAGACAATATCTGGGAGCGCTACTTCTCGGAGTGTATGAAGGGAACAAGTTGCGCTATGCGGGAAAAGTAGGAACGGGATTTGACACCGCGACGCTGCGCACGCTCTCCGACGAGTTGAAGAAACTCAGACAGGACAAATCCCCTTTTGCTGACCAAGTGCGAGAAAAAACCGTGACGTTTGTGCACCCAAAGCTCGTGGCTCAGATCGCGTACACCGAATGGACCAAAGATGGCAGGCTCCGCCATCCTGCATTTCTGGGGCTGCGCGATGATAAGGCTCCGCAGGAAGTACGGAAGGAGGAGGCATAGGTGAAACCTTCAAAAAAGAATTTCGCGGTTCAAATTTCGCATCCCGAAAAGATCTTCTGGCCGGAAGACGGATACACGAAGGGCCATCTGGCAAATTTCTACCGCGAAGTGTTCCCTTGGCTCCAACCTTATGTTCGCGGAAGAATTCTAACCATGGAGCGTTGCCCGGATGGAATGAAGGGAGAATGCTTCTATCAAAAGGAAATGCCCAAGGGGATGCCTGCCGGCACGCCGACCAAGCGTCTGCCGAACAAAGGCGGGTCGCGAGCTTTCACGAACTACGTCGTGGGAGGGTCGCTTGAAACGCAGATGACGCTGGTCAATCTAGGCTGCATTCCGGTTCATGTGACGGGATCGCGCGCCGCGACGTTCCCGAAACCCGATTGGGTCTGCCTGGACATCGACCCGATGACCGGATCATTCCAGGACGCGGCGCGCGCTTCATTGCTGGTAAAGAAGTTCCTGGATAAACTCCGGCTGGTATCGTTTCCGAAAACATCGGGAAGCCGCGGCGTTCACATTTTTGTTCCGATCAAAACGGGCCCGACGGCAGACGAAGTTCTGGCCTTCGCGGAAAAGCTGGTGGCGCTGGTGGCGAAATCGCATCCCAAAGAACTGACCGTGGAGCACAGAATTGCGGATCGCGGCGATCGTGTTTACCTGGACCCGTTTCGCAATGGCTCGGTGCAAACGGTTGTCGCTCCCTATTCTGTCCGGCGCAAACCTCATGCACCGGTGTCGACTCCGCTGGATTGGACGGAAGTGGGACGCGTTAAGGATCCGGCCGAATTCAACATCAAAACACTCTCAAAACGCTTGAAGAAAAAAGATCCCTGGACAGATTTCTTTTCTCGGAAGCAATCGCTGCAACCAGTATTGAAACAATTGGCCCGTTTGTGATCAAAATGGGTGGTTCAGCCAAAAGGATTCGGGGAGGGAAGGTTCACCATGTCACTGAAGCAATACCGCGAAAAGCGCAATTTCAAAACTTCTCCCGAACCACAGGGAACATTCAAAGATCACAAGCAGGAGAAGGCCAAGCCTGATTTGATTTTTGTGGTGCAGAAACATCGTGCTTCTCAACTGCATTATGACTTTCGGCTGGAATACAACGGCACATTGCTTTCCTGGGCTGTCCCAAAGGGTCCCTCGCTCGATCCTTCCGTGAAACGCCTGGCGATGCAGGTGGAAGATCACCCCATCGACTATGCGAAATTCGAGGGCGTGATCCCCAAGGGAGAATACGGTGGCGGCACCGTGATGGTGTGGGACATCGGAACCTGGACGCCGGAGCACAGCGATGTGGAAGCTGCGCTGAACAAGGGTGATTTGAAATTTACGCTTCACGGGAAGAAACTGCGCGGATCGTGGGTGTTGGTGCGCACGCGCGGTTTTGGGGGAAGCAGCAAGCCGACCTGGCTACTCATTAAGCATCGCGACAAGTATGCCACCGATGTCGATATCACTGCGACCGAGCCAAAATCAACCCTCAGCCGCCGGTTGCTCGCCGACATAGCGAAGGAAAACGGCGGAGACGTGGAGGAAGCGGCAACGGGAGATCCTGCGCGTCCGAAAGCCCGCAAAGCCGCCAGCCCGTAAAGTTATAGGAAGGAAATAGTCCATGCGGAGGAACTGCATGTAGTTCCTCCGTTATGGCTTGTCGGGCAGCAGCATGGCCCGCTGTAAGGATGACGTGCGAATTCGGGCGATCTGGACAGCCATTGAATTTTCTTGCTGCTTGGCCGGATCTGCTTGAAAACACGCTTGCTTCCGCCCGATCGCCCGCCTCGGAAAACATGTCCCGCCCCTGCCTCCCCGTCACGGCAGAGAAACCAGTCGGCTCGGTGCGCAACATTTCGTTGGGATGCCTTATTATGATCATGCCATCCAGAGCAAATCAACATGGACCTTCTTACTTTCGTTCAGCAGACCAAGCAAGCGTCAGCCTAGACGAGTATTTGCCGAGCGGCATGCGTTCGTTTGCGCTCGGGACAATCACATTTTGCGAGATTCTATAGTGGTATCCCGAGCGCATTCACAAAGTGCGGCTCTCGCACAAATAGACCGGAACATCAAACAATCATGGGTTCGATATCACATCCAAATTCGTGAATTTTGGCCACAGGACCTGAATTCGAGACCGAGATTCCGGAGCGTAATTTGCCGGCATCGCCGTAACCCAGGTTGCAAATCAGGTTGACCTTCCGCTTGCCGTCCGCGAAGAATTCCGCGTTAACCTTCCCTGTACCAAAGCCAGACATGGGACCGCAATGGAGTTGCTCGACTTCAACGGCGCCGGAGAACTTCCCCCTAATACCGTATTTTGCCTCCAAAATGCCTCGATGTGCGTTCATGTTTGTTCTCCTTTGAATAGGTTTGCTCTCGGCCTAGACTTTAAACACAGCTCGGCTCTTTGAGGTTTCCCCAGACTGTATTGATGTGCCGTCATCGCGAGGGCTGGGTCAACGGTATTGGATGTGATTGCCGTCGGGTCGATGAGCCTTGCAAATCCGGATTCGGTTAAGCGCATCATGTCGGGCCTGCCCGCCGATCACCAAACCTTCATTCCGCCATCGACGACGATATCGACGCCATTCACGTACGAACTGTCATCCGAGGCCAGGAACAAAGCGACGTTCGCGACTTCTTCGGGCCGGCCGAGGCGACCCAACAACGTCTTACCGAGCATGTAGCCGGCCCATTCTGGGTCCTTCAGCTGTTCGCGCGTCTGGTTGGTTTCGATCACTCCAGGCGAAATCGAATTGGCGCGAATCCCATGCTCGCGGCCTTCCATCGCCAGCCGCGGGGTCATGCCGATGATCGATCGGGTAAACATTTACGATTTTGCAATCTTTTCATACAAGATCAGCGGCTTGCCAGGCGGATCCTGGGCGCAGTTCAATTGGACCAACAATCGTTTTGGACACCGACGCAATTGTAGCGGCCATGCGCAGCCCGACCGGAGCGTCTGCCGCAATCATTCGCAAAGTACGTCAAGGGGAGGTAGCATTGCTGCTGAGCGTGCCGTTAGCCATGGAGTACGAAGCCGTTTGCGTCAGACCCGAACATCAACTGGCGGCGGGATTAAGCGAGCAAGAAGTGTGTGTCTTTTTGGATGCTGTAATCGCGATAGCGGAACCAGTCAAAATCCATTATCTCTGGAGGCCACAATTGCGCGATCCGAGCGACGAGATGGTCCTCGAAACAGCGGTGAACGGACGGGCGAACCTGCTGATTACCTTTAACGTGCGGGACTACGGGACCGCGCCGGCAAGATTTGGGATCGAAGTGATGACGCCGCGGGAAGCGGTCGAAAGGATAACCAAATGACGGAAATCACTACCTATCCGCTGCGGCTGCCGCGCTCTCTGAAGAAGGCGGTAGAAAAGCAGAGCGAGGAAGATGGCACCAGTATCAATCAGTTTGTGGCGACAGCGGTAGCGGAAAAGCTGTCTGCTTTGCAGGTTGCTGAGTTTTTTATCGATCGCAAAGCGCGTGCGGATTTCAAGGCGTTCGACAAAATCATGAAACGCCGAGGAGGAAAGCCGCCCCGTGCAGGCGATGAGCCGCGCGCACAAGGCAAGAGTTACAAGAAGAGCCATTAAAGTCTTTTCACACTTCCTAACCTCAACGCGGCATTTCGCATGGATTCTTCGTACGACTCAGCAACTGCGTTCAGCGGGACGGACTGTCCTGCGTGACTCATCCGGATCAAGATGCGGCCGACGTTGAGGTTGGGGTCTTCGGTGGAGATGAAGATAACTTTGGTGGTGTAACCCGCGTTCCTGGCACTCTCCAATAATTCTGTGTCTACAGTCAGATCCTCGACCGCGAAAGAGCGATCCTCGCGCAGTACCGCTTCGCGCAGGTGAGGAACCGGGGGAAGTACAGTCGGGAAAGCTTCTTTGAGGTGGACGTCATAAAAGGTGGTTTTTCCTGCGCCCATAGGGCCAGCGACGACGATCAGCAGGGGTTTCTGTTCGTTCAGAGGATATCCTTACCGTGCGGTTTTGTGTGACACCGGCATTGCCGGGTCGCGCTGGAACCTGCCGGCGACTAAAGTTACCGGGAAGCGCCTTCCAGAGGGCGCGACCAAAGCACGCCGGCAGCTGGCGGTGATTTCGGACCGTGGAGAAACGGATGATGAGTACGAACCTCCAGCTGTCGGTTTCGACTCCTGACGAAGAATACCCGCTCACCGTGCGGCAGGCCGCAAAGGAGGGGCGAGTCTACCTCTGTACTGGTTGTATCGGATGCCTTCCCCCAACAGCTCGGTTCTTGTCTAACTCATCCCGATAAAAGGGTTGTTAGTGTGTGCGCGAAGCTGGACCGGCATAGGACGAACGGCCAGGAGAAGCCTGGGGTGTTTACCAGAGCCAATCCCAGCACGCTGACCCAGTGGCCTGGTCAGCGAGACCAGTACGGGACTGAGTTCCTCCCCGGCGACAGGGTGAAAAAAGTCCAGATTGACAAGAACCCGAAGCATATTGGGCGCCGCACGACTGTGGATCTTGGCCTTGTTGGCGACATCAAGGCCACTGTGAATGCGCTGCTCGAGCGCGTGCGAGAAAAAAACGACAGGCGCTTCCTCGAAAACCACCTCGCGGAAACAAACTCGTTCCACGGTCTTTTGCAGCACTACGTTGATAAAGGTCCCCAGATCAAGCCCATACGTCCGGAATTCTTGGCCAAGACGCTCAGCGATCTAGCTTCTGATGACGCGCTTTTTTTCGCTGACACCGGAACGGCTGTTATATGGCTGGCGCGACATATCAGTGGCGGCAGGGATCGGAGGCTTTTCGGCTCGTTCTCATGGGCATCCATGGCGAACGCCTCCCCCAATGCTTTTGGCGCACAGTTGGCATACCCAGGGCGGCAAACGATCGCTCTCTGTGGCGACGGAGGCTACTCGATGCTTGCACTTGGCGATCTCTTGACGCAAGTGGAACGAAGAACTCCGGTGGTTCAGGTCATCCTCAACAACGCTTCCTTTGACTTCGTCAAGATCGAACAGCAAGAAGCCGGCATTGTCCCCTTCGGAGTGGATTTCAAAAGCCCCAACTTCGCAAACGTTGCCGAAGCGATGGGAGCAAAGGGAATCCGCATCGAGGAGCCTGGCGACGTTCGAGATGCGCTTGCCGAGGCTCTTGCACACAAGGACGGCCCCGTTGTCGTGGATGCTGTAGTGGATCCGTTTGCCCTGGCATTGCCGTCGCACGTTCCGTTTCACACGGTGAAAGGCTTTACATTGAGCATGGCGAAGCAGGTGCTGAACGGCAAGATGGACTCAATCATCAGGACGATGGAACGCAATATCAGACTCGTTTGAGGTGTTTGCCGGCGCGTAAGCCTCGATGAACAGGTCTCGAAGAAATTGAAGAGTGAATCAGAACAATGGGAAAAGAAGGAATCAATTCAATGCCTCTCATGCCAAACGAAAGAATATTGCCGGTCGCAGTGAGCAACCCGGCGTTCTGTCGGGTTGGCACAAACTTATTGATCTACCCTACTTCAGGCTCTATGACCTGCGCTCCACCTATGCGACGAGGCTCAGTGCAGGCGGTGTCGCCGACGGGTGGGTTACACAACTCCTTCGACAGGGCGACGCAAAGGTCTTCAAGAAGTATTCGCAGATGAAATTGCAGATGAAGCGAGAGGCCCTGGAGAAAATGAACCGCCAAGCCAACGAGATGCCGCTGGAATCTGGCACAGGCCCGATTCAGTAAAAATATTTGGCACAGTTTTGGCACAGTGAGGCCAAAAATGACGACTCGGATTAGGAGTAAAGTCGGAAGTGCTTTAGAATGAATAAAGCAGTCATTGTCGGGGCGTAGCGCAGCCTGGTAGCGCGCCTGCCTTGGGCGCAGGAGGTCCCGAGTTCAAATCTCGGCGCCCCGACCAAAACATCTCGCCTTGTTTTCTGTAGTTTATCGAAAGCCAACTTCACCTAAAACTAACCTGTGGAATTCCCGCAGGCAGGAGGTCTCGAATCACAAGTCGTGTAATTCGAAAGAGTTCGTCACATGACAAATTTTCAGAAACACGCGGAGGCAGGAGTGCTATTCAAAAACTATTGAACGGACGCAAGTTAATCGCCCGCCATCTGACAAGTATGGGGAAAATTCAGGGGACCCTGTGCATTTTTCGTCTACTCCATCTTCGGAACTGCAAATTGGTGATCACCCACTCGGGCCGGCCCGAGCTTCGCAACCTCTCTCAATTTGTCGTCTTAATCGTCCAGTTCTGAATCGCTCCGATGTGTTCATCAGGGAGCGGCAGCGACGCTTGCTACGCCATGGCTTCGGGTGAAATGACCTTTGCCCTGAGCCGTTCTTGCGGAAAGTCCTTGGGATTTAGGGTGACAATGAAATCTGCATTCCCTTCTTCGCTGCAGAGACAGAACGGATCGTCCTTGGGATCGGGAGAGATTTCAAAGGAGGCGTGCACGTTCACCGGTTCGGCTCGCTCGCGGATAAGATTGATCACAGCGCCGATTAGAGTTGATCGCACTCTAAGCCGCTTCAAGACCTCCTTGTACTCATCCAGAATGTCTTCCGTCACAAGCCAGACAAAATTGCCCTTCTCGGCCCATTTGTACAACACATCGGCGCTAGTGTTTTTGCCCCGGACATATGGCTTTCTGAAACCCGAAATGCCCGCCACGAGCACGTTAGTGTCAACGACGCCGCGAGACTTTTGCTTCTTAGCTTTCCACGGAAACGGTAATCTCCGGCGCTCGTCTTTCCTTACGGTAAGCTCGAACTGTCTGCAAGATTTCCTCGTCTGAGACTTCGCCGATCTCTTTAGCCGCTTCGGTCAGCGATTCCAGAAACTCCTTCTTCCAGCCCCGGCGTTTGCGGCCGCGAGGCAGATCCCGGTAGAGCTCAGCCCGTATCATTTGCTCTTGGAGCTGTTCTCCGAGTGCGCGGAACGGCACGCCGACCTTTATGGGGTCCTCCTCGGCTGAGAGCCGGCATTTAAAAACGATATACTTCGGATTGTCTGCCTTGAACTCCTTTTCCGATGCAAGAAATACGTCCATCAGCTTGGACAAAACACTCGTGCGCGTACCCAACGACTCCTTCAGACAGAACGCCACCTTGGCTACCATAAGAGTGTTCGTGTCGAAGAAGTACGTTCCCTCAAACCGCTTGGGCTTCACAACGCCGAATTGGACGAGATTTTGTAGTTCCTTCGGTTCAATCTGCAGGACAGCGCTTGCCTGCTTCAGCTTCAACCTTTGCTTCTGCATGACTCCTCCATTAACATCTAAATATTAGATTGTATTATTAGAATTGTCAATCGCGAGCGCCTGTCTAGGCAGAATATCGTGGCAACGCTACGGCTGCGAATCAAGACTTCTTGCTCTTCGACCGCGACGCAACGTTTGGCTCCGAGGTAATTTCGGCTGTGAGGGATAAGGAAGCGAGCCCACGCGCACGGCCTATCGCAGTCCATGGCAGAACGGCGTTGCGGATCGCTGGGTGGGAAGTTGGGACCGGACACATCTCGGGCTCGCGAAGGACACGCCAGCAGGTCGGCCTGCAGCGATTCGCTCAAAGGCTGAAAATAAGATTCGTCATGCGGTAGCAGCGTAGACTCAAGAGCTAATCTTCTGAAGACGAAACGCATTTTCTTAGAAATCCGGCCAAGGCACAGTCCACGTTCTCTGCGAGTATTTCTCGCCGGTCGGCGAATCAGCCTGCAATCCCAAACCGAAGAGCTCGCCCCAAGTAGGAAGTTTAATGTAAGGCACAACCATTTGGCGAAGCACAACGTTACCTATGCTTGAGGGCAACGGTCCAGTTTGTCACCAGCGTCAACGGAGAAGCATGGTCCACAGGAAGCGAGTGGATCAGAAACCTCCCGTCGGGGGCCACGTCATATTGCGTGCCGATAAAATTGGCAGAGACAATGCGTGTCTTGAATGCTGCCTGCGGTTTGCCGGCTTGTCCCGTTTGCGGGTTGAAACTGGCCTTCATCATGGTTTTGTCCGAGGCAATAAAGAAGAGGTACCGTCCGTCCCGACTCCAGACCGGTTGGGAGGCCACGCCCTCGGAGATCTGGACGCGACCGCCAAGCCCCGGAAATGGAGACACAGAAACCCCGGTGCCAGCCGGGTGTCCTGTGCGCGATACACTTCTCCGATTCCACCGGCGCCAAGAGGCGCAAGAATTTCGTAAGGCCCGAGCCGTGTTCCTAAAGCTAGCGGCATAAATGGCGAGATTATAGCCCTTGCTATTGTCATTTGACACCTCTCCGGCTGGTCAGTTCCCGATTAACCGCTTACCGGAGTTTTCGCCCGCGATTACTCGGGATTCCCCCGTCCTGCTACGGTCCGATGCCCGCGCTCGCGTGGTTGCTGCTGGTCAGGGATGGCGCCGGTTTTCCAAACCGCCGCCGACCCGGGTGGCTCTCACGGATTTATGTCTCGTGATAGGCGGGAACCGATCGGAGCAGTTTCGCTGTTGTTTCGCTATGGGGAAAATTCGGGGGACTCCAGGCATGCGGAGCCACATGCTCGCACATCTTGCCACTACCAAATTCTCTTGTTAAATCCTTTGCTTTCAGAAGTAAGATTGAAAAGGAAGGACTTCCCAGAGGCAGTACGCCTGCCTTGGGCGCAGGAGGTCCCGAGTTCTAATCTCGGCGCCCCGACCATTCACTCCAGAGTGATCCATCCAATTTTCGCGGTGCTTGGTCCTGGGATGGGGAGTCGGCTAGTTGCGAGGTCGCAGTCATCTTAAATTCATTGCGTTTGCGAAAGGCGGGCTGCATTGTGCGGCATTGCTGGCTTCACGCATAAACATTGGAGCCCACCCGAAGGACGAATCCGCCAGGCCACCGATACGCTGAAGCACCGCGGACCTGACCAGCAGGGCGTCTTCTCGTCGAACCTCTTTTCGTTTGGCGCGGCCCGGCTGAAAATTATCGACTTGGAGGCCGGCAACCAGCCCATCCTCGAAAGTGGCGGCGAGTGGGGCATCGTCTTCAACGGCGAAATTTACAATCACCTGGAAATCCGCGCCGAACTCGAAAAACTCGGCCACCGGTTCACCTCTCACTCCGATACTGAAACCGTTCTGAAGGCCTTCTTGCAGTGGGATAAAGACTCCTTCACCCGCCTCCGCGGCATGTTTGCCTTGGCCATTTGGAATTTGCCGGCGAAACGCTTCGTACTGGCCCGCGATCGCATGGGCATCAAGCCGCTGTACTACGCGCGAAAGGGCGAAGATCTTTTCTTCGGGTCGGAACTGAAATCCATCCTGATTCACCCCGAAATCGACCGCAATTTAAGCCTGGAAGGCCTGGATTGCTATCTCTCCCTGAACTACATTCCCTCTCCCTGGACGCTGATCGACGGCGTAAAGAAAGTTCCGCCGGGCGAGTGGATGGAGTGGCAGGACGGTAAGATCACCACGGGGAGTTACTGGACCCTGCCTTTCGGAGTCACGCAGAAAATTTCCCAGCAAGATGCGCAGACCGAACTCGACCGCCTGCTTCAGGATTCGATTCGCGAGCATCTGCTCTCGGATGTACCGCTAGGTGTGTGGCTGAGCGGCGGTGTGGATTCCACAACGATTCTGCACTATGCCGCGAAAGCAAGTTCATCGCAGCTGAAGACGTTCTCGATTTCATTTCTGGGCCGCAGCTTTGACGAAACCCCTTACATTCGCGCCGCGGTGAACCGGTACGGGACAGACCATGATGAGATGGATCTGAATCCTGAGGTGGACCTGCAAAGCGCCATCGACGAGTTTGCCTACTATTCCGATGAGCCCAGCGCGGACGCAGGTGCGTTGCCAGTCTGGTTCCTCTCGAAACTTTGTAAACGCAAAACAACCGTGGCACTCAGCGGCGAGGGCGCGGACGAGCTGTTCGGCGGGTATTTGACCTATCGTGCAAATCGCATGGCACGTTCCATCCGTGCAATTCCCGGCGCGGCAGCGTTGGGGCTAGCGGTGCTGCGTCATTGGCCCGTTTCCGATGAAAAGATGGGCTTCGATTACAAGGCCACACGGCTGCTGGAAGGCTCGCGCATGGGAGAGGGACGCGCGCACGTCTACTGGAACGGGACGTTTGCGCAAGAGCAATTGCGCACAATCGTGAATCGCCCGCTGCCCCCCTCACTGAATACGGTTCTGGGTGAGATGGCAGAGTTGCCGCGAAACGGCGACGACCTAGCGCCATTCCTGTGGCTGGACCAAAAATATTATCTCGCCGACGACATCCTGACGAAAAGCGACCGCATGAGCATGGCGCATTCGGTGGAAGTGCGCCCGGCGTTTCTGGATCACCGCATCGTGGAATTCGCGGCAAGGTTGCCCGCAAAGCTGAAGATCGACGGCTCGCGCCAGAAGGTCATCCTGAAGAATTTGATGAAGGACAAGCTGCCGCCCGCGATCATCCAGCGCAAGAAAACCGGATTCGACATTCCGGCGCATGAGTGGATGCGCACCATTCTGCGGGATTTACTGGAGGACGCTCTGAAATTTGGTTTGTCGGAGTATGGCGACCTCTTCAACCGCGCTGGCATCGAGGAACTGAAGCGGCGGCACCAGGCGCGCGAAATTAACGTCGGTTATCACCTCTGGGGGCTACTGATCCTGTTTCTCTGGATGAAAAAGTGGCAAGTGAAAGTTCCCGCGTTGGCCGCGCGATGAGCGATTTGCTACAGCGCCGTTGGTTTGTGTTTGCGATCGTGGCCCTCATCGTCGGAGCAATCTATCTGGGCTGTACCGTCTCGCCGCCTTCGCTGATGGACGACGTAGACGCGGTGCAGGCGCAAATCGCCAGGACCATGCTGACCAGCGGCGATTGGGTGACCGCGCGACTCGACGGCGTCCTGTATCTCGAGAAGGCGCCGCTCATCTACTGGCTGATTGCGATTTTCTATAAAGTGTTTGGCATCAGTGACTGGGTTGCACGTCTGCCCGTGGCCCTTTCTTCAATTGCTCTCGCCCTGCTGACCGCGGCGTTTGGCATGTGGGCGTTCGGCAAGCGCGCGGGACTGTACGCCGGGCTCGTAGTAGGTACGTGCGTGGGGCTTTTCCTGTTCACGCGCATCCAGATTCCCGACGCGATGCTGACGTTCACGATTACCTTGGCGATGTGGGCCCTTCTGCGCGCTCTCGATGAAGACGAGCCTCATCCGCGACTCTGGGCGGCGATACTGGCGGCTAGTTTGGGCACCGGTTTGTTATTGAAAAGCCTCGTCGCGGTAGTTTTCCCCGTTGCCGGCGCGCTTATTTATCTCTTCACTACAAAACAACTCCTTGTTCGTCGCACCTGGCAGAGGCTCCATCCGTTCACCGGGGCCTTGATTGCTGCGCTGATCGCGGTGCCCTGGCATGTGTTGGCCACGCTGCGTAATCCTCCGTACTTTGCGTGGACCCTGGAGAGCGGCCCGGGGCTCTATCACGGCTTCCTGTGGTTCTACTTCATCAACGAACAACTGCTGCGATTCCTGAATCTGCGCTATCCGCACGACTACAATACCGTGCCGCGCTTGTATTTCTGGTTGTTCCACCTGCTTTGGCTGTTTCCCTGGAGCGTTTATCTCCCCTCGACTTTCAAACTTTCGTTCAAGCCGAGGGATCGCGCAGGACGCACGCGGCTGCTGGCTCTTTGCTGGACAGGCTTCCTGCTGGTGTTCTTCACGTTTTCAACCACGCAGGAGTATTACTCCATGCCGTGCTATCCCGCGCTGGCCCTGCTGATCGGCTGCGCCATGACCACAGAAGACAAGTGGGTGCGTTACGGGACTCGCACGCTGGGCGTGATTGCAGCCGCTTGCGCGATCGCCACGATTGCGATCGCCTTCGAAGTTCGCAACCTGCCGACGCCGGGCGATATTTCCTCCGCGCTCTCGCGCCATCCTTCGGCGTACACTCTTTCGCTCGGGCACATGCTGGATCTCACGCTGGATTCATTCGCGTATCTGCGTTTGCCTCTCATCGTGGCAGGGATTGCCTTCCTGGCGGGAGCGATCGGCAACCTGAGCTGGTCTGGTGTTCGTGCATTTCTGCTCAGCGCGGTGATGATGGTTCTGTTTTTTCATGCCGCGCGTCTCGCTCTGGTCGTATTTGATCCGTTTCTTTCTTCGCGGCCCATCGCCGACAAAGTGCGCAATCTGCCTCCGGGGAAACTGATTCTCGATCATCACTACTACACCTATTCCTCGGTCGTTTTTTACACCGGACTCGATCCGCTGCTTTTAAATGGCAAATTCAACAATTTGGAGTATGGCGCGGCCGCTCCGGGCGTGCCCGACGTATTCCTGACCGACGCGCAATTCACGACGCTCTGGACCAGCAAGGAACGATGCTATCTGGTGGGCTCGCAAAAAGCGGTTCAGCGGCTGCGCGACTTGATTGGCGCCCGCGAATTCGAAACGGTCTTGGAAAGTGGCGGGAAACTGCTGGTCACCAATCGCACCGCCGACGCGGCCGTGAACACATCTCCCGCTCGACCGCCGAAACCTGCGCCGCTCACGCTATCGGCAAGCAACCTCCACTTTTCCGGCAATGGGCACAACTAGCAGCACTCCGCCAGCAACCGCGTCCCGCGCGAATTCCCTGCGCAGAGCACTGTTCGCTCTTTTGCGGCTGGCGATTGGCGTAGCCATCCTCGTCTATCTGGTGAAATCAGGCCGCGTCGATCTGCATTCTCTCACCAGAGTATTTCGAGCCTGGCCGCTTACCCTGCTGGGAATGGCGGTGCTGCTCGTCGATATCGTGTTCATGTCAATCCGAGTGTCGCTACTGTTTCACGCGCAGCGGTTGTCGCTGAGCCTCTGGAATGCAATCCAGCTGACGCTAATGGGCTTCTTCTTCTCCACATTCTTGCCCGGAGCGGCCGGTGGCGATCTCGCCAAGCTTTACTACGCCACGCGCGAAAATGAGGGCCGCCGCGCGGAGGTCGCCACTGTTCTGTTGTTCGACCGCATCATGGGCCTGCTCTCCCTGGTGCTGATTCCCTTTTTCTTTGCACCATTTTTCCTCGAACTGCTCCGAGGCGCGCCTACACTGCTGCGAATTTTGTGGCTCGATGCCATCCTGGGATTGGGAATGTGCGCCACAATGGCCTTGGTGATGTTTGCAGGGACATTTCGCGTGGCACTCTCGAAACTCGTAGCTCGCTCCCAAGGCTTGCAAAGTATTGCCGCGCGCATGTTGAACGCGATGGCGGCGTACGGGAAAGCCCGAGGCATTTTGCTCGCCGCGCTGGCGCTGTCATTTCTCGCGAATCTGGCCCTCGTAGGCGTGACGGCCCTGGGCTTGTATGCGGTGAACCCCACGCAACTCTCGTGGAAACTCTGCCTCGTGGCCCCGGTCGGGCATCTGGTCAACAGCCTGCCCCTCACCCCGGGTGGCATCGGGGTGGGAGAGACCGCCTTCAATGCCCTTTTCTTCCTGACTGGAATGAGCGGCGGGGCTGACGCATTGCTCTGCCTGCGTATTTGGAGTCTTCTCGTTGGGGCGCTGGGGCTGCTAAACTATATATTCGGCATGGGTCGGATCGTTCATTGGCAGAAGGACCATCCAGGTGCGGGCCAGCTCGCGTCCTCCAAGGCCAGCAGTTCCAACAAGTAAGTAGGTATTCAATTTTAGGGGGAAACATGAAGATTGCCGTGCTCGGCGGAGACGGATATTGCGGGTGGGCCACAGCTCTCTATCTTTCGGCGAAGGGACATTCCGTCGCCATCATTGACAACTATGTGCGCCGGCAGTGGGATCACGAGCTTGGCGCTCAGACTCTCACGCCCATTGCGCCGCTCAGCGACCGCCTGCGCACCTGGAAGCGCCTGACGGGCAAGGCCATCGACAGCTTCGTGGGCGATATCGCCGACTACGATTTTCTGCTGCCAACGCTGAAGACCTTTGGCCCTCAAGCCATCGTGCACTTCGCCGAACAGCGCTCCGCTCCCTATTCCATGATTGACCGCAAACATGCCGTCTTCACTCAGGTGAACAATGTCGTGGGAACGCTGAATGTTCTGTTCGCCATTCGCGAGGCCATGCCGGATTGCCACCTGATCAAACTCGGCACCATGGGCGAGTACGGCACGCCCAACATCGACATCGAAGAAGGCTATATCCAGATTGAACATAACGGCCGCAAGGATGTGCTGCCCTTCCCGAAGCAGCCCGGCTCTTTCTATCACCTTTCCAAAGTCCACGACAGCCACAACATGATGTTCACGTGCAAAATCTGGGGTCTGCGCGCCACCGACCTGAATCAAGGCGTGGTGTACGGCACGGTGACCGATGAAACCAGTTTGGACGAGACACTCATCAATCGCTTCGACTACGACGACGTCTTCGGCACGGTACTGAATCGTTTCTGCGTTCAGGCTGCGATTGGACTGCCTCTAACGGTTTACGGCAAGGGCGGACAAACGCGCGGCTTCCTGGATATTCGCGACACGGTTCGTTGCATTGAGATTGCTTGCCTGAACCCGGCGGGAAAGGGCGAATGCCGCGTTTACAACCAGTTCACGGAACAGTTCTCCGTGCTTGATCTGGCAAAGAAGGTTCAGGTTGCTGGAAAGCACCTGGGCCTTGACGTGAAAATCGATCACCTGCCCGACCCGCGTGTTGAGGCCGAACAGCATTACTACAACGCGAAGCACTCCAAACTGATCGATCTGGGCTTGCAGCCGCACCTGCTCTCCGATTCGCTGCTGGATTCGCTGGTGAATATCGCGATCAAGTACCGCGATCGCGTGGATCATTCCTTGATGATGCCGACCGTGAATTGGCGCGAACCCAACAACGAGCGCAACCTGCACAAGCGCGAAGCAGCGGTAGCGTCCCACGTAGCCGTAGCCGGTGAAGAACGCTAGTCCCGCCTCTGTGGGGGCGGCCTTAGGCCGCTCGCGTTTTGTCCTGTTCGTGGGTGTGTAGGGACCGCCTTCCGAGGCGGTCCCTACACCACAAATTCTTGGTTTCATTCCGTGCGCGTGGAAACATGCCTAACAGTTTGGGCGGACGGCACAACAAAATGGCCAGTGCCGCTTTGCAGCTGATAGTCGACGCCACGCCAACGAATCGACTTTTTTGCGAAACTCGTTAGCCACACCAGAAATGCCATGGCGTCCCACACCGGGATCAGCGGCATCTTTTTCCAAAGCGTGGTCTGCTTCAATCCAAACACGCCGATCAGCCAGGTGATCAGAACTCGGCAGGCAAGATAGCCGCCCCAGTACGCCGCGGCAACTGGCACGGTGGGATGCACAGCCACGGCAAGCGTGCTCCAAGGCAATCCCCACGTGAAGAGCAGGCCAAAGTGCCCCCATGGACGCATCTTGCGCATCACCGTCATCCAACGCACGCGTTTGGAAAAAAGCGCGCCAAGACCTTCGAAATCGGGAACGGTCTCCACCGCGTACGGCAGCAGCTTCACCTCGACGCCCTGCTCGGCAATCAACCGCCCAAAAAGCAAATCATCCGCCGGCCGCCCTTCCAGCACCTGAAAGCCACCGAAGCCGCGAATGCGCTCTTTGGTGGAAACCATCGACGGGCCGAGAGCAAAGTGCACGCCATCAAGTTGCCATGCCACCAGAATCCCGGCATAAAAGTCGGAGATCATCCCCATGGTCTGAAGCCGTTCGACCAGGTTTTTGTCTTCGGTGGAGATGTAGAAACACGTCACCCCGCCGACTTTCTTGTCGCGGAACGGTGCAATTAATTTTCGCAGATACCCTGGTTCCACCCGAACGTCGGAATCATTGAAGACCAGATATTCGTATTGCGCCTCCCGCAGCATCAGCCCCAGTTTGGCCACCTTGTCGTTAATCGCGGTGTGACCGGCGCTGTATAACAAGCGAATCTTGCGTTCCGGAAAATCGCGCATCAGTTTCTGGATGACAGGAACGCAGGGGTCGCTCTGATCCGTCGCGCAGAAAATCAGTTCGTATTCGGGATAATCCTGGCGGCACAGGCTGGCGAAATTCTCGTACGCTTGCAGATCAAGGCCGCGGACTGGCTTCAGATTGCTGATCGGTGGCGTGAAATCACGGTTCTGAAAGGAATATTTCCGGGCCTGCAGAAAATAGCGCGTGGAGCTGAAGATCGCCAGGAAGTAGTAGATAAAGGGAATGGCGCCAAAAAAGAGGATGGCATACTCGAGGATCTTCAACAGCCCAGCACCTCATTCCCGAATTTCGCGTGATGTATTGATACTAGCATAGCCTGCTTGGCTGACAACGAAGCCAGCTGAGCGGCGAATCGCGCTCGTCTTTGCGCGGCTGGTCAATTCGCGTAAACTGGAACTCAGCACTTTCTTATCAGGAATCGACTTGTTTCCATCGGTCGCACTCTGTCCAGGATATTGGAACAACTCATCGCGTGACACACACTCGCCGACTTCACCTTAAATCCATTCCCATGATTCTGCTCAGTATCGTGCTTGGGCCGCTAGGAAACGTCATGCTGGGCAAGGGCATGAAGGGAATTGGCCCCGTCAGCTTGAAAAACTTCGGGGGTATTTTTGGAATAGCGGGAAGTGTGCTCACTTCACCTTATATCTGGCTGGGAATCGCCAGCCTGATGGGATTCATGATCGTGCACATGCTGTTGCTCACTTGGGCAGATTACAGCTATGTACAGCCGGCCACTTCCCTTTCTTACGCCACGGTTGCTCTGCTGAGCTACTTCCTGCTGGGTGAAGTCGTCACGCCGTTGCGATGGATGGGCATCGCCGTGATTTGTTTTGGCGTATTTATTGTGGGCCGCACCGCTCCCAGCACCACGGGGGTTTTCGAATAATGCTCGAAGCCCTGCTTTTCTTTTTCATCGTGGTGGCCGGCACCGGCGGTGAACTTTGCGTAAGCCGCGCCATGAAAGGAATCGGCGAGGTGCACGATTTTCGTCCAAGGGCACTCCTGCGCTTCGTCGGCCAGGCTTTGCGCATACCCTGGATGTGGCTCGGTGTTGCGCTGATGGCCCTGGGATTTTTCTCGTTGCTCGCCATTCTCTCTTTCCTGGAGGTCAGTTTCGTTGTGCCCGTCAGCGCGCTCAGTTATGCCGCCGGGGCGTTTGGGGCCAAAGCGTTCCTGGGAGAACGCATCAGCCGTAATCGCTGGCTAGGCATCGCGGTGGTGTGCATCGGGGTCACGATCGTCTGGTGGAGCCGCAGATAATCGCAGCCGACCCTGAAACCTTTTTTCCCTTCTCGCACTCAGATAAACAGCGATATCCGGGAGCACAGCGCACATGAGTGAGAGAATCGTTTTCATCACCGGGGCAAAGGGCGGCCTTGGCACATTCGTCACCCAATCCTTCCTGCAGCAGGGCGACATGGTGATCGGGGCATCGCGGCACATGGATTCGAGCGAGTTTCCCAGTCCTAATTTTCGCGCCATGTCCGTCGATTTCACCAATGAGGGGCAAGTTCACGACAGCATCGCAAAAATCATCGCCGAATTCGGTCGCCTCGACGTCCTGGTTCACGTCCTCGGCGGTTTTGCCGGTGGACAATCCATCGCCACCACCGACGACGCCACCTGGAAACGCATGCAGGATCTCAACCTCACCTCGGCGTTCTACGCCTTCCGCGAAACCATTCCCCACCTGCGTAAATCGAAAAATGGCAGAATCGTCGCGATAGGCAGCCTCACCGCAAAAGAGTCGCAGCCCAATCTGGGCGCTTACGTCACCTTCAAAGCCGCGCTCAGCACCCTGGTGCAAACTGTCGCGCTGGAAAACGCCGACGCCGGCCTGACCGCCAATGTGATACTGCCGGGCACCATGGATACTCCGGCGAATCGCCAGGCCATGCCGAAGGCAGATTTCTCCAAATGGCTGAATCCGAAACGTGTGGCCGAGTTAATCCTCTGGCTGGCCGATGAAAGAGCCGCGCAAATAACCGGGACGGTGATTCCAATCGAGGGAAACCGCTGAAGGGTGAACTTCCCACGCGGGCGGCGTAGCTTTCCAACCCATCGCCGAACAATTTTTGGCGAAAAATTCGCGGCGCGAACTTGGAAGCAGAGCAACCAAGCCCGCGCCGCTTCCCGGACGTGTTCAATCGTGTAGACTGTGGGCTCGCATAATTTATTCCCGGTAGCTAGCGTCCCAGTAACCGCCGCGAACACGGGAATAAAATCGCGCTTGCCGCGGTTAGTATCCATAGATGGAAGGAAGGTTCCGACGTGTTGGAGGGACAAGATAGGCTGCGTTTCGAGGAGAGCGTGTTGCCGCACCTCGACGCCGCCTTCAACTTGGCGCGCTGGCTGGTGCGCAGCCGCGCCGACGCCGAGGACGTTACCCAGGAAGCGTTGCTGCGCGCCTATCGTTTCTTCGGAACGTACCGCGCCGGAGACGCGCGCGCCTGGCTGCTCCAGATCGTGCGCAATTGCAGCTACACGTGGCTGCAGAAAAATCGTCCGATGGAGGACATCTCGGAATTGAGCGAAGCATCCATGCCACAGGAACGATCTACGCCGGAAAGCCTGGCCCTCGCCAGCCACAATCGCGAACTCCTGTCGCGCGCGCTCGACGAATTGCCGGCGGCTTTCCGCGAAGTTTTGGTGTTGCGTGAATTGGAAGGCTGCTCCTACAAGGAGATTGCCGCGATCACAGCGCGGCCGATCGGCACGGTAATGTCGGGGCTGGCTCGCGCTCGCCAGCAACTGCGCACGGCTCTGACCAAAACCGCGCAGAAGGAGGTTGGCCGTGGCGTGTGAGCAGCCCAAAACTCATCTGCACGCTTACCTCGATGGCGAACTCGACGCACCGGGCATGGCCGCTTTTGAACAGCATCTGGAGACCTGTGCGGACTGCGCCGCGGCTCTGGCTGCTGGAGAAGCGCTTCGCCGTTCGCTCGAGCAGGCTGAACTCTACGAACGCGCACCCGAATCCCTGCGCAGGAAAGTTCGTGTGGCAACAGCCCCTGCTCCCGCACGCACATCGGCACATCCCGGCGCATGGCGCTGGCTAGCCGTCGCTGCCGCGTTGGTCATTGCGATCCTCTGGGGCTCGCGATCATTCTTCCCGACCATCAAGTCTCCGCAGCAAGCTGCCTGGACGACAACCCTTCTGGACGCGCATCTTCGTTCTTTGCAACCCGGTCACCTGACCGACGTGGAATCGACGGACCAGCACACCGTGAAACCGTGGTTCGACGGCAAGGTGGACATCGCGCCACCCGTGCGCGATTTTTCCGCTGATGGATTCCCGTTGCTTGGCGGGCGGCTCGACGTAATCGAAGGCCGCACCGTGGCCGCGCTGGTCTATGGTCGGCGCAAGCACATCGTGAATGTATTTGTCTGGAAGTCCCAGGATCTCGTTCCCTATGCCGACTCCGGAGAACGCCAGGGGTATCACTGGGCTTTCTGGAAAAAAGATGGATTCAGGTTCTGCGCCGTTTCCGACACTTCGCTCCCGGATCTGCAACAGTTGAAAACCTTATTCCTTCAACAGTGAAGTCCGCAATCAACACGCTTCCCCGTAGCCTGCCGCCATTCCCGTAACAAATCTCTACTGTAAAAAAGTAAGGTTTGAGCTTAGAATAGCCAGCGGACATTTTCCTGCGGAGAGTTGACACCATGGCGATTGCAACCATCAATCCGGCGACTGGCGAAGTCGTAAAACAATTCGAGGCCCTTACCGATGCTCAAGTGGACGAACGAATCGCGAAGGCTGCCAAGGCGTTCCAGAGTTTCCGCAAAACTTCGTTTGCCGACCGCGCCAAGTGGATGTTGAAAGCCGGCGAGATCCTGGAAACCGAGAAAGCGGAACTCGGCCGCCTAATGACCCTGGAAATGGGCAAGACGTTCTCTTCGGCTGTCGCGGAAGCCGCCAAATGTGCCACGGCCTGCCAGTATTACGCGGAAAACGCCGCCAAATTCGTAGCCGACGAAGTGATCGAGACGTCCGCGTCCAAAAGCTACATTCATTATCAACCGGTCGGAATCGTTCTCGCCGTCATGCCGTGGAACTTCCCGTTCTGGCAAGTGTTCCGCTTCATTGCTCCCGGATTGATGGCGGGAAATGTCGGGCTTTTGAAACACGCGTCGAACGTGCCGCAGTGCGCCTTGAAAATCGAGGACCTCCTGCTTCGCGCCGGCTTTCCGGCAGGTGCCTTCCAGACGCTGCTGATCGGCGCTTCGCAAGTGGATCGCATTCTGAACGATCCGCGCGTGGCCGCGGCAACCCTCACTGGCAGCGAGCAAGCGGGCATTCAAGTTGGCATCTCGGCCGCCAAGCGCATCAAGAAAGTGGTTCTGGAATTGGGCGGCAGCGATCCCTTTATCGTAATGCCCAGCGCGAATATCGATGAGGCCGCGTCCACCGCCGTGAAGGCTCGCGTGATCAACAATGGGCAGTCTTGCATTGCCGCCAAGCGTTTTATCGTCCATGAACAAATTGCGGATAGATTTGAAAAGGAATTTGTCAGCCGCATGCAGGCGTTGAAGCTGGGCGATCCCTTCGATGAGAAGACCGACGTTGGGCCCCTTGCGACACCCGACGCCGTAAAGGATCTGGACGCCGACGTTCAAAAGACGCTGCACGCAGGTGCCAAACTGCTCGCCGGCGGAAAACCTGTAAACGGCCCGGGGAATTTCTACTTGCCCACGGTGCTGACGAATATTCCAAAAGATTCGCCCGCATACCGCGAAGAGTTCTTCGGCCCGGTGGCCAGCGTTTTCCGCGTCAAGAATCTCGACGAAGCCATTGCCGTCGCAAACGACAGCCGCTTTGGATTGGGCGCAAGCGCGTGGACGAATGACGCGGCTGAACGCGAGCGCCTCATCAACGAACTGGAAGCCGGCATGGTTTTCATCAATCAAATGGTGGCCTCTGATCCACGAGTGCCCTTCGGAGGCGTCAAAGCTTCCGGCCACGGCCGCGAGTTAGGGCCTTACGGCATCCGCGAGTTCACCAACATCAAAACCGTGTGGATCAAGGACCAGCCAAAGTAGTTTTCAAATCACCCGTCTCACAATCCACGCCACCAGAAGAGTCCGAGTGAAAGCGGGCACAACTTCACGGGCTGCGAAAAAGCTCTCATTTCGTCATTCCGGACGGAGTCTGGGGAGTGAGGAATCTCTCTTTTTTTTGGAGGGTTCGCCCGAGAGAGTTTCGCTTTAGTAATCGCATATCTTGACTTTCGCAAATGCTGAATATATGAGCGCTGAAGTTCCTCACCCTCATTATGGTTAGCAGCATGGTCCCGAATTTTCGGGGCGTGGAATGGGTTATGTCCCCGACCGACGAGCTGCCGGTGATGGCACATCTAAATCCGCACTGAAAACGGGGGTTTCATGGCGGCACGCACCACGACAAATCTGGAATCTGGCGAGTGATCATGGCGTCATCCGTGGGCACCATGATCGCGAGTGGTACGACTTCTATATTTTTGGCAGCTTGGCAGTTTACCTTTCACCGAAGTTCTATCCTCCCGGAAATGATACCTTGGCGCTCATTGCCTAGCTGTTCGGTGCGCTTTTCTTCGGCCGGATTGGCGACCTGGTAGGGCGCAAGTACGCCTTCCTCGTCACGCTCAGCATTATGGGCTGCGCCACCGCCGTCATCGGCTGGCTGCCACTACCAGACCGCGGGATGGTTTGCTCCCATCGTTTTGCTGTTAATCTGCGTCCTGCAGGGCCTGGCGTTGGGTGGCGAATATGGCGGCGCTGCGGTTTACGTCGCCGAACATGTGCCCGACAACAAGCACGGCTTTTACACCAGCTTCATTCAAATTACCGCGATCCTCGGCTTGTTCGTATCCTTGATGGTCATTCTTGGGACGCAATCTGCCATGGCCAGGGAGCGGTTTGCTGACTGGGGTTGGCGCGTTCCTTTTCTTCTGTCCGTTATCCTGGTGAGCGTTTCGTTTTACATCCGCCTGTTGGCCTCACGCCCCTCACCATCGACGCCTCCGGTCAACAAGTTCCCGCAGAGGAAGCATCCAACCCCAACATCCCCATGCTGGTTTTTCTGCTCTTTGTCCAGACCATCTTCGCTTGCATGATTTACGGACCCATCGCCGCATATCTTGTGGAGGCGTTCCCCGCGAGAATCCGCTACACCTCGCTCTCGCTTCCTTATCACATCGGCAATGGTATCTGTGGAGGCTTGTTGCCGGTAATTGGCCTGACGCTTTGCGCGCGTACCGGCAACATTTGCGCCGGTTTGTACTATCCCATGATCGTGGCTGCGGTCACGTTGGTGGCGGGCAGCTTGCTCTTACAACCAGGCCAAACAGAGTTGACCCACCGCCGTTTGACGGCGAAACTCTCCTGGTAGCATGATTCTTGCCTCGGGTGCGGCAGGCGTCTGGCAGGATTCGACATCTCGCCGCCTTAACTTAACGGCAGTAGCAGTTTTGGATCTTGCGAGGGAGTGAGTATCGTGGCGACCGTCGAAAAAAAGCACTCTGAGAGGAAGCCCCAAACCAAGAAGCACGGCGTAACTGAAGCGCAAATCGCGGTGCACTGGAAGGAAGAAGCTTATATTCGTCCGCCTGCACGCTTCATCGCGCAAGCGAATCTGAACGATCCGAGTATCGTCGACAGGTTCAGCGAGGAAAATTTCCCGGAATGCTTCCGGGAGTACGCGGAATTGCTGCACTGGGATCAATACTGGCACACCACTTTAGATACCGATCATCCGCCGTTCTGGAAGTGGTTCGTCGGCGGGAAACTCAACGCCTGTTACAACTGTGTGGATCGGCACCTGGCCAAGTACAAGAACAAGGCTGCGCTCATCTTCGTTCCCGAGCCGGAAGACGAGCACCACGTGGTGATCACCTACCAGGAGCTGTACCGGCGCGTGAATGAAGTCGCCACGATGTTGCGCGAGTTTGCCGGATTGCAGAAGGGCGATCGCGTCACCATCCACATGCCCATGATCCCGGAATTGCCCATCACCATGCTGGCCTGTGCGCGCCTGGGCGTGATCCATTCGGTGGTGTTTGGCGGCTTTTCTGGCGAAGCCTGCGGCTTGCGTGCCGCGGATTCCGGCAGCCGCGTGCTCATCTATGTCGACGGCTACCACCGCAACGGCCGCTGGGTGGACCACAAGGCCAGCGCTGATCTCGCCGTCGAAACCGCCAAAAAAGAAGGCCAGCACATTGACAAGGTGCTGGTGTGGAAGCGCTATCCGCAGCGCTACTCTTCCGATGCGCCGATGATCCTGGAGCGCGACTTTTTCATCAATGACCTTCTGAAAGATTTTCGCAATCGTGTGCTGGAACCTGTCTCGATGGACGCGGAAGATCCACTCTTCCTCATGTATACCAGCGGCACTACCGGCAAGCCCAAGGGCTGTCAACATCGCACCGGCGGGTACCTGGCATACGTCACCGGTACATCGAAGTTTTACCAGGACATTCATCCCGAGGACGTTTATTGGTGCATGGCAGACATCGGCTGGATCACCGGCCACTCCTATATTGTGTACGGACCGCTGGCACTGGCAGCCACCAGTGTGCTTTATGAAGGCGTGCCGCAATTCCCCGATGCCGGGCGGCCGTGGCGCATCGCCGAACGCCTGGACGTGAACATCTTCCACACCTCTCCGACAGCAATTCGCATGCTGCGTAAAGCGGGTGCGGACGAGCCGAAAAAACACACTTACCGTTTCAAACACATGACCACGGTGGGCGAGCCCATTGAGCCGGAGGTGTGGCGCTGGTATCACGAGGTGGTCGGCAAGGGCGAAGCGGTCATTGTCGACACGTGGTGGCAGACCGAAACGGGCGGCTTCCTCTGCACCACCAAGCCGGCCCTTGATCCGATGAAACCCGGTAGCGCGGGCCCTGCTTGCCTGGGAATTTATCCGGTCATCTGGGACGAAGAAGGAAACGAGCTCGTCACCGCTGACCATGCCGCGGGCAACATCTGCATTCGTAATCCGTGGCCGGGAATCATGCAGACGATTTGGGGCGATCCGCACCGCTTCGTCAGCAATTACTACAAAAAGTACAACAAGAATCCGCAGAGTAAGGACTGGCGCGACTGGCCTTACTACGCTGCCGATGGCGCAGTGCTTCCCCCGGATGGTTACTACCGCATCCTGGGACGTGTCGATGATGTCATCAACGTTGCCGGCCATCGCCTGGGCACGAAGGAACTGGAGTCAGCTTGCCTCACCATTCACGAAGTTGCGGAGGCCGCGGTCGTGCCGGTCGTCGACGAAGTGAAAGGCCGCGTGCCGGAGATTTACATTTCGTTGAAGCCGGGTGTTCTGCCGAAGAAGGCCATCCTCGAAAAGGTGATGTCAACCATTGAAACGATGATCGGCAAAATCGCCCGCCCGAAGCGCATTCACATCGTCCCCGACATGCCCAAGACGCGTTCCGGCAAGATCATGCGCCGCGTGCTGGCCGCCATCTCAAATCACATGGACACCGGCGACATCACCACGCTGGCCAATCCCGACATCGTCGAACAAGTGCGCCAACTAGTTCAGGGCCGCGACATCATGCCCCTGAACGAAGGTCCCGAAGACATAAAAATGTTCGGCGACGAACGCTAAACAATTGAGCTTGTTTGGCAGGTCTCAGGTAGCACTGCCGACCAGGACGATTTCGCGCGGCTTGAGTTTGTCGAGGGCCGAAACAACGGAAGGAAAGTGTCGCCAAGGTGATCCAACTGGTTGGACGAGCGCAGCCCGCTTCTTGGACGTGAAGCATTCGTGTCCGTGATTTATCAGGTGCTTTTTGAGGGCTTTCGGGGCGCACTTGTCAACGAGGATTCTCATTTAAGCTGCGCAACAAGGCTCAACCGCGCTTCTTCAGTGGCGGCAATAGCAAGCTCGCGGTCAACGCTCGGGTACTCTTCGAGGAAGTGATCCAAACTGTCGCCACCATCCAAATAGTCGATTAAGACCTTAAAAGGCACACGCGTTCCGCGGAATACGGGCTCTGCGGACAATTTTTGGATCCTTGATGACGACGTCGGCTATCTCCATCACCTGGTCATCCGGAGTGTACCAGCCCATGGCCAGAAGCGGAATGCTCTGCAGCCTCCCTTTGATCCCGAAGCGCCTCAAATCCCTAACTATTATCGATTCAGTTATTTATACAATGAATGGTGGCGCGGCGACATTCTTCTTCCTCCACGACCGAACACGCGCAGGTGTCACAAACCTGCCAAGGTGGGCGTATAACTGATGAAGAGAGCAGGAGGCGGCTTTGTTAGAGGGCGTAATCCAAGGCATTCAGGCGTCCAAACCGACCAGGCAAGAGCCCGGCGCAACTTCCCGCTCGATTTCACCCCAGGCGTTCGATGAACTCTTCCTACGTACTTATCCCAGTATTGTCGGGATCTTGCGCCGCATGCTCGGTGATTGCGGCCGCGCGGAAGAATTGTCCAACGAAGCCTTCCTGCGCTTGTATTCCACGGCGCTGCCGTCGTGCGCCAAACAGAATGTGCCCGGATGGCTTTATCGCACCGCCATGAATCTCGGCATCGACGACCTTCGTGCCCGGATGCGCCACGACCGTCTGGAGCGGGAAGCAAGCGCCGCGGCGGCTTCAAATAGCCGCAACGACGACGGGCTGCAACTTCTGCTGCGCGCGGAAAAGCAGCAGCGCGTCCGCGCGGTTCTGACAAAGCTGAAGCCGCAGTGGGCCCAACTCCTTTTGTTGCGCGCTGCGGGACATTCTTACCGGGAATTAGCTGAAGAACTGCAGCTGTCGCCCGGGTCGGTGGGAACAATGCTGATGCGAGCGGAAGCGTCCTTTGAAAAATGTTATCTCGAGCTTTTTGGGGAAAAAGAATCGGAGGCGTTATGAACTGCCCAACGGATGAAATCTTGCGCGCACGAGTGGATGAAGAACTGGCTCCGGCGGAGAGGGCCGCGGTGGACCAACACATCGCGGAGTGCCCTGCCTGCCAGTCGCGGAGCAAGGCTGTGTCTGCGGCCGCGGCGCGTGTGGGCACGCTGCTCGGGATGCTGGATGTCCCCGCAGCCGCTACCGAAAGCAATCCGCAAATGGCGCTGGCTCGCTTCAAAGCGCGACTGAATCCGCAAGAGGAACGTGTTCCGTTTCTGGCGCGAATCTTCGCGCCGCGCTGGCGGTTTGCCTGGGCCGCTTCCCTTGCGGCTGTGATCGTGGCCAGCTCGCTGGCGTTTCCTTCGGCTCGCAGCTTTGCGCAGCGGCTCCTGGCGACCCTGCGAGTCGAGAAAGTGCAAACCGTTGCTCTCGATTTTGCCTCGATGGATAGTTCCAGCAATCGCAAACTGCAGCAGGGTCTCGGGCAGATGATTTCCGACAACGTGGTTGTGACCACAGACGAAAAAGAGATGGATGCTTCCTCGCAGGATGCCGCCAGCAAGCTGACTGGCTTCCCCGTGAAAATGCTCTCTTCGCGGCAGGATTCACCGAGCTTCCGTGTATCGGGCGCGCATGCGTTTCACATGACCGTTGACCGCGTGCGGCTGCAGGAAGTTCTGGATGAAGCCGGCCGCACCGACCTGATTCTTCCCGCGAATCTCGATGGTGCGCAGGTTTCGGTGCAAGTGCCGCGTTCGGTGGAAGTGAGCTACGGAAATTGCAGCGCTAATCGAAAATCCCGGCACCAAGAACCTGCGGCTGATTCTACGGATGTGAACCCGCCAAGCGCACCAAACGACTGCCTGGCGCTGATTCAGGCTCCCAGCCCCACTATAAATATGCCAGCAGAACTGAATTTGCAGCAGCTCGCTGAGACCGCCCTGCAGTTGGCGGGAATGACTCCGGTGCAAGCGCGCAAGTTTTGCCAGACCATCGACTGGAAATCAACGCTGGTATTGCCGATCCCCGGGAGCGTGACTTCCTATGAGCCGGTCAGCATTAATGGAATACAGGGCACATTGATGCGCCTCGCCAGCAAGAATCGGCCATCGTACGCGCTCGTCTGGGTAGATGACGGGGTCATTTATGGTTTGGTTGGCTGGGGCGATCCCAACATGGCGGTACAATTAGCCAGTTCGCTTGATTGATTGACCGGGGAGGAAGCTCTGCCATCGCCGGACAACCTGGCTATTGAAACGCGGAATCTGCGAAAAGTATTTGGGAGCAAGGTGGCGGTACGCGGTCTGTCTCTCCAGGTTCGGCGCGGCGAGATATTTGGATTCCTCGGGCCCAACGGCGCGGGCAAAAGCACCTCCATCAAAATGTTGCTGGGCCTCGTGAAACCCAGCGCCGGTGAGGCTACGATTCTCGGCTGCCCTTCCTCAAGCGTCGAAGTGCGTCGCCGGATTGGATTCCTACCCGAAGATTTCCGATTTTACGATTGGCTGACCGCTTCAGAGTTACTGGCCCTGCACGGACGCTTATGCGGCCTGACGCCGGGGCAACTCCGCGAGCGCGTTCCTGCGTACCTCGACCTGGTCGATTTGACCGCGCATCAAAATCGCCGCCTGCGTGGCTTTTCCAAGGGCATGCTGCAGCGAATCGGCTTGGCGCAGGCGCTGATCCATCAGCCTGATTTGATCTTCCTCGATGAACCGACTTCCGGCCTCGATCCAATGGGTCGAAGATTGGTACGCGATATCATCCGCTCCCAGCGCGGCCGCGGCGCCACCGTGTTCCTGAACTCGCACCTGCTGAGTGAAGTGGAAATCACCTGCGACACGGTCGCCTTCATCAAGCAGGGCGAAGTGATTGCCATGCGAGACCTGCACGAATCGCCGCCGGGCGAAGTGCACGTGACCATTCGCGCGCGCAATCTTTCACCGGAGATTGTCGAGGGCCTGTCGCAGTGGGCTTCGTCAATCAATGGCGACGGCGAGCGGTTGAACCTTTCGACCAGTTCCAAGAAGCATTTGCCGCAGATTTTGCGCTATCTGGTGGCCTGCAATGTGGAGGTTTACGAGTTCACGCCAAAACATGTTTCGCTGGAAGAATCGTTCCTGGAAATCATGGGTGATGAGCGGGACTCCGAATGAATATCTGGATCATCACTCGCGTAACTTTCCTGGAAGCGTCCCGCCGCAAGATTCTGTGGACCGCGCTTCTGGCCGGCGCTGCTTTCCTCACCCTGTTCGGGATTGGCATGCACTATCAGGTCAAAGATCTGCAAGGTTCCAGGATTCCGCCGCTGGTGCGTTACCAGATTCAGAGCACCCTGCTTCAAGTGGGCTTCTATGCCATCGATATGCTGGCCGTGATCATGACCGTGCTCACGAGCGTCGACACCATCTCCGGGGAAATCGCATCGTCAACGATTCACGCAATCGCCACAAAACCGCAGCCGCGCTGGCAACTGCTCATCGGGAAATGGCTGGGATTTGCGGGGATGATCGCGATGTTTGTCGCATTGCTGTTCGGTGGAGTACTGGCGATTGGAAAGTGGATCGCAGGCGTGATTCCGCATGGTGCGTTGCAGGGGGCGCTGCTGATTTATCTGGAATGCCTGCTAGTGCTGACCGCTACGTTTCTGTTTGGGACGTTATTTTCCACGCTGACCAATGGCGTAATCGTTCTGGGCCTTCATGGGCTGGCGTTTGTCGGGGGCTGGCTGGAAAAAATCGGCGCAGTGACAGACTCGCAGCGCTTGGTGACCGTAGGTATCATTTCCAGCTTGCTGATGCCGAGCGAGGCGCTATGGCGGCGAGCGTCCTACGTGATGCAGACGGCCATCGGCCGTACGCTGGACTTTTCGCCTTTCGGAGCGCAGTCTGCTCCCAGCCTGGCGATGGTGGGATACGCTGTCTTCTACTTGCTGGTGGCCCTGGCGCTGGCGTTATACCGCTTTCAGGAACGCGACTTGTAAAGCGCTATGGGACAGAGCCGCTATTTCTCTAATTCAGGTGTCCTTCAAGAATTTCCCGCTTCCAGCTCACTCGATTGCGGGTTACCTGCGCCTCCAATCGATTGCAAATAAAACACTTATCCCGTCACCTACATTTAGGGAGCCGGTAACCGCCCTTGCATTGAGGTAGCTGGCGTGGCGCTGCACCTTGGCCCCGAGAGTCGCGACTCTCGGGGGTTTCCGTGGTCAACAAGACATTCTCGCTCCTGGCTTATTGCACAGTTCTGCTGCTAATCACCTCAACTAGCCTTGCCCGCCCCAAGGAGGCCGACCCGAGAGCCATGATCCTCTCCGTGTTCAATGACGCGTCGGTCCCGGCGGAAATTCTTGCTCAGGGAGAAGCCCGAGCGGCCCACATCCTGGCCCAGGCCGGAATTCAGGTCGAGTGGCTCAACTGCGCGGCCGGTGGCTCCCACGTCCCCGACCAGTTTGAGGAGCCATCGCCGTGCAGCCGTATCACCTATCCCTCGCATCTCTCCGTGCGGATTGTGTCGACCGCGCAATCCGTGCGGGAAGAGGTTTTCGGCGAGGCGTTTACCGGCCGCGAAGGCAAGGGGACGTACATCAAGCTGTTTTACGCGCACCTGGCCGAACCAAACGCTCACTTACCGCTCGGTGAAGGCGAGTTGTTAGGCTGCGTGATTGCACACGAGGTGGGGCATCTTCTGCTTGGCACGGATTCGCACAGTCACGAAGGGATCATGCAAGGCCGTTGGCAAGACGCCCAGTTGCGAGAAGCCGGGAAAGGCAATCTGCAATTCACGCCCTCGCAGGCCGCCTTCATGCGTGATTGCCTGGCAGGAGGCGCGCGAAGGAAAGAACAAATCCGTGCCGGCGACTAGAACTGATCATTTACGCCGCGGTTCCTGAGGTGCCGTGGACACTGCCGGACTACCGCAGTTTTGTTCGACAGCCATCTTGACGTCGGGGTCAAGCTGGGCGCCGCGCCAGCCTTGGGCAGAACAAACCTGCCAGGCTTCCAGGCCAAGCGCGCCGCGAAGGTCCGTGCCGTCCAGGCGCGCTCCAGCGAGTTTCGTTTGACGCAGAATCGCTCCGGTCATCGTGGCACCGCGCAAGTCGGCCCGGGAAAGATCCGCTTCCAGGAAAATCGTGCCCTTAATCTGCGCGCCGGTCAGGTTCGCGCCCATCAGTTTTGCGGCAGACATGTCCGTCTCCTCGAGCACGGCGAGGGAAAGGATCGCGTCTTCAAGCTTCACGTCGCGGAAATCGGCGTGCGACAGATCGGCACGCAATAAATTCGCATGGCGCAGATTCACGGAGTACAGGCTGGCGCGCGACAGGTTCGCCGTCGTCAACGTCGCGCCTTCCATATTTGCAAACGAGAGGTCGGCGTTGCGGAAGTCTCCACCCGAGAAATTGGCCCACTGGGCATCTACCGAAACAAGATTGGCTCTCGCCGCCTGCAAGCGGTCGAGTTTTGCGGACCGCAGAATCCCTTCCCGCAGATTAACGCCGCGAAAATCCGCTTCCGACAAGCTAGCGCCCTCCAGATTCGCGCGCCACATGCGGGCATTTTGAAAGTCGGCGCGATAGCCGCGGGCGAAACGCAGGGTCATTTCGTTCAAGCGAGGCCCGGTTCCTTCTCCCGCGCTGGAATCCTTCGCCTCCTCTTTGGCCGGCGGAGACGCGATACTCTCCTCCGTGATATCCGCAAACGGGCGGAATCCCACGACGCGAAACGCGGTGGCAGCCCAACGACGAGGATCACCGCGGCTGACGTCGGGCCGAATGGTGGGATCCGAAGGCAAACCATGAATCACGCCAAGCGACAGGGCAAAAAGGAGGAATCCAGCAGCCACGGGCGCTCGCAAAGTAGAAAGCACATCCTTCATGAAACTCGCGGTGGTTTCATCGGTCCAATCTCCCGGACGCAGGACGCGCGCGACGACACGAGGCAAACCGCACGCCGCACCTGCCGCCAACGTGAATAGAAACACCTGCAGCAATGTGCCGCGATAATCCTGCATGACCAGATAACGCAGCCAGATGAGGAACAGCGTTGCGGGTACGGCCCAATAGATCAATAGCCTTGCGATGATGCTTTCCATCAGCGCCAGAGGGGAACGCGGGTCGCGCGACCACCGCAGATGGGGCCGGATGGGTCCCATCAGATACCACGAGCCGTCCTTTTCCGGAGTCCGCCCATCCGGGAAAACGGCCGGCAAAGCACCCATGCTGCCCCACAGGCGTAACAGCAGGAATTGCAATCGCAGGTACAGCACGGTGAGCAGCAGGGGCGCGCCAAGATAAAAACCCTGCAAAGGAAGGAAATTGGGGATGCGATCGATAGGCAAAGCCGCCTTGTCCAGCAGCAGACGAACATCGGTAGTGAAAGCGACCAGACAGGACGTGGCCGCGCACATTGAGATCACCAGCAGATAGA
>Ga0074045_10000525_pt1 | contig 37201 bp, 38 predicted proteins | sample BogForMeECP23OM2_FD_94442 | JGI IMG/M metagenome (GOLD analysis project Ga0074045, IMG submission 94442) | Bog forest soil microbial communities from Calvert Island, British Columbia, Canada - Bog Forest MetaG ECP23OM2 | ecosystem: Environmental > Terrestrial > Soil > Wetlands ...
ATGAGGCATCCGCTGGTGCCGGCATGGCCTGACTTGGGAACGACGCGGCGCTGGCTCGCCTTGCTGGCGGTGCTGATGCTGGCGCTGACGCTGGTGTTCGCACCGGTGCTGCACCAGGCCGTGATTGGAAGCTAGAGATAGTTTGTCATCCCGACGAGGGCTTCAGAGTTCGTGTGAGTACGTGGGAGAAGTGTGCCTTGACAATCCAGGCGTCGTTATAGACTGGACGACGAGTCGAGCTATCCTGCCGTCACGATTAGCGCCTGGCAGGGCTGCTTGCCGACACGCCGATACGTGTGCGGCACACTGGGATCGAAATAGATGGAGTCGCCGGCATCCAGCTCGTACTGATCGATTCCAATCTTCAGCCCAAGACTGCCTTTTAGCACGTGCAGGAACTCCGATCCGGGATGCTGATGCGGCTTTAACTTTTCCTCCTCCATCGGCTCAAAGTCCGCAAGATAGGCGCTGGTCTTGCGCTCATTCGTTTTGAAGTCAAGGCTCTCGAAATAGTAAGCCACGTCGCCTGCCCCCGGACGCTCGGGCAGCCGGATGCGCTCATCTTTGGTCACGACCGAGACGACGTGACGCTTGCGCTCGTCGGTGAAGAAATACTCCAGACCGACGCTGAACACCATTGCAATGCGCAGCAGTGTCGGCAGCGTGGGATAGAGCTTGTCGCGCTCCAGTTTCGACAGCAGCGCCGCCGACAGCCCGGTATGCTTGCCCAACTCGACCAGGCCCATGCTTTTTTTTAAGCGCAGCGCTCGCAGTTTCGGGCCGATCTGGTAGGGACGGAGACCTTCGTCAATCGTTTTGCTGGGCATGGCGGACCTCGATTTCTTTGAGCCTCGATAAAATTGCTAGGAGGTGAATTGAACCTCGTGGATTCTCTTAATAATCAATTATATTTTCTTTGTAGTCAAGTTGGAGACGCGCGGGGAGAGATTTTGATGCGCCGGCCGACGGGCGGAACGGGTTGTTCGCGACGGTTGATGGGGAATGCGCTTGCCCGCTTAGAGCTTTTCCAGCTTGCCGTTGCGCAGCTTGAACTGCTGGCCGCGCCACTCGATCTCATCGCCGAAGTAGCTGACGATCCAGACACCCAGCGCGACCAGGTCGCGCAGCGGAACCAGCCACAAATCTCGCAGTACCCGCGGGTCGCGGAGCACGCCTCGGCCAACGACAACGGCTGAGGTAAATCTTGTGATTGCGGTGGCAGTGAGCACCAGCCACATCCACCAGGCAAACGGACCGGCGGCGACTGCGAGCAGGGCCCACATCAGAGCGAAGGTCACGATCAGCCCAAGAGATTGTCCGCACCGGCGGTCCTTGACATTTCGCGCCCAGCGGATCTGGTGCGCCCAGAAATCGCGGAAACTGTAATCGTGAATTGTGGTTTCCACGACCACATCGGCCAACTCGACTCGATATCCCGCGGCCGCGGTGCGAGCGCCGAGTTCATAGTCGTCACCAAGGTAGTCGGCCAGCGGCTCCAGGCCACCAATCGCAGCCAGAACCGTCTTGGTGGTTGCGATGGTCGCTCCCAACGCGAAGCGAATGCCGCCCTCCAGTGCACGCGCCACCAAAACTCCACCGACAAAATCAGTGCTCAGCCCCAGCGCCTCCAGCTTGGAGCCGAGTGTGGCGCCAGCAATACCGCGGTACAGAGTCGTGACCATGCCAACATCCGGCTTCGCCAGCGGCGCGAGCACCCGCTGCAGGTAGTCGCGAGGAACCACGATGTCGCTGTCGTTGATGACGATGTGCTCGTAGCGCGCCTGCGGCAGCATCTGGGCCAGGTTGCTGACCTTGCCGTTAAGTCCGAGCACCTTCGGGCAATGCACCACCCGCAGTTGCAGAAGCGGAAACTCTTCTTGCAACCTCTCCACCAACTTCAGTGCGGGATCGTCCGCATCGCTCACTCCGAAGAGCACCTCGTATTCGCCGTAATCGAGCAGGCAGTGACTGCGGAACGCGAGATACATTTGCGGGTCGAGCCCCTTCAGCGAGCGCAGAATGCTGACTGGCGGCAAAAACCCCATGTGTACCGGTCGCGAGAGCTCGCGCCGGAATTGCTGCGCCGTCCCGATACACATGGCGAAGTAAACCGTGCCGGCCACCGCCAGCAAAGCGCAAAGTGCCGCAACGACGGTGAGGATTGACGGCATGGAGAGCTGTTCAGATTAGCAGAAGGCGGACTGGTACCAGCAGGAACCGCGCGGCATCGAGCCCGGCGGGTTATCATGGAATGGAGATCTTACGAATGGAAGAGAGCAACGGCCCATGATCAACGGGAAGCGTGTAGCCGTCGTAATGCCGGCCTACAACGCGGAGAGCACGCTGGAAAAGACGGTGCGGGAGATCCCCGACCTGGTAGACATTTGCATCCTGGTGGATGACTACAGCAAGGACAATACCGCAGCGCTTGCGAGGCAACTGGGGCTGACCGTCTTCGTGCATGACCGCAACCTTGGCTATGGCGGCAACCAGCAAACCTGCTACCGCGAGGCCCTGGCCGCGGGCGCCGATGTCGTGGTCATGGTCCACCCGGACTATCAGTACACGCCGCTGCTCACTACTGCGCTGGCCAGCATGGTGGCCTACGATGTCTATGATGTGGTGCTGGGGTCGCGCATTATCGGCGGACAGGCGTTGCGTGGAGGCATGCCGCTGTACAAGTACATTGCCAACCGTTTCCTGACGGCATTCGAGAATGTGTTTTTGCGGGTGAAGCTATCCGAGTACCACACCGGCTACCGGGCGTTTAATAGCAAGGTGCTGGAGACCCTGCCGCTCATGGAGAACTCGCAGGACTTTGTTTTCGATAACCAGATGCTGGCGCAATGCGTGTATTTCGGATTTCGCATCGGGGAAGTATCCTGCCCGACAAAGTACTTCGAAGAGGCCTCGTCCATCAATTTCCGCCGCAGCGTGAAGTATGGCTTCGGAGTGCTGCTTACCAGTCTCCAGTTCGCCTTCAGCAAATGGGGATGGGTCCGGTTGCCGAGGTTCAGTCAGCAGGGGAAGAAGCTGGCCCTCGATCCCAAGTTAACAGGTGCCGTTGAAGGGCAACTCAGCCGGACGGAGTGAGGTCACAAACAGCGTTCTCTGCGCAACCAACCGCATGCGATAGACTAGAAAATTCCATCGTCTATGGACTCCGCATCCCGGCAACGAAAGCTGACCCGCGGCCACTTCCTGCGTGAGGCGGCCTGGATTGCCATCGAGAACATGCGCACCCACAAGCTGCGCTCGTTTCTTACTCTGCTGGGCATCATCCTGTCGGTCGCAACCCTGATCCTGGTGGTGGCGTTGATTAGCGGCATGAACCTGTATTTCGCGCAACGCGTTGCCAATCTCGGCTCCAACGTTTTCCTGGTGGAAAAAATCGGCATCGTGACCGACTGGCAGGAGCGGATCAATGCGGAGAAGCGCAACCGCGACATCACCTGGGAAGACTTCGAGGCGCTGCGCGACGAACTGAAACTCCCCAAGGCGGTTGGGGTAGAGGTCCGCACTCCGGGCAAGGTTCGCGCCGAGCATCGTGACCTGGAGGATGTGAACATCCGCGGTGTCACCGCCAACATCGCCGACATGGACATCCAGGAGATAGCTCGCGGGCGCTATGTGAGCGACAGTGATAACCAGCACCATGCCATGGTCGCGGTTTTGGGCTCCGACGTGGTGGGCAAAATCTTCCCCAACCGCGATCCCCTCGGCAAAACCGTGGCCATTGACGGTGAAGAGTTCACGGTAATCGGCGTGTGCAAGCCCGTAGGCACCGTCTTCGGGCAATCGCAGGACAACTTTGTTTACATTCCGGTTCAGACCTGGCTGAAGATGTACGGGCTGAGGCAGTCGCTCACCATCAACGTGCAAGCGCGCGGCGCGGAATATATAGAGAGGACGAAGGAAGAGGCGCGCACCCTGATGCGCGCCCGCCGCCACCTCTCGCCCAACGACAAGGACAACTTCGGCATCATCGCCAGCGACAGCTTGATGGGTCTGTGGAAGAGCCTGACCGGAACGCTTGCCTCCGGCATGGTCGGCCTGGTGTCAATCTTCCTGGTCATCGGCGGTGTCGTCATCATGAACGTGATGCTGGCGGCGGTGACCGAACGTACCCGCGAGATCGGCCTGCGCAAGTCACTGGGAGCGAAGCGGCGCGACATCATGATGCAGTTTATGGTGGAATCGACGGTGATGTCGGCCGTGGGCGGCGCGATTGGCGTGACTGTTGCGTGGATGCTCGCCGTGGTCGTCCGGAATACAACACCGGTGCCGATGGCGGTGCCGATTGTCGCCGTGATAATTGCGATCGGGGTGTCGTCCGCGGTAGGTGTATTCTTCGGGGTCTATCCCGCACGCAAAGCGGCGCGACTGGATCCAATCGAGGCGTTGCGTTTCGAGAGTTAGGACATAGTGGTTAGTGGATAGTGGTTGGGGTACGGCTTTAGCCCTGCCGCAACGATGAAGCCCGAAGGGCGGAACAAACGTAGCCCAGGACGTAAGTCCTGGGAAGATAGCAGAGAGGAATTTCGAGCCCCTTTTAAGGGGCGGCACAATGCATGTACACCGTTCCCAAACTCGCAGACTACTCGCCGGAGGCGCTCGATCGCGCCGTCACCGACCTCATGGCTGCGCTGCACGCCGAAGCCCGCGAACTGAAGGCCGAAGCTGACTGGAAAATCTTTCGCGATCGCTGGATGGCGCGCAAGAACGGCGTGCTGACCCAGGTGAACGATATCTGGCTGAAAGCCGCGCCGGGCCCGGTAAAGCGCGATGTTGGGCAGCGCGTAAACGAACTGAAGGCCCACGCGGAAACCGCAATAGAGGATGCGCATAAGAAGCTTCATGCTTCTTCGGCTGACGCCAAGCTTGCCTCCGAGCGCCTCGACATTACCCTGCCCGGCATTCAGCGCCCCATCGGCGTCAGGCATCCCGTGCTGCGCGTGATGGACGAGATCGTCGCGGTCTTCAAGGCGATGGGCTACTCCGTCGGCGAGGGTCCCGAGGTCGAGACCGACTACTACAACTTCGAGTCGCTCAACTTTCCTCCGAACCACCCGGCGCGCGACACGCAGGACACGCTGTTCATCGCCGGCCAGGAGAACAAGCCTGCGCGCGAGCGTCTTCTGCTGCGCACCCATACCTCTCCGGTGCAGATTCGCACCATGGAGCAGCAACCACCACCGGTTCGCATCGTGATTCCCGGCAAAGTGCACCGCAACGATCCGCTCGACGCGACGCACTCGCCAGTCTTTCACCAAGTCGAAGGGCTCGCGGTCGACACCAACATTACCTTCTGCGACCTGAAGGGCACGCTCGACCACGCCATGAAGGCGCTGTTCGGCTCGTCGGTGAAGACGCGCTTCTATCCGTCGTTCTTTCCTTTCACCGAACCGAGCGCCGACATGCAGGTAAGCTGCATCTTCTGCGGCGGCAAAGGCTGCCGCAAGTGCAAGGGCAGCGGCTGGATCGAGCTGCTGGGCTGCGGCATGGTGGACCCAAACGTCTTTGAGTTCGTAAAGCAATACGGTTATGACTCATCGAAGATCAGCGGCTTCGCCTTCGGCATGGGCGTGGAGCGTATTGCAATTCTGAAGTATGAGGTGGAAGAGATCCAATTGTTCTATCAAGGCGACGTGCGCTTCCTGGAGCAGTTCGCGTGAGAATTCTTCCCGGCTGGCTCCGTGAGTTCGTCAACGTCGCGGCCGACGACCGCCAACTCGCCGAGGACCTAACTTCGGCGGGCATCGCCGTCGAATCCGTCATCGAAGAGAACGGCGCGACGGTTTACGAAATGGACCTCACGACGAACCGTGTGGACGCCATGAACCACTACGGCGTGGCGCGCGAAGCGTCGGCCATCTACGGCGCTGAACTGAAGATGATCGCGCCGAAGCGTCCGGGAGGAACCGCAGGTCCCTCCGCTTCGCCCGCTATGCGGGCTCCGGTCCGGATGACAATGAATGCATTCCCTATCGTCATCGAAGACGCACAAGGCTGTGCACGATACAGCGCGCGGGTTGTTCGCAACGTTAATATCGGTCCATCACCGCCGCGCGTTGCCAATCGTCTCGAACTTATCGGCTCCCGCTCCATCAACAACGCCGCGGACGCCACCAACTACGAGCTCAACGAACTTGGCCACCCTACGCACGCGTTCGATCTCGATCTGCTCGAAGGCGGGACCATCATCGTGCGCCGCGCGCGGGATGGCGAAGTACTGAAGACGCTCGACAGTGTTGACCGCAACCTCACGACCGCTGATCTCATCATCGCCGACGCCAGCAAGCCGGTCGCGCTGGCAGGCGTGATGGGCGGCTTCGACTCGATGATTACCGAGCACACCAAGAACGTGCTTATCGAGTCGGCGTGGTTCGATCCGGCGACCGTCCGCAGCATGGCCAAGCGTCACGCTATGCACACTGACGCCTCGCATCGTTTCGAGCGCGGCGCCGACTGGGGCATCACGCCGCTGGCGTGCGACCGCGTGGCCGAGTTGGTCCTGGAGAATGCCGGCGGCGAACTTCCAGGTGGACAAATTGATGTAGTGGCGCGCATTCTCGACCCCATCCCAATCGAGCTACGTCGCTCGGAGGTGAAGCGTATTCTCGGCATCGATCTCGAGGAAGGTGAGATCCAGCGAATCCTGCGCAGCCTCGGCTTTGACATAACCCGCGACGCAGCGGGCCGCTTCGGCGTAAAGATACCGACGTGGCGTCTCGACGTGGAGCGCGAAGTCGATTTGCTGGAAGAGCTGGCGCGTATCCACGGCTACAACAAATTTCCCAACACGCTGCCGTCTTTCACCGGAGCGGTCGTTACACTGCCCGACGAACTGAAGGACGCCAAGGTCCGTGAGACCATGCTCGCCCTCGGTTACGATGAGGCCATTGCGATCACGTTCATCTCGGAGCAGGATGCGAAGCGCTTCGGCGGAGGTGAGCCGCTGGCCATCGCCAATCCCCAAAGCGAAGAAGCGGGCTACATGCGCCCTTCGTTGCTGCCCGGCCTGCTGAACATGGTCGCCTACAACCTGAACCGCGGCAGTAACAATGTGCGTTTGTTTGAGGCAGGAGAGGTCTTCGAAAAACTCGGCGACGGCCGCGACGAGCACCGGCATCTGGGCTTCGCTGCAACAGGCGAGGCGTTCGAGAAGAGCGTTCACTCGCCCGCACAGCCGTACACGTTCTTCCACATGAAGGGTGACGTCGAAGAGCTGCTCACGGCGTTCCAGCACAGCTCACTGTATTTCGACGGTCAGACACCCGAGTACTTTCATCCGGGCCGTTCAGCGCGCGCGGTGATGGATGGCAAAACTGTTGCGCACTTCGGGCAGCTTCATCCCGATCTGGCGACGGCGCGCAAGCTGCGCCAGGATGTTTACATGGCCGAGGTGCTGCTTGACCGGCTGTATAGCCACGGGCTGCGCGAGCCGCGCTACCAGAGCATCTCGAAGTTTCCGGCGGTGGAGCGAGACTTCTCGTTCGTCTTTGACGATTCCGTCACCTTCGAGCGCATCAAGTCGGCAGTCGAAGAGTTGGGCATTGGCGAGCTGCAGAAGTTCGTGCCGGCCGAGATTTATCGGGGCGACAAAGTTGGGGAGGGCAAGTACTCGGCGCTGCTCCACGCGGAGTTCCAGTCGAAGGAGCGCACGCTGCGCGACGACGAAGTGGCGCAATGGTCGTCCCAGATCCTTGCAAAGCTGGAGTCATTAGGCGGCGTGCTGCGAGCGTAATAAGTTGTCGTCACGAGCGAGGGATCTGCTTTTCTCCGCCCTAACGCAACAGCAGATTCCTGGCGCCAAAATCAGGCGCTCGTAACGACAATTCATTAAGAGTTCTTCGTGTCCCGTGGATCTCGCTTTTTCTTGCTGGTGTGCTTCACCTGCGGCTTCTTCTCTTCCGGCAACTCCCGGGCTATGCTGTCGAGCACTCCATTGATAAACGTGACCGACTCCGGCGTAGAGAACCGCCGCGCGATTTCCAGCGCTTCGTTAATCACGATGGGGCGGGCTGTCCCAGGAAAGCCCAGGAACTCCGCCACTCCCGTGCGCAGCAGGTTGCGGTCAACTGCCGCCATGCGTTCCATCCGCCAGCGTTGCGCATTGCGCTCGATAATCTCATCGATCTCCGCGGCGCGGTCGCAGGCAACGCCGAACAGCTCATCGGCAAAAGCACGCACGTTCTCGTCGAGGTCCGGGCGCTCACTCCAGAAAGATCGCCGTACCTCGTCCCGGCCTTGCTTTCCCATGTCCAACTGAAAAAGCATTTGCAGCGCCAGTTCACGCGACTTCCGGCGACTCGTTGCCTTGCTCATCGCTTGCCGTCCGGAGTTTGCCCAGCAACTTTTTCGCGCAGGGACGCCATCTCCACCGCGGTCAGGCCGGCCTCGAATCCTTTGTTGCCAGCCTTCAGCCCCGCGCGATCGATGGCCTGCTCCAGGGTATCGCAGGTCAGCACGCCGAAAGCATGAGGAACGCCGCTCTCCTGCGCCGACTGGCCGATGCCTCGCGTCACTTCGTTGGCGATGACCTCATAGTGCAACGTGCCGCCGCGCAGCAGGCATCCAATGCAGACGATGGCGTCATAGCGCTTCGTCTCCGCAAGCTGGCGCGCCGTAGCGGGAACCTCGAACGCGCCGGGCACATGAACGATGGTGATGTCGTCCGGCGTGGCTCCGCACTGGCACAGTGCTTGCAGCGCGCCGTCGAGCAGGCGCTCAGTGATGAACGAGTTGAATCGGCTCACCACGATTGCGAAGCGCTTGCCAGCGCCATGCAACGACGCTTCCAGGCCGCGAGTCTCGCCAACTTTCTTCGCGTAGGTCAGGAAACCAATCCTCAAGCCGCTCACTTCCAATTCGAACAGGCGTGCGCCGTAGGGCGTGTCGCCAATTTCCTTGCGAATCGTCACTCCGAGTACGGGTGCCCCACCCTTGTCGCCGACTTTTAGCGACTGGGTGCGAGCAAGCTTCTTCACGATCTCGTAAGCCGCGTCGGCGTCCGAAACTTCCACCATCGCATCAACGTTCGGCGCGTCCGGAGCGGCGATGAATTCGATACCGCCGCTGGGAGCGAGCATCTCGACGCCGTGACTTCCGCCCTCGTGCCACTCATTGCCGGGAGCAAATCCCAGCGCGCGGAACAACTCAAGCGCCGGCTGGAGGTCATCCAGTGACTTGCCGAGCACGCGAGGGAAAACGATAGAGCGAATCATGAAAGATCAGTTTCAGGTTCCGAGTTTCCAGTTTCGAGCGGAACCAACTCGTCCGGCAACTGACTACTGGCTACATTACTTTCCTTTGAACTGTGCCGGCCGCTTTTCCAGAAACGCCTTCGTGCCTTCGTTCTTGTCCTCGGTAGCGCAGACGACGGCAAACAGCACGGCCTCAAGATACAATCCGTCGGCCAGAGGCATGTCATAGCCGCGGTTCACCGCCTCCATGGCGTACTGAATGGCCAGCGGCGAGTTGGCGATGATCTTGGCAGCAATCGCCTCGGCGCGCGCGATCAGCTCGGTCTGCGGCACAACCTCGTTCACCAGCCCGATGCGGTGCGCCTCCTGCGCGCTGATCATCTCGCCCGTCAGCACCTGCTGCATCGCCAGGCCCTTGCCCACCAGCCGCGGCAGGCGTTGCGTGCCGCCGTAGCCGGGGATGAGTCCGAGCTTCACCTCAGGCTGGCCGAGCTTCGCGTTCTCGCTGGCGATGCGCATAGTACAGGCCATGGCGAGTTCGCAGCCGCCGCCCAGTGCGAAGCCATTGACGCAGGCGATGACCGGCTTGCCCAGGTTCTCGATGGCGTCGACGATGGCCTGTCCGCGATGCGTGTATTCTTTCGCGGAAACGGGCGTCTGCTGCGACAGTTCGCTGATGTCCGCTCCCGCGACAAACGACTTCTCACCCGCGCCGGTGAGGATGACCAAGCGAACCTCGGCATCGTCTTTCAAGTCGGCGAAGACGGTCTTCAGCTCCTGCATGGTCGCCATATTCAGCGCGTTGAGGACCTTCGGCCGGTCAATGGTGACGTAGGCAATCTGGTTTTTCTTTTCGAGATGGAGGTTCTGAAAGTCGGTCATGATGCCTCGCTGTGCGCAGCTCAGCTTCTTCTGCCTAAGCTGGGCGTTCTTGTATGCCAGGGACGTTAGGAGAAATGTTCATCGAAGATAAATTCCCGGCGTTTCTTAAAGAGTTCGACGTCCTGCGAGTTCAAGTCGTACCATTCGCCCTGCTTCTTCTTGGCTTTGAAGCGATGTTCCCAATATTTCTCTAAGATGTAGGGGTAGTCTGTCTTGATTTCGTGCTTCGGTACAAGGTCTTCGGGAAGAAGCGGGCTAATTCCCGCGCCTCGTTTGTCAGCATTGTTTGCCTTGCCGATCTTGTATAGACGTAGTGAAGGCGAATACTTCAGATAAACAAATCCAATGTAGGCAGGTTGCTTACTCGGGACCCGTCTTGCAACCGCCTTTGAGCTCTCCTGCTGGATCCGACGGTCACAAATTTCGGCCAACACGCCGTCGCCGGTCTTTTTGCTGTACTCGAGGAGTGCTATCGCGGTTTGGGGCATTCCGCCGTATCGTCTCTTTACCGTTTGCCACACTGGAAAGCTTGGCGTGCTCCGGGCCTTTAGATTTATCTCATCTTTTATCGGAAACCGGCCCAAGTTGGTGATGTAGGTCGCGAGTTTCTCCAATAGCTCATCCTCCGGAATCCTCTGATTCATCGAATTGGGATCAAAGCCAGCTTCCCGAACCGCGTCCGTCCAACGGGCCCAATACCTGCCTTTCCAAGCAGACTCCTTAATGCCGGTTCGCGCCCTGAACGCGATCTCGCCCGGCGCAACGCCGTCATTCGCGGCGACACCCCTGCGTATTTCGGCCAGAATCTCTTCTTTAGACATGCCCATTACGTTTCAAAGTATAACGTTGGCGACCCTCACACAAACTTTCCCGGCACCGGGTTCTTGGGATCTGCGTAGTCGTAAAATCCCTTGCCAGTCTTACGTCCGTACCAGCCCGCCAGCATCAAACGTCTCAGCAGTGGCGGCGAGGCGAAGCGCGGCTCTTTAAACTCGTCGAACATGATATGCGTGATGTAGTAGGTGGTGTCGAGGCCGACGAAGTCCAACAGGGTAAACGGTCCCATCGGATAGCCGCAACCCAACTTCATGGCCTCGTCAATGTCGGTGATGGACCCCACACCTTCTTCATACGCGCGAATCGCGTCCATTAGATAAGGGATCAGCAGCCGATTCACGATAAAGCCAGTTTTGTCGCTGGTGCGAATCGGGACCTTGCCCAGCTTTGCGCCGAACTCGACAGCCGTCTCGTACACATCAGGGGCAGTGGCGATGGTCTTCACCACCTCCACCGGCTTCATGATCGGTACAGGGTTGAAGAAGTGCAGGCCGACGAAGCGCTCCGGGCGCTTGGTTGCGGTCATCAGCTCGGTAACCGAAATCGAGGAAGTATTGGTGGCGAAGATCGCCTCTTTCTTGACGATCGCGTCGAGTTGCGCGTACGTCTTGCGCTTCTCTTCCACGTTCTCGATGATGGCCTCAATCACGATGTCGCAGCCGGCGAGGTCTTGCATATTGGTGGTTCCCTTCAGCCGCGACTGCGTCTCCTTCTTCTGTTCGGCGGTTATGCCGCCTTTTTCCGGGCCACGTTCCACCAGGCGGCCCAGCGACTTGTCGATCCCCGCGAACCCTTTGTCGAGAAACTTCTGTTCCTGCTCCAGCACCACTACATCGAAGCCCGCCGAGGCCGCGACCTGCGCGATACCCGAGCCCATCAATCCACAACCGAGTACGCCAACTTTTCTTATGTTCATGTCTGCATCTTCCTTTAATGAATGTATGAGTCCTGAGTTCTTGAAAATCGTCAATTCAGGAAATTGTCATCACGAGCCCGCTTCAGCGGGCGAGGGATCTGCTTTCTTGCAGGTGACAGAAAAGCAGATTCCTCGCGCCAAAACCGGGCGCTCGTAATGACAACTCATGTTTTACGCTCTTTCGAACCCGCACCTGCTTCCGTGATCCTGGTGTTCTGCAAGTTCACGATCTGCCACTTTCCGTCGCGCTTTTCGGCGAGGATGGTCGGCCGCGCCTCCAAGTCGCTGGGAGCTTCGCCTTCATAAAACTGCAAGTACTGGCGTAGAGAAACAATTGCCACATCGGGACGAATGAAGCGAATTTTCTCCACGCTGTATCGTACCGTGCTGCCCTTGTAGATGGTGCCGAAGATCATGCGATGGCCAGCCTCGATCGCGGCCCGCCCCGTGTAGTATCCGCCGAGAATGTGGATGAAGTCGGCGTCCTCAGCGAAAGGTTCGGCAAAACTCTGGCCGTCAGCCGCGTTCCACGCCGCTTCGAGCTGATAGACCATCTCGTGCAGAGACTTTTCGTCGTTAGTCATGCCGCAGGTTCTCGATGATGACAGCAATGCCCTGGCCGCCGCCGATGCACGCGGTCGAGAGCCCATATTTGCCTTTGCGGCGCCGGAGCTCGTTCGCCAGCGTGATGAGCAGCCGGGTTCCAGTCGCGCCCAGCGGATGCCCCAGAGCAATCGCTCCGCCATTCACGTTCACCTTGTTGCGATCGAGACCAAGCTCCTTCTCCACGGCGAGATACTGCGCCGCGAAGGCTTCATTCACTTCGATCAGATCGATGTCGTCCAGCTTCAGCCCGGCTTTCTTGAGTGCGATGTGCGTCGCCGGCACCGGCCCCGAGCCCATGATCTTGGGATCGACTCCCGCGATTCCCCAGCTCACGATACGGGCCATCGGCTTCAGATTCCGTTTCTCGGCTTCGGCGAGCGGCATCACCACCACGGCCGCCCCGCCATCCACAATTCCGCTGGCGTTACCTGCGGTCACGCTGCCGTTCTTGCCGAATGCCGGCTTCAGCTTGGCGAGGCTGTCCATCGTCGTCTCGGGACGCCGATTGTCGTCTTCGGTGAACATCTCACCCGTCGGCTCACCTTTGCGATTGCGCAGCGGAACCGGAGTCAACTCCTCCTGGAGCCGGCCAGCCTTGCAGGCGGCGTCGGCGGTCTTCTGCGACCGCAGCGCGAACTCGTCCTGCATCTCGCGCGTCACGCCCTGCTGCTCGGCATAGAGTTCGGCGGTGTTCGCCATGTACATGCCGCAATAGGTGTCGAGCAGCATCACCATGAGCGAGTCCTCGAGCTTGCCTTCGCCAAAACCGACCCCCCAGCGCATGCCGCGAATCACGTGCGGCGCTTGTGACATCGACTCCATGCCACCCGCCAGCGCGATCTTCGACTCGCCGAGCTGGATCATCTGCGCGGCGGTCACGATGGATTGCATGCCCGAGCCGCACAGGCGATTCACGGTCAGCGCGGGAACCTCCGTAGGAACTCCCGCCTTGAGCCCAACGTGCCGTGCCCCGTAGAGCGAATCTCCGGAGGTCTGCTGCGCGTTGCCCATGACGACGTGGTCGATCTCGCCAGGCTCGACGCCGGAACGTTTCATAGCTTCAGTGGCTGCGATGGCGCCCAGGTCCATCGCTGTAAAGTCGCGCAGCTTGCCGCAGTAGCGCCCCATGGGCGTGCGAGCGCCGTTAACGATAGCGATATCCGTAGTGTTCGACATGAAGGTATAGAAAGTAACGAGAAGCGTTGAGCAAACCTTTGAGTTTATCAGCCGTCGAAGAAGCGCGGCAACCGGGTTGACCCAGGGCACGATTTCATACAGGATGCATGGAGGCGAGCGAGACACGGCAAGTAAGAGGCCTCCTAGAATTCCATCCCAGGGGGAGATAAGGCGACTATGATGCCAGCGCGGAGTAGCGGCGCCGCCAGAGCGGGTCTAGGGCTTGCACACGCCGTGATAGTTCTCTTATTGACGATGGGATGCGGCGGTGGTGGCCAGAGTACGCTTACACAGCCCTCCGAACCTCCGCCTCCACAGCAGTTCGCCCTTAGGCGGCTCAGCACCGACACGTATACCAACTCCGACAGTCAGCACGCCACAGAAGTCGAGCCCGGCATCTTCGCCTCCGGCTCGACCATTGTGACCGCCTTTCAGACTGGCCGCCGGTTCAACGGTGGCGCCTCCAACATCGGCTTTGCAACTTCCACGAATGGCGGAACCAGTTGGACCAACGGCTTTCTGCCCGGGCTCACCGTCTCTGCCGGCGGCACCTACACGGCGGCCAGCGATCCCTCGGTCGCCTTCGATAAGGCACATGGAGTCTGGATCATCGCGTCCCTCTTGATTGCATCAGGGACGGACTTAGTGGGGGTGAGTCGCTCCGCCGATGCGATGAATTGGGGCAGCCCCATCATCGTCAGCGCCACCAATGATGCCGACAAGCAATGGATTAGCTGTGACAACACTTCCAGCAGTCCATTCTACGGACATTGCTACCTGGCGTGGGACGACCCCAGCCAGCCGGCAAATGGTCTCATCTGGATGAGCACCTCGACCGACGGCAGTCTCACCTGGAGCGCAGCAGTGAACACAGCGAGTCTCTCTACCGGCATCGGCGGCCAGCCCGTTGCGCAGCCAAATGGGACGGTTGTGGTGCCCATCCTTAGTCAGGACGGAACGGCGATGCTCGCCTTCACGTCTTCGGACGGTGGGACCACCTGGAATGCGACGGTCGCAATCGCCAGCGTCACTGACCATGTTGTGGCCGGCAACATGAGAACGATTGCGCTTCCGGCGGCCGGCATTGACGCGTCCGGACGAGTGTACGTGGTCTGGCAGGATTGTCGCTTTCGCACTGGCTGCTCCTCTAACGACATCGTTCTCAGCACTTCATCCGATGGCAGCAACTGGACTGCCCCGGTTGGCGTTCCAATCGACCCCGTCACCAGCACCGTGGATCACTTCATTCCGGCGCTCGCCATCGACCCAGCCAGCAGCGGTGCTTCAGCGCGGCTGGCTTTAACCTACTACTTCTATCCAACTGCGCAATGCACCGCGCTGACCTGCCAACTCGAGGTTGGATTCATTTCCTCCCAGGATGGCGGAAACACTTGGACTGCTCCGACCACTATGGCCGGTCCGATGTCACTGAGCTGGCTGCCGAACACTTCGTCGGGTGTGATGGTCGGCGATTACACTGTCATTGCCTTCTCCAATGGCCACGCCTATGGTGTATTTGCCGTGGCTCGCGCTAATTCCGGATCGACGTTCGACGAGGCAATCTACACCAATACCAACGCTCTTCTTTCCGCCGGGAACCAGTCACTCCGTGCCACGATGAGGGCGGACAAGGCCGTCACCCGTAACTCCGACCACGGTCCCCGGAAGTTCTACGATCTGGATAACCAGCATCCTATTCAGCCACGCAAGAGATGACCGGCTTGTCCGCTTGTGGACGGGAAACCCTGAATCCGGACGTGTCGCCACGACGGACGGTTTCAGAAAAACAACTATCTTCCTGATTTCCAAATACTTGTAGGCTTTGCGATATGGCGATTGAAGTGTACCTGCCTACCCAAGCTATCGCGATAGCTTGGGAAAAAGGTGCGGGCATGGCCAAGTTTGAACGTGTTCGTCAGGATGTGTCGGCGTCGTTTGGACCGGACGATCTCCGGCGGCAGTCCGAACAAGGTTGGAAGCTGGTCGCCGTAGAGTGGGAGCGCGAGCTGCCGGCCGAGGCGCTGGAGCCCAGTGTTCCGGGAGAAGTTCCCTTCGGCCTGCAGGTGGCGAACGATCCTCCGCCGCGCTTGGAGGAGAATCCCACGGAACGCGAAATCCTGTTCCTGATTATGGAGTGGACGGTCCAGGACGGGCCGTATTCGGCGATCGCCGACGAGCTTAATCGCCGGGGCTACCGCACTCGCCAGGGCATGAAATGGACGCCGATTTCAGTTTTTCAGATGTTGCCGCGATTGATTGAGGTGGGCCCGAAGATCTTTGCCACCGAAGAATGGCAACTGAGACGGCAACGGCTGGCGAAGCTGGCTGCAGGATAATCGCAGGAGCGGCGTGCTCACTTATTGTTGTCCTTCCATTTCAAAGTGAACACCGGCCCTCCTGCCTGCTCTACCTTTATGTGGTCCTTGCCGACTGAGACCTTGCCTTTTGTCTTTGAATTTAACTTAAAAGCGGCGTCAAAGGTCGGTAGATGGTGGGGCCCTGATGCCACTGATTGCGTCGGAACATGGCCTGGCGGCGGTGCTTCTGAAGAGAACTGACCTGTGCCGCTCCTGCTGTCGAGCATTGCTCCTAAAATTCTTTCCGAAGCACCCTGGTTCTTCAATTCGATCAGATCATTGGCGCTAGTGCCGAAGTCGGGCTGAGATACCTGGATTTTGCGCACAATGACGCTCTCCGGGATACCCGCCTTCATCATCCTGACGATGTCAGCGTTTGTGAGTGCGTTATCGGCTGGAGCTTGCGCTAAGAATCGAACCGGAAGTATGAGTGAAAAGGCCAATAGAACAGTCAGCTGAACTAGACGAGCACCTCTCATTTGCGGTGCCTCCCTTGCACGAAACTGGGGTGACAGGCAGTAAGAGAGGAGACCGATACCCGGACCCGACATTGCCATCACATCCAAGGAACGCGCAAGCTGCCGGAGCTTGCAAGATTTATTTTGAGGGTGACTTGTTCTTGACGGTTTAGAGTGAACCCGTGCCTAACGGACTTCTGCCTCGCCGCGGCATGGAGATCTGCGCTGCCCGGCGTTTTGCATCTGCATGGAGACTGCTTGCAGCTTTGCGGCGGCGATCTGCATTCTGGCATTTTGCAAGGCGATCCGACGAGCAATGGCAGCGGTCTTGACTTGAATTCGCTGGTCCAGACCATCAAGCCCCGTCAAGTCAATAGAAACTGGGACAGCCGGTATCCTCGCCTCACGAGCGACCTGTTCTCGCATTCTCGTCGCGTCCCGCCGCGCACGTTCCGCCTCACGCCTCGCAGTTTCGCGGGCGCACTGGGCCGCGGCCAGACTTGGCTGCATCGCCTGCTCAGCAACCTTGGCTTGTGTTGCCGCGAGCGGCAGGTTCATTTCGGCGAGCATCTGCGCCTCTTCTGCATCGGACGGGTGCACATGGGTCTTCAACTCGGCCGCCCAGCGCGACAGCGTGGAAGGACGCTGGCCACGTTCCAGGGAAAGTTGTTGCAGCGATTTGAACCCGCTTGAGAGCGTCGCGAAGGCCGCTATAATCACCAGGCTCGCTACCAGATATCTGCGCTCCATACCGCCTCCTTTTGCAACTACAGACGGGCCAACCAGCGGATAGTTAGGTTTTATTTCTGCTCGATGACCACCGCTGGTCAATGCCGATTTATCTTGCGGGAGTACATTTCGAAGGCCACGTGGGTCGATTGGTCAGGTTGTTGCCGGTCAAGTGGTTATCGCATGTGCGACGTTAAGCAGCGGGCGGGGCGACGTCCGTATTCAGAATGGTTTGTCCATAAGCGGACACCTAGCTGATCGCCCGGGAGACAGCGCACCAGGCCTTGGCCCCGTCGAGATGCTGCCGGCGGGAATCTAGTAAGGCGCGATGGGCGATCGTCGCTTCCTGCATTATGGCTAATTCACGCCGCAGATGGATAAGGTTCTCGCGGTAGCAGCCGAGCGCCTCGCGAACGTCGCGATTACTCGCGCTCGGCAGACGTCCATCGAGCAGAGCACCCACCGCTTCCAGCATCTCCTGTATCTGGAGGAGAGCGCGCAGTTCTTCATCGGAACCTAAAGCCGGGGCGTTGGCAAACTGCTCGAAGAAGCGCCCAAAGCAAGAGTTCGCCCGCTGTAACAACTTCACGCTGGCACCATCACTTAGGCGCTCCATTCGGCTCTTGCTCCTCCGTCCTCAGAACCACCTCGCGCCGGCCCGCCAGGTGAAACTATAGGCAGCGACGCCGGCTGGGGCTCGATTAGCCTTTTGGCCTCCACCCAGCAATCGCGGACCTCAGACATGAACTGCATCTGCTGCGCCATGAGTTCGGGGGAGTTGCGGAGCTGGGATTCCAAGAGCTTTGCCCGGATGAGATTGTAGAACTGCTCAAACTGTTTGGCGACCTGCCCGCCCCGTTCAAAATCGAGCGTGCCTTGCAGTTGTTGCAGGATTAGCAATGCATGACGGACTGCGTTCGCACGCTCCTCGACGTCACTGGCCTGAACCGCAGAAACGGCCCGCCGCATGTCTTCGATGGCGGTATCGAACAGAATGACCACCAGCTCAATCGGGGTAGCTGAGCGGACTGCATTCTCCCGATAGGCTAACTTCGCTTCCAGTGGACTTTTCATGGCGACTAACTGCTCTTGCTGCTGCTGGGCAGGCTGGCCAGTTGGCTTGAGATCTGCTGCATCAGCATCGGGTACTGCTCCAGCGTGGCATTGACGGCGCTGTACTCCTGCGTGAGCTCTTGCTGCATCGAGGTCATACGCGCCTCAAAGTCGTTGATGTCGTTGGTCAGCGACTGATTGGTTTGCTGCAACCCGGTCACCGCCAGCGCAATCGGACCCTGGGTCACATCCGTCATTTGCATCATCTGGTTGTTGAAGAAGGTAGCAAACCCCTGCGGCGAGGTTGACTGGAAGAAATTCTGGAAGTCCTGATAGTCAGTGTTTAAGGCATTGTTAAGCACTGAGGTATTCACCTTCAGCGTGCCGTCGTCCTGCATCTCCAGGCCCAGCGACTGAAGGTTCACGTATTGACCTGTGCCGGAGACGGAATAGGAGATGGCGCTGAGCAATTGACTTTGCAGACTGCGCAATCCGCTATTGCTCGCCAGAGCTCCTTCCTGCGCGTTGCTGTCCAGAGAAAACTGACTGTTGATGTCGCTGACGACCGTGTTATAGGCGGAGACGAAGTTGTTGATGGTTTGTGTCGCCTGATTGGTATCGGCGCCGACGCTGATGGTCACCTGGGTATTCGGCGCTCCACTCGCCAGGTTGAGGGTCACTCCTGGTAAAGCCGTAGTAACGGTGTTGGTGGAGCTGTCAATGGGCACGCCATCCACGTTGAGCTGTGCGTCCACCCCGGCTGTGCCCTGGGTAAAGTTCAGCGCAGAACTGGTGACTGTCAGGTTGCCGGTCGCTCCCGAAGTTTTGCTGACCAGCACCAGCCGCGATCCGTTGGTGTCGGTCACAACGTTGGCCGTAACCCCATAGTTGGACGAATTAATATAGCTGGCTGCCTGCTGCAGCGTGTTGTCATTAGCCGGAATGACTATCTTGTCCTCACCCGAGGGATTGTTCGGGTCGCCGTAAGCCACATCAATCTCCACGCCGCCAAGCTGGGTGGTGGAAGGCACCGGGTCCGAATAGCTTGACGAAATGGTCGCAAGGTTGCTCACCGTTACGGTATGGTTTCCGATTGCTGCGGTGCTATCGGCGGTAGCGGTAACGATGCTGCTCTGGCTCGACGTTGCTGTCCTTGCGTCCAGCCCGCCGGTGATGTCCTGCAGGGTGTTGGCCGCAGTCGCCAGCGCCTGGAGGTCATTACTGATGGTGCCCAGCATGCTGATCTGCTGGCTGATGTCAGACTGCTGTTGCTGCATTTGCGCCTCGGGCTGGCGCTCGATCTGCATCAACGCGTCCACGGTGGACTGGACGTCGATTCCGTTGGTCTTGCCGCTGAATGCATCGTTGATGCTGGAGAGAATGCTGGAGAGGTTGACGCCTGAGGTACTCACGATCTAAGCACAGCTCCTTCCCTGATCGCTTCCACTGTGTGCCCGTCGGTCTCTGCTCCGCAAATCTGCAGGGAAGAAGGGGAACCCGAAGGTCCCACCTTCTCCCCCGTGCAACCCGTAGTCTTCCAATCGGCCGGTTGCGCGCCGTCAGGAGAAAGACCCGCTTACTGGAGCAGCTTGAGCACGGCCTGCTGCATCTGGTTCGCCTGGGCCAGGGCCGAGATGCCGGTCTGGTTCAGGATGGAAAACTTGGTCAAGTTTGCGACCTCCGTGGGAATATCGGCTGACGTGATGTCGCTTTGCGCGGAAGTCAGGTTCTGGATCTGGTTATGCACAACGTTACTGGCAGCCTGCAGACGATTGACACTGGCGCCAATGTTGCCGCGCAGGGCCGAGGCCTGGCTGATCGCGTTGTTGATGTCGGTCAGAGCCTGCTGTGCCCCGGCCGCCGTCTGCAAGTTGTCGTTGCTCAGACTGACGCCATTTATGTTATTGCTGGAGAGCTGCTCCAGCGTGACTCCAATGCTGCTGCTGCCGGTCACTGTGGAATCGCTCAGGAACACGTTCATGGTGCTGGAGTTGGCGGTATTGGTGAAGGTCTCACTCGGGTCAGCGCCAATGATGAAACTGCCGGTAGCCGCGTCGCCCTGGAGTTCATTGGCAGCGGAAGTGCCTCGGTTCTCGGAGTCAGTGACCACCAAGTGACCATTGGCGTCCAGCGTCGCCACCAGACCCTTGCCGGACGTGTTGATGTCGTTGATTACGGCGCCCACCGTGGTGTCGGTAGCCAGGGTGGTGTAAATGGTAGCGCCGCCGGTGGTCTTGATGGCCAGCGTACCACTCACTGCCGTGGCCAGGGCAGCCGGAGCGTTGGCCGCGCTGATTTGGTTGAAATTGGTGCCGCCGCCGGCGAAGATGGCCGAGCCGTTGTAGGTGGTGTTGCCGCCGATGCGGTCAATTTCAGCCTTGATCGCCGTGAATTCGGCATCCAGCGCCTGGCGCTGTGAGCCGTCATTGATCGTCCCGTTGGCCGACTCGGTGGCCAGTGTGACCGCGCGGTTCAGCAGGGTGGTGACCTGCGACAAGGCGCCATCGGCCACCTGCAACTTGTCTGCTCCCTCGGTTGCGTTCAGCGCCGACTGGGTGAGCGCGGTGACGTTCGCCCCCAATCCGTTGGCGATGGCCAGACCGGCCGCGTCATCGGCGCCAGAGTTGATTCGTGAACCCGTTGAGAGACGATACAACGTATTCTGCAGGCTCATGTTGGTGACGCTCAACTGGTTCTCTGCTGCAAGCGATGGAATGTTATACAAAACGCTAATTGCCATGGGATAGCTCCTCTCTCATGGTTCCACCTTGCCCGAGCTCCATTTGAGTTCGTTGCCCGCAGGTGCACTGCCGGGGGATTAAGACCGGCGGAACCGACTCCTTGTTCATCCAACTTATCGGCCCAGCCGTCCCTGGCTTTAGTGCCAAAACTCACATTTCTTCCAACCGCCCTTGCCCACAATCGCAAGATTAGCCTGTTCTCATGAACTACAGGCCGAACCTTCTTCCACCTTCCGACATTGCATTCAAATCTCCAGTCCGCTCAAGCACCCGGCAATTCCTGCCGATGTGCTGCCTGAGTCGTTCTCCCTAACCGAGGCCTCGGATGATCCAGCTCACCCGCCTGAACAATGCACGCCTGGCCCTGAACTCCGATCTCATTAAGTACGTTGAGGAGGCGCCGGACACCGTCATTACCCTGCTGAACGGCGAAAAGCTGGTGGTGCGCGAAACTACCGGTCAGGTGATTGAAGCTGTCCTTCAGTTCCGTCGCGCCATTATGAACGGCGCTCAGGATTGCCCCTTCGACTCCGGCCCCGTCGAGTCCAACTATCCTCATTGCTTCGCCAGCGCGCCTCTAAGGGCAGTCGAGTCCGACCGTGGATAAAAGCAGCTTTACGGGACTTGCCATCGGGGTCGGTGGGGTCATTGCTGGCCTGTTGCTGGAAGGCGGCAAGATCTCGCAAGTTCTGCAGCCCACCGCGGCGCTGATCGTTTTCGGCGGCACGCTGGGCGCAGTGATGCTCCAGTTCCCTTTGCCGGTCGTGGGTTCGGCGTTTCGTCGTCTTATTACAGTCTTCTTCGAACCCAAACTCGACCAGCAACAGGTGCTGCGGCAGCTAGTGGTGTTCGCTAATAAGGCCCGCAAGGAAGGCATGGTCTCGTTGGACACAGACCTGCCTGCCATCCAGGACCCCTTCTTAAGGAAAGCCTTGATGCTGGCGGTTGACGGAACTGAACCCCAGGAGCTGCGCAAGATGATGCAGCTGGAGATCGACAATCAGGTCGAACGGGAAGACAACATTCCCAAGGTCTTCGAATCGGCGGGCGGTTTTTCTCCCACGATCGGCATCATTGGCGCGGTGCTGGGACTGATTCAAGTCATGCAGCATTTGGACAACATTGACGAGGTGGGCAAAGGAATCGCGGTGGCTTTCGTGGCCACCGTGTATGGTGTCGGAGCGGCCAATCTGTTCTTTCTGCCCAGCTCCGGGAAGCTGCGTATCCGCATGCGCGAAGAGCAGGTCGTCCGCGAGATGACGCTGGAAGGAGTCATCTCCATCCTCGAAGGCATGAACCCCAGAATGCTCGAAGCCAAACTCGTAGGCTTCCTGCAGGACCTGCCGGAAGCCAGAACGGCAAGCGCCGCGAGAGCGGCGCTATGAAGCGCCACCGCCGCTTGAGCGATCGCATCAACCATGACCGCTGGCTTGTCTCTTATGCTGACTTCGTCACCTTGCTTTTCGCATTCTTCGTGGTGATGTACGCCTCGGCGCAGATGGACCAGCGAAAAGCCGGGCGGCTTTCTGTTGCCATCGAGTCGGCGTTTCAGGAACTTGGCATTTTCCAGACCGATGGCCATAAGCCGGGGAATATACCTCATAAGATCCCGCTCGCTGGAAGACCTACTCCCGGCGGCGATTCTCCGGTGAAACAAGACCTCACCGCTATTCGCGGGGAGTTGGAATCAGCCCTCGCTGGAGAGATCAAGCGCAATGAAGTCGCTCTTCACCTGGAGCCTGACGGCCTGGTTATCAGCTTGCGCGAAGCCGGTTTCTTCGACAGCGGGTCTGCCGCCATGAAAGCCCAGGCCGAGGAGGCCTTCCGCCGGGTGGCGAAGATTCTGCAAGAGCACCCTTATGGCGTCCGCATCGAGGGACACACCGACACCGTTCCTATCCATACTTCACAGTTCGCATCAAATTGGGAGCTCTCTACCGCGCGGGCAACGGAACTGGTGAAGATATTGATTGAGCAGAATGGCATTTCGGCCGAGCGGCTGTCGGCAGCCGGCTACGCCGAGTTCCATCCCGTTGCCAGCAATGCCACCAGTAAAGGGCGGCAGCTCAACCGCCGCGTAGATGTAGTCATTCTGACCGTGCCTCTCCCCGGGAGACTGGCGGCTGATCCCCAGCCTTCCAGTGCCAGCGTCCCTGGACCTTCCCCGACCACCGGTTCAGGCAGCGCCGCCGGCGATACCGGGACCAAGCCACCATCAAGCGGAAAGATCAGCTAATTCAGCACTCTGTCCGTCAACTGCTCCACTCGCCAGCGCCCCAGCCACACTCGTCAGCAGCAGGTCCACCGTGAACGGCTTTTGAATATAGGCGCTGCGAGGATTCCGCGCGGCTTTTTGCAGCACCGCGTTCTCCGCATAGCCGGACATGAATACCGTCGTCAGCCGGGGTTGTATCGCCTGTATCCGGCGAGCCAGATCGAGGCCGTTCATCTCTGGCATTACCACATCGGACAACAGCAGGCCGATGCGTCCTCGATGCGCCGCCGCCAGACGCAACGCTTCCTGCGGACCGGCAGATTCCACAACTTCATAACCTGCATGTTCCAGAACTTGACGGGTGACCTCACGCACCACGCATTCGTCTTCCACCAGCAGAATGACCGGCTTGCGCACCGGCAAGGATTCAAGCGAAGGGATCGGAGTTACAGAAGATGTGCCCATGATTTCACCGCACCGGCCTTCTGTTGCGCCCGCTGCGGCGGGCGAACAACATCCTGCTAAATGCAGTCTTGGTGCCAGTTACGGCGAAGCAGTTACGCCTGAGGTAAGGTTCGATGCAGCACCAAGATGCGAAGGAAAGGCGAAAGCTGGAGACTCGGGTCGGAAGTGACTATTTAGGGAACTTTTCCCGTTTTGAAGTTCAGATTCGGGAAACCCGCGGCGTTTGTAACCCAACCGGCCTCACGCCAGATGGTCGCTACTAGATTCCGGCTCGCGTCCTATGCGGTTTAGGTGAGACCAAGAATGACGAATGCGCGGAGATGTCCATCGGTGTCGGGGGAGTGTCGTGCAACAAGAAACCATTCACGATGCGATTGAAATGTTCTGGCACCTCTTCGTAAGGCAGGTGGCCGACTCCACGCAGCAGAACCAGGGCAGAGTTTTTCAATGCCCGCTCCAGTTGGTGGATCGAGGAGGGAAACACCGCAGTGTCGCGCGAGCCCCACAGCAACAATATGGGAAGATCGGCAATCGCCGGCAAGGACCCTTCGATGAGCGCCAGGTCATCGTGCCAGGACCTTACAATGCGCAGCAAGTGCTCAAAGCTGCCCGGCATGTCGAATCCGGCTTTGTAGCCCTCGATACTTCCGGCAGATATGCGCTTAGGGTCGCCATAGAGCGCCTTGACATACCGGCCAAGCGCAAGGTGCATCTTAGGCATCACGCGCAGTACACAGACGCCACCGATGGTGGTGGCCAGCATGCGCGTCATCCAGCGTCCATTGCTCGACCAGGGATTGATGGGCGAAACCAACACCATCCGGCGGATGCGATGTAGCATGTTACGCTTTGCCAGCAGGGCGCCCAGGACTATGAGCAGTCCTCCGCCGCGCGACGAACCCATCAGATCAAACTCTTCGATGCCGAGATGGTCCATAAAGCGCAAGACGCCCTCAGCATCTCCGGCAAGGGTGGTCTCCAGGTCGTCCGGTCGCTGCGAAAAGCCGCATCCCGGCAGGTCCATGGCGTACACCGAGAAGTGGCGCGACAGCGGTCGGACGTTGTACCGCCAGGAGAAGGAATAGCCCATGAACCCGTGGACGAGCACCAGCGGCGGACCGGAGCCCGCCTGCCAATACTTCCAGGTGACGCCGTCGAGCATAACGCTACGTTCCTTTGCCCCATGAATCCGGGCCAGATCAGGGACCGCCTCCGTCTGCTCGTCTGCCGGTAGTTCTTGCATCTTCTGCAACCAATCGCTCTGTTAAAGAATCACGAAAGTTGGTGTAGCCTCTATCGCTTTAATGGGGGCTGACCGGCTTCCGACTTGTAACTAACCCTTTAATTCTAGACCGTCTTTCCCCTCGAGCCTATAGGTGTTAACGGAGTTTTAATCTGATTGGCGCAGCGCCGCTCGGCTCCTGCGGTTCGGCTGCGAAGTTCCGCACGACCCCGCGATACAGCAGAAGGGCACAAATCGCCGATCCACCCACGAGCAGCACGCCGCTTCGTGTCTGATGCAACAGCAGCTTGCCGGTCCCAAACAAGCACATATAAATCATGCCGCAGCCGATGACCCACGCTCCCAGGTTGGCTTCGAGGTCGCGATTCGGTGGCAGCTCCGGGGTCTGTGCAGCGACACGTTTCCACCCTCGCACGTCAGGCCGGACGCGACGATAGAAGCTCACCAGAACTTCGTCGGGCTCGGGCTTGGTGAGCAGGGTTACAGCAAGCCAGAAGATCGTCGTCACAATGGTCGTCGTAAGTGCACTCTTGGCAAACACTAGCGAACTGTTACCGGCAAACGGCTGCCAGCGGGTCAAAATGAGCGTTACCAACAGCGAGCACGTCATTGCCGAGATTTCGCTCCAGGCATTGATGCGCCACCAATACCAGCGAAGGATATAAACCGCGCCGGTGCCGGCGCCGATTTGCAGCACCACTTGCCATCCCGATGCGACGGAGCCAAGCTCGACCGAGACCCACGCCGAAACGATGACCAGCAGCACCGTACACAGGCGCGACACGAGCACGTAATGCCGCTCCGTGGCACTCTTCTTGAGGAACCGGCGATAGAAATCCGAGACCAGGTACGACGCTCCCCAGTTCAGTTGGGTGGCGATGGTGGACATAAAGGCGGCGAGAAATCCGGCGATCGCGATCCCGCGATACTGGTGCGGCAGGTGCTCGTTCAGCACCATCATGTATCCGCTCTCGGGATGGTACAGGCCGGGATATAGAACGATAACTGCCAGCCCGGTGATGATCCATGGCCACGGCCGGATAGCATAGTGTGCGATGTTGAACCACAGGACGGAGAGCAGCCCCTGTTTCTCGTCGCGCGCGCTGAAGATGCGTTGCGCAATGTAACCGCCGCCGCCCGGCTCTGCACCCGGATACCAGAACGCCCACCATTGCAGCCCCATAAGCACCAGGAAACTCGCTACCGGAACCATCCACAGCGGCTCGGCGGTCAGACCGCGCGAAAAATCCGGGAAGAATCCGAGAGGATTGGCAGCATTCGGCCCCGCGCCGGCCTGTATCCTTTGCAAGCTTGACAGCATCGCACTGGTGCCGCCGCAGGCGACGACCGCGAAGTAAGCCACCGCGATCACGATCGACATCTTCAGCACGAACTGGAAAAGGTCGGTCCACAGCACGCCCCACAGCCCGCCGAGCGCAACGTACAGCCCGGTAAAGGGAATCAGGAAGAAGACGCAAATAGCTAGCGCCGCGCCTTCGTTGCCGCTCCACACGGAGCCCAAGTGCGCGCTCATGACGCCGCCGATGTTGGTCAGCATGGGCGTGCCAGCCAGCGTGGTGGCGATGATGCTGGTCATCGCCTTCGTCACCCAACCGAGGATGACGCAGTTCATCAGCAGGCCGAGATAAATTGCGCGAAAACCGCGCAGGAAGGCAGCGGGCTTGCCTGAGTAGCGAATCTCGGCGAACTGCACGTCAGTGAGGAGACCCGAACGTCGCCACAGTCGCGCGAACAGGAACACTGTCATCATCCCCGACAGCAGCAGGCACCACCACAACCAGTTTCCGGAAATTCCCTGCGAGTACACCAGGCCGGTGACGACCAGCGGGGTGTCGGCGGCGAACGTCGTCGCCACCATCGACGTCCCAGCCAGCCACCAATTGACGTTCCGGCCGGAGACGAAGTAGTCGTCCACGCTGCGTCCAGAGCGTCGTCGAAACCACAACCCCATGACCAGCGTGATCCCTAGATAGCCGACGATGGCCGACCAGTCGAGGAAAGTGAAGGGCATAAGAGTTTGTTTATTATGCGGCAGGGGTGGGAGGGTCACACAAGCGGTCAGTCCGGACGCAACTGCAATTCGATTAACTGAGTAGGCGAAATAATCTGGATGCCTGGAAAAGGGTGCAGCACGAGAAGGTCGGCATCGCCGGTAACAATGTGGGTCGCTTGGCCGCTCACAGCAAGTTCGAGAAACTTGTCATCCTTAGGGTCGCGGCAAGCTCTGATTTCAACCATGGAATCGACCCACTCCGCCCCACTCGTCACCCGCCGCGATGAATTCCCGGATATCCTCCTCGTCAACGTAGCGACGGAACTGCTTCCTACTTAGGACTTTATATAACTCGGCGAGCACCGCGAACGAAAGCAGGAGATCTCCTCGTTGAAGCGCCAGATCAAGCGCTTGGCGAGGCTTCGAGTCAGGCAAGAGCAATGCACTCACTAAGACGTTCGTGTCGAAGACGCAGCGCAAAATTACGCGCCCTTCAGCAGGGAATCCAACATTTCCGGTGTAAGGCCACGGGCTTGCGCCTTGCGTCCAACCTCATCGAGCACCTGCTGGAGTGGAGGATGTTCGCCCGCGGCAAGCTCGCGCAGCCAAAGGCTCAAAAGAGCCTGTATCTTGCGTTTTTCCTCGGGGCCAGCCGACTCGTAGACACGTGCAGTTTGCGGATCAAGGGGAATGGTAATCGTGGGATTCGCCATCGTTTGCCTCGCCTCATTCTACGGCGAAAGGACTGCGCCATGCATATCTTCAATAGGTACTGAGCTGCACCGCACAGCGAACAGCGCCTCCTACAGCTTTTGTACCCGCTGCACGTCGCGCACCCCGGGAATCTTGCGCACGCCGCCGAGAATGCGCTCCAGGTGCTTGAGATCTGCGATGTCGGCGACGATGTCCACGGTCGCATGGTCTTCGGCGGTGGTAGCCTCCGCGTTGCGGATGTTGGTCTTGGCGTCGCTGATAACAGTTGCAATCTCCTTCAACATGCCGGGACGGTTATCGCACAGCACACTCAGCTTCACCGGATATCCCGGCGTGGTTGGCGCGGCGGAATCCTTCCCCCACTCCACCGCGATGCGCCGTTCGGGTTCGAACATCAAGTTCAGCACATTGGTACAAGACTTGGAATGCACGGCCACGCCCTTGCCGCGGGTTACGTAGCCGACGATCTCTTCGCCGCGAATGGGATTGCAACAATGGGCGCGATAGACCAGCAGATCGTCGTGTCCCGTAACCTTGATGGCTGAGGTGTCGCCGCCAAAGACGCGACGCACCACGCTGGTCAGCCCGGTCGCTGCGTTGATGTCGCCGTCGCCATTGGTGGGCGGCGTCTGAGCGCCCATGTGGGCTGCTTCTTCCGGCAACACCTTCGCCAGAATGCTGCGCGCGGAAAACTTCCCGTAGCCCAAAGCTGCGAGCAGGTCGTCCGGCTTCGCCAGTCCATTTTCGCTGGCCACTCGGGTCAGTTCTGCCTCGCTGATGTTCTTCAGTGCGATGTGATATTTGCGCGCCTCCTTCTCGATCAGCTTGCGGCCGATTTCGATGGCCCGCTCGCGCTGATGCACATTCATCCAGTGCTTGATCTTCTGGCGTGCGCGCGAGGACTTCGCGAGTTGCAGCCAGTCGCGACTGGGATTGTGTCCGGGCTGGGTCAGGATCTCAACGATGTCGCCGGAGCGCAACTTGTAGCGCAAGGGAACGATTCGTCCGTTGACCTTGGCGCCAACGCAGGTATTGCCCACTTCGGTGTGGACCGTGTAGGCGAAGTCAATGGCCGTGGCGTCTCGCGGCAGCACGACGATCTTGCCCTTGGGCGTGAAGGTGTAAACCTCTTCCGGGTAGAGATCGATCTTCAAGGTGGCAAGGAACTCATCGGAGCTCTTCATGTCGGTTTGCCACTCGACCACCTGCCGCAGCCACGCCAGCCGCTGCTCGTCGCGCGCTGAGACCGGACCGTCCTTGTACTTCCAGTGCGCGGCGATGCCTTCCTCCGCCATCTTGTGCATTTCTTCAGTGCGAATCTGTACCTCGAAGGCATGGCCTTTTTCGGAGATGACGGTGGTGTGCAGCGACTTGTAGAAGTTATTGCGCGGGATGGCGATGAAGTCTTTGATGCGCCCCGGCACCGGCCGCCACAGCCCGTGGAGAATCCCCAGCACGGCATAGCAATCCGATTCCGATTGCGTGATGATGCGCAGCGCGAGCATGTCGTAAATCTGGTCCACCGAAATGCGCTGCCGCTGCAGCTTCTGCCAGATGCTGTACATGCGCTTAATGCGGGCTTCCACTCGCGCCTGGATTTTGTTCTCGTGCAGCTTATGCTGGATGACCTTCTGCACCTCGGCGAGGAAGGCCTCGCCCTCCTTGCGGCGCGACTCGATGGCTTCCTTCACCTGGTTGTAGGAAATCGGATCGACGTATTGAAACGCCAGGTCTTCCAGTTCGCCGCGAATCTTGCCCATGCCCAGCCGGTGGGCGATGGGGGCGTAGATGTCCAGCGTCTCGCGCGCGATCTTCTGCTGCCGGTCCTCCGAGAGATACTTCAGCGTGCGCATGTTGTGCAGCCGGTCGGCCAGCTTGATGAGCACCACGCGGATGTCATCCATCATGGCCAACACCATCTTGCGAACGTTCTCGGCCTGCGCCTCCTCGGAGGAGGCGAAATCGATCTTGCTGATCTTGGTGACGCCCTCGACGATGTGGGCCACCTGCTCGCCAAACTCCGCCTTGATTTCGTCCACCGTTACGGTGGTATCTTCCACGGCGTCGTGCAGCAGTCCGGCGGTGATGGCGGTGGCGTCGAGCCGCATGTCGGCGAGCAGGATAGCGACCTCCAGCGGATGCACCAGATAAGGCTCGCCCGACTGGCGCAGCTGCCCTTTGTGGTGCTGTTCGGAGAATTCGTAGGCTTTCTTGACCAGGGTCTGGTCTTCTGCGGGCCGGTAGGAGCGCACTTTGCGCAGGAGATCGCGAAAGCGGGTGACGGAGAGAACGTTGGTCGCGATCTGTTGGCGGAAAGTCGCCATGTCCGATTATACGACGGTATTGCGCCGCCCTCTGCTGCCCGCAAGTTTGCGACTGCGTGAGATATGCTAATGCTGCTTGCAGTACCGTCCGAAACTCATGCGTGTATTCATCAGCGGCGCTTCGGGATTGATTGGACAGGCGCTGACTCGCGCCTTGCCGGCGGCAGGTGACACGGCGGTCGCGCTGGTTCGCCGCACTCCGCGCGAAGGCGAGGTGCAGTGGGATCCTGCCCAACCGCTCGATCCGGGCAAGCTTGCAAATTGCGATGCGGTAGTGCATCTTGCGGGCAAGAACATCGCAGGCTACTGGACGCAGAAGTTCAAACAGGAGGTCCGCGACAGCCGCGTGCAGGGCACTCGCATTTTGGCAACTGCCGCTGCCGAATCGTTTCGCAAGACCGGTCAACCCCGGACGCTTATCTCGGCGTCGGCGATCGGCTACTACGGCAATCGGGGCGATGAACTGCTCACCGAGGACAGTTCTTCCGGCCAAGGATACTTGGCCGACGTCAGCCGGGAGTGGGAGGCTGCAACGAATCCGGCGTGCGAAGCGGGCCTGCGCGTGGTGAATCTGCGCATCGGAGTCGTGCTGGCGCGCACCGGCGGCGCCCTTCCTTCCATGCTGCTGCCTTTCCGGCTTGGCTTAGGCGGGCGGGTTGGTAGCGGAAAACAGTACTGGAGTTGGGTCTCGCTCAATGACGTTGTGGGAATCATTCTGTTCGCGTTGCACAATGACAACCTGCGCGGGCCAGTGAATGTTGTCAGCCCTGAACCTGCGCGCAATGAGGAGTTCGTTCGCGCGCTGGGCGCACAGATCCATAGGCCGACTATCTTCCCGCTGCCGGCTTTCGTGGTGCACACTTTGCTGGGAGAGATGGGAGACGCGGCGCTGCTCGGATCAGCGCGCGTCGAGCCAGCCAAGCTGAAGGCCGCCGGATATCAATTCCGTCATGCGAAGTTGAAGGACGCGTTGCAGGCGGCACTCGGCTAAGGCGACGCCGGCGGTTGCTTCTTCTTCTGCTTCTTCCCCTGCTGCCCCGGCAGCACGGTGCACACCCCGGGATTGACCCACTTCTGCTGATCCAGCCGATTGACGGTCACCACCGAAATCGGCGGGCCGACCCAATCAGGGTGTGCCGCAATTTCCACCTCGACAAACTTCCGCGCGGCGGCAACCTTGTCCATGTTCTGCCAATTTGGGTGCGCCTTGATGTACGCTGCGATCTGTTGATTGGCTCCTCCGAAAAAACCGACGCCGTCGTTCGCGTCCGTAACGTCCAACGACACCGGAGTAATACCACCGCCGGCGTCGAGCCGGTAACCCCTGGCGAAGATCGACGAGCTACTCGCTTCGGGCCCAGCAAAAACTACAATGACCAGCTCGCCCCCGTTGCTGGTGGTCAAGTCACGGTAGAACTGCGGTTCATTTTGCTGGAGGTATTGAGAAACGCTCATCACCGGATCTTTGGCGATGTCGAGAAAGCCGTCCGCCTTGTGCTGCAAATCCCCCGGCAAAGCGCACGCCTGCTCAGCCAGCTCTTGCAAGTGGAAGACCGGGTATTCCTTGTAGAACAGGCCGGCCATGGCAAATGTGCATCCAGGTTTTGCAACGATCTTGCATGTCTGGGTGCTGGTTTGGGCCAGCTTATAGAGCAGCAGGCTGTCGGCGGCGATGACTGCCCGGTGGTGGCGCCGATCAAGCAAAGCGACGACAGTGGTGGCCGTCACCGGAAGCGAAAATAGCAGGACAGCAACCGTGCACAAAAGGCGGCTCACGCTAATCCTGAGATGGCGCTCTGCCGTCATGCGATAAAAGCCTCCTGTGTACGAGACGATGATTGTGGAATGCGTGACATCGTAGCAGAGTTTGGGCCGCACAGGATGCGCGCCCCGGCTGGCTCTCGATGAGAATTGCAATCACGAATTACAGTGAAGCCGCCTCGGGACCGAAGACTAAAGGCCTTCCTCAGTAATCTCCTGCTGCAAACGAGCGTGTAAGCGGTCGCTATAGCCCACAGGCAGTTCAAAGGTGCGATCATCGGCAATGAGGTAGAGGATGTTCCGTGTCGAATCCAACACGGCAGCGCAATGGCGGCAGTGGGCCAGATGCTCTTCGATCGCGTCCCGCAGCTCGGGAGAGACGTCGCCCTCGATGTAGCTGGAGATCTCTTTCCAGACGTGCTTGCAGTTCAGAACCATGATCCACCTGCCTTGCCCTTAAACAACCCGAACAGTCCGTTTCTCTTCGACGCCAATTGCGGTGCAAGTATTTTCTGCATCATGAGACGCGCCCGCAGCAGGCGCGTCTTCACCACCCCCGTGGTGACACCCAGTGCCTCGGCCGTGTCGGCGATGTTCACCTCTTCTACATCACGCAGCAGCAGCACCTCGCGATAAATTTCCGGCAGGCTGGAGATGGCTCTCTGCAGCAGTTCTCTCAGCTCCTTCCGCTCCAGCGCCTGTAAAGGAACTTCCCGCCAGTCGCTGATGACCGCGGGCACGAAATCGCCATCCTCCTCTTCCGACGACTGGTCGACCGATTCAAACTCTAGTATCCGGGCGTGTCGTAAGCGGGAGCGGCCCTCGTTAATGGCGATGGAGATGAGCCATGTGCTGAACTTCGACTCCGCCCGGAAGTTGTGGAGGTTCTTCAGCGCTTTCAGGACTGTGTCCTGGGCCGCATCCTCAGCGTCCTGTTCGTTCTGTAGGACGGAGAAGGCGGCGAAGTACACGCTCTTCTCGTAGGGCCGCACCAGTTCGTGGAACAGCTCGCGCTCGCCGGCAAGGACGCGCGCAATCAATTCAGCATCGCGGTCCGCCTGCGAATTGTCTGTTGCCGAGCCGGAGTTATGCGCTTCCGCTACCATGTCAATTTCTAAGCATCGCCATGCGGGCCCTTTCCGAATCGCTCTAAGCAAGGTCTGAACAAGTAGCTTTCGTGGTAGAGCTGGCCTTCAGGCCATCGTCCCAGGCATTAAAAAGTATCAGGGGCTTTTAGCCCCGGAAAGTCCACCGCCCACTTATTCAGGATCCCCCCCATCGGACACGACAAACCCGAAAGCATCCTGGAGACGGCATTCTACACACCTCGAAGTCTTAGACCCTCGAATGGAAACAAAGTTACAGCGATGGCGACGAAATAAGAAAGATATGGTGGAACCTGCCAAGCCTAAGCGGAACCTATGAAATCCAACTTCGCTCTTGTAACTTTCCCGGCGTTCCCGCTTCCTATCGTTGGCAGGCATGAAGTCTGCGAATGAAAACGGAGGAACAAGATGGGCAAAAAGATTCTTAGTGTAATGGCAATGTGTCTGTTGGCCGGTACGTTGAGTGTATTCGCGCAGGACAACATGAAACAGGACAGCAAGGACCAGATGCAGTCAAGCGACAGCATGAAGCACGACAGCATGTCCGGCGATACCATGAAGAGCGACACCGCAACCAGCAGCAAGAGCAAGAAGTCGTCCAGCAAAAAGAAGCAACCCGCCTCGGGCTCTGCGTCAACCGACAACATGAAAAATGACAGTATGAAGCAAAGCGATCAGCAGCAGGACCAGATGAAGCATTGATCCTCGGGCCCAATCTCTACAGAGTACGTGCGAACCTGATCCAGTGCCCCACCCGGGCGGAGCTTGGGTGGGGGATGGCCTACAGGATCTGCCAGTCTGGACTACCGAGCAGATTCAGTCCGATGATGTGGGTCCTTCGGCTTGTAGGGGGTCTCGACTCGGACTGAAGTCCTCGCTCGGGATGACAGAAGGTTCTTGATCGCCGAACGCCATCGACCGAAGTTAACCGCCGGCTTCGCTTTCCTTGTACATGTACTTGATGCTGGGCTTGTAGATAAGCAGGTTCGACGCGCCAGTGCGGTTCACCTTCAGGCAGTACTTGTCGTACCACTCGATAACACCGTGGATTTCTTCGCCGTCGTGCAGCACCAGGACCATGGGGGTACGGGCCTGCATCTGCTTCTGGTAGTAGAAATTTTCCGCATGCGTCTGCTCCGGCGGGGGCGCCTTCTTGGCGCCATTCGTGGGACGTTCGGCGCGGTCATTGCGATCGTTGCGGACGTTACGCTCGCGGTAGTCGCCGTCATGGCGCTGATGATCATTGCGGTTGAGAGCGGGACGGACGAGCTTACGATTGGCAAATACGTCAGAGTCGTGGCCACGACCCACGGCTGTGGAGTCCATGGAATCTTTCATGGTTGTGCTCCTGTGGTCTGCACACCAGCCTTTCGGCGCGCCACTTCAAGCGTGTAAGACGACATGGCGGTCTGACGTAAACTCCGGCTTGAATCGCCCAGGGCTGTTCTAAGGTGTGAACTTGGGAATTACCCTAACACACAGCAGGCGGCAAAACAATGGATTCCGCGCTGCTACTTTTGTGTGAGCATTCTGGGCCCTGTTACCGCTCCAGCGACGTGGCGAAGGTGTCCAAGGCGAGTGAGCGCAGCAAATTCCTGCGCATACCGCTCTCCAGTTCTCCTAACCGCCGCGTGGCGCTGACAATCCATGCGAGGTCGAGGCCAGCGGCCATTCGGGCTAATTCCGGCTGGATATCGTGGTTGCGTACGAACTCAGGGGTGCCCGATTTTAGAAACAGCAAGTCCTCCAGCAGCGAGTACAGAGTACGAATCAGTTGCTCGGTCTTCGCCTTTCCTTCGACGCCCGAGCGGTAAGTGTCGGTGACACGGAAGAGGTCGCTGTGGTCCTCTTTGCCCATCGCAGGCGCAAGCAGCGTTAAGGCGTGCTGGCGCGCAGCGAGATAAGCAGTCAGATCAAAGCTGCGCGCTCGGCCCAAGCCTCCGCCGCAGACGCGAGCGACCAGAGCGCGCTCGCGCGGCTTCCACTCGGGCCGTACTTTAGCGAGATACTGATCGACCTCATCCGCAGGAACCGGCGCAAGGCGAAGGTGCATGCAGCGCGAGCGGATGGTGGGCAGAAGCGCGGAAGGATTGTCGGTAAGCAGGAGGATGGTGGCGAACTCGGGCGGCTCTTCCAGAATCTTGAGCAGCGAGTTTGCCGCTTCTTTCATGAAGTCGGCGTCGCTGAAGATATAGACGCGCTCGCGGCCTTCCGCCGGCTTGTAGTAGATCTCGTGGATGACGTGCCGCACTTGATCGACTTTGACCAGCATCTGCGGCGGATCGGGCGGAACGATGAGCACGTCGGGATGCGTCTGCACCAGGATGCGGGTCTCGCGCTTGTCGGCGTCGCGCATGTTCTCGCGCGCCTCGACGGCTTCAGAGAAGCGTTCCTCCAGCGCATCGGCTTCGGCGATGCGAACGCAGTTGGCGCAATGGCCGCAGAAATCGGGCAGGCCGTCGGTGACCGGACGCTCAAGACAGTTCATGGCCTTCGCAACCATCTGAGCGAGCGTGAACTTGCCCGCGCCTTGCGGGCCGGAGAAGATTAAGGCATGCGGGAAGTGCTCGCGGGCCAGCATTTCGCGCAGCGTGCGAAGAGCTTCGGTGTTGCCGTGAAAGTCAGAGAAGGGCATGGAAGTTTCCGTCAACTCGATCTGTCCATCAACCGCTCCTGCACAATCCGCACGATCTCGGGATGGACGGCCTCGAGCGGAGGCCGCGCGTCCACCAGTGCGACGCGCTGCGGCTCGCGGCGGGCGATCTCCAGAAACGCGTTACGCACGCGCTCAAAAAAGGCGCGGCTCTCCTTCTCGAAGCGGTTCTCGTCGAGCTGTCCGCCATCATGCGAGGAGTGGGCGCTCGCCGGATGTCCTACGAGCCCCGCAGCCTCATTCCGGCGGCGAGCCCGGGCCACGCTGGCGCTCGTGTCGGTGTCCATCAGGATGGTAAGGTCGGGCCATAGTCCTCGGCACAGCACCTCGTGCAGCCGCAGCACCGCCTCGCTTCCCAGCCGACGGCCTGCGCCCTGGTAGGCCTCGGTGGAATCGGTGAAGCGGTCGCAGAGCACCCATTGCCCGGCCTGCAGCGCCGGCAGAATCACCTGCGCGATCTGCTGCGCGCGCGAGGCAAACATGAGCGCCATTTCGGCCTGGGCGTCCAGTCCGGCGGTGCGCGAATCGAGCAGCACGGCACGAATGCGCTCACCAATCTCGGTGCCGCCGGGCTCGCGCGTAGTCACTACATCAATTCCCTGACTGCGCAGCACGCCGGCGAGCTTCTCCAGTTGCGTCGTCTTGCCGCAACCGTCGAGTCCCTCGAAGGTGATGAACTTGCCGCACACCGCGTGTTTCGCCACGCGGTCATCATATCAACTCGGTTCATTTACCTGGCCGCCAGCGAAGGCAAGCTGCGGCACCTTGGCCTGCGGGGTTTGCGTTGAGAAGCCGTAAGCCATAGGAGGACCTCCGCCACCGTGATACGAGTATCCAGTGTAGAAGAGCCCTACCGCTGCCGCTCAAACGCTAATTTGGACAGAAGAATTTGAACAAAGCCGTGGCAAAGCTCATGAAGAATTACCGGCGGGCCGCGGAGGTGACCATGAACGACTCCACCAGCTTCGATCTCTATCTGGAACCTTGGCTTACTGCGCGCGTACCGTGCATCGCAGGCTACAGGCAGCAGCTCGCCGACTTCCATCGCGGGGTGTGCACCGAGGTTGACGCGCAGGCCAACTACACCGACCGTTACGCTCCTCCGGCGCTGGAAGCTTATGACCGCAACGCCGAGGTAGTGAATCGCATCGTTGCCAATCGCTGGTACGACGAGCAGCATCAGCCCCCTGCCGGCGCATAGCGCGTGGCGATTCTAGGAGGACATCGAACCGCCCGCCTGCGGCGCCGAAACCAGGCTGTTGCGTCGCGCCATACTCGAGTTGCTGGAAGATGCAGCGGTGCAGAAGGCGAAGAAGGACTAGCCGCCTTCGGTCGCCGGCGTCGCTCGCGCTGCCTTGATCTCGTCCCACCGCACCCAGCAGATGTAGAGAACAACCAGGATGTTGATGCCCAGAATCGCCCAGTGAAGCTGGTTGGGACGGCGAATTACTTTGTAAATCTCGAACGGAAGGTAGGCACATCCGGAGACGATGGCCAGCCACTCCGCCCAGGCGCGCTGCCTCCACAAACCGTAGCCCTCAGCGAAGCGCAGGACTGCATAGGTGATGGCGATTGCGGCGACCATCACCACGTTGATGTCCGACATTTTGTTGGCGGCGTGCAGAAACTCCTGCGTCCAATGTTGGCTGGGATTGATATGCAGCGAGAAGAGGATGTGCTCCGCCGCGTCCTCGAAGTCCACATCGCGCCGAATCATCACGATCAGGACGTAGGCGCTGGCCAGG
>Ga0074045_10000526_pt1 | contig 37190 bp, 36 predicted proteins | sample BogForMeECP23OM2_FD_94442 | JGI IMG/M metagenome (GOLD analysis project Ga0074045, IMG submission 94442) | Bog forest soil microbial communities from Calvert Island, British Columbia, Canada - Bog Forest MetaG ECP23OM2 | ecosystem: Environmental > Terrestrial > Soil > Wetlands ...
AGGAAGGACATAAGAAAAGTCCCGGAGATAACGAGGGCCATCGAGGATGCAACGGTAAAACTCGGCAGAAAAGGCAGAATGCTTGTCAGACCCTCCGGCACCGAGCTCAAAATACGAGTCATGGCAGAGGCAGAGGACCCGGACCTGGCAAGAAGCGTGGCTGAGCAGGTGGCAGGGGTAATACAGGAGAAGCTGGGTGCTTGAGACACAAGACACCGCGGGGCTGATCGCCATACCGCTATTTTTCCTTCACCCGAATCGTCTGGAATAAAAGTTAGATTATTGCCGGACTCATTCATCTGGTTTGTACCGCGCAGGATAATCGTTGATGCAATGTGATCTAGAGCCTTTTGCCCCGAAAATAAGGCGGGTTGGTCGACCCGCCGTTTTTTCTGCCTTCTACGATTCTTCTATTGTTTTACTACGTTGATAGCCTTTGGTCCTTTGGGGCCCTTTTCGACATCGAAAGACACCTGATCACCCTCGGCAAGCGACTTGAAGCCCTCTCCCATGATAGAGGTATGATGGACAAAAACATCGCTTCCATCTTCGGCTGTAATAAATCCGAATCCCTTTGAGTCATTAAACCACTTTACTGTTCCCTTCATAGTGCTATTGTTCTCCTTATGATACGAAATAAAAAAAACCAAAGACAAAATGCCCGTGGTCACCGGCGATCCTAATTGAGACTTAAAAAGCCACGCCTATTTTAATAACACTAATACGCGACAAAAGCAACATGATTATTTTATTTTGCGGGAAAGGAAATTGATAATGCATGCTTTTTCCGACATTCTCTCATTTTTGTAGCGCGGGCAGTGAACCAGCAAAATACTTTTAAGTAGACGTAAAGTGCTCGTCATAGTATGATATGAGTAAAGCAGGTCTCTGTTTTAAACTGAAAATGAATATCTTTAAAATTCCTTTCAAAAAGGAGGTTTTATGGGATCATTCAAAGATAAAACAGAACGTTTTCTTGTTATTGACCATAGTGATAATTATGCTTTTGTTGCCTGCCAAAGCGGTGAGGAAGTTGGTTTCTTTGTTAAATCCAGGAAATTAAAACCGGATTATTTTTGGGTACTGAATCTGGCAGACTGCATCATATTACAAGAACGTTTATTTTTCGGACAGGACCATCAATTTGAAAAATTCATACAAGGGAACTAGCTAAGAGAGTCGTATTCATGCTATAGGTACGAGAAGGGCCGGTGTTCACTGTGTTAACTTAGATAAACTGATAACCAGGTGATCAATGCCATCGATCGAGGTGTTCCTTACAGAATGACTTGCTCACAGAAAGTCAACGCGAGTTGCAATATTTCATAACTGAGTAATACGTCCCGAATTGTGGAGCAACAGATGACACCTACGTTGTGACCTTCTTCAATCACCCTGCGATAGGTCCCATTTTCCCGGCGTGAAATACTGGTCGTAACATGCTGCCTATGAGATCCCAAAAAACGACGGCGCATTTGAGGTAGGGTTTTGTACCGGCTTCGCGGACTCAGGTATCGGGGGTGCAATACCCTTGTCAAATGTTAACGTGCGGGTTAACATTTGACAGTGGGGTAAGGTGATAATATTTTATAGAACGGCTGACGGCAAATGCCCGGTGCAGGCGTTTCTAGATTCACTGTCCGCTAATGTGACGCAGAAAGTTGCATGGGTGCTGAACCTGGTTGAGGACCTCGATGTCGTACCGGCGACATATTTCAAGAAACTTGTCAACACTGAGGAGATATGGGAGTGCAGAATTCAGTTTGGCTCGATTGCGTACCGTATATTCTGCTTTTTCGACGGCAAGTCTGTTGTTGTTCTAACCCACGGATCGATCAAAAAAACGCAAAAGACCCCACAGCGGGAGATTGAGCGGGCTAAGGCGTACAAAAGAGACTATTTGCAGAGGAGGACAAAGAGATGAGTGATCTGAAAAAATATATCCAGGATAGAAAGAAGAGGGACAAGGCATTTGCCGAAGGCTATGATGAGGGTTACGAGCAGTTCAAGATCGGCGTGATACTCAAGCAGGCCCGTGAGACTGCAGGACTTACACAGGAGGAGCTTGCCCATAGAATAAAGACCAAGAAAACCGCCATATCTCGAATCGAGAACCACTCAGAGGATATCAAGTTGTCCACACTAGAGAAGGTGGCCCATGCTCTCGGGAAAAAACTGGAAGTTAAAATCGCGTGAGGCCGAAGAGGACACAATAATATTACGGATGCTGAATGAAGGAATTTATATTAGGAAGTAGTGAATATATCGAACTCAATCATCTTCTGAAAGTCATGGGGATCTGCGATAGCGGAGGTCAGGCAAAAGCAGTAATCGCTGCAGGATTGATCAAGGTTGATGGAGAGGTGGAGTTTCGAAAGCGGTGTAAGATACGAAATGGCCAGATAGTTGAGTTTGAAGGCCGCAAAATCCTGGTGAAATGAATTTGCATTAATTTAAAAAAGCGTTGATTAGGTGTTAGCAGTATCAGATTCTCACAGGAACCCTCACTAGAGGGTATCCTGAAAATGATGCGGTGTACAAGCGGTGTACAATATGAAATAAGTATGGTGTCCCCAGAATCCACAAAGAAATAAGTATGGTGTCCCCAGAATCCACTGTCCCCAGAATCCACAAACTGCGCTCACCGGAGAGAAGCAGATAAAGAGCGGCTCACGGCAAAAGAAGGTAGCATTGATTGAAAGCATGAATCCCCTTTGGCATGATCTTTATGATGATCTCTGAAAAGACGAGATTGCCGCGCTTCGCTCGCAATGACGACACAAAGAAGCCTCAGACGACCCCACAACAAACGACAACAGTTCTTGAATATCCTTCTCGAATACTGAAAGTTATTTGCGGCATTCAGCAGATTTTGTGCCCTCTTGATTTTGCGGCTTTGTCGGTGAAGCCGCTGGCATCGAGTCCTACGGAATGAGCGGGGCGCTGGACAAATATTTTATCTTCTCAATCTTTTCTTTAGGCAGCGCTGTAAAGTCTGACTGCCCAAAACTACTCTGATTTTTCTGAACTTGACTCTGTAAGGGAATGCATTAGAAACTCCGCGTCTTTTGGAGGCAAGTCAAACTTCAAACAGGCGTCTTGAATCAACTTTATAAGGCTGGCTTCAGGATTATCAAGACGCTTATCCGAGATCCACTTAACAGCCTTTCTCATTTGTTCACCCTCTGGTAGAATGCTCATTCTATTATCCTCCGAAAAAAATATAAACAAGTCAATAAATAAATTCCGGGCGCATAAGAGCTATAGCAAAAATTCTTCTGCAAACATGTTCTCCTTTTTCTCGAAGCCTATAGTTGTGGCTGGTCCGTGTCCGGGCAAAACATTTGTGTCTTCCGGCAGGGCCATCAACCTCCGGAACGACTGCTTTAGCTTCTCCATATCTCCGCCGTAAAAGTCGGTCCTCCCGACAGATCCCTTGAAGAGCGTATCGCCGGTAATGACTGTATTGTCCGCGTAAAGACAAATCCCGCCGGGACTATGTCCGGGGGTATGGAGTATGGAAAAGTTCAAGTCGCCTATAGTAAGCGTGTCGCCTTCAGATAATAAAATGTCCGGGTCAGGAGGCGTCTCAAGTGAATGGCCCCAGAATGCCGCCATGTCCTTTGCGCCATTATATAATACAAGCTCGTCGCGGTGTATGGCCACCCGCGCCCCTGTTTCTTTCTTAATTTCGCCCACTACACCCATATGATCAAAGTGGCCGTGGGTGCAGACAATAACTTCAACCGTGAGTCCCATAGCATTGATGATTCCGACTATTCTGTCAGACTCGTCTCCGGGGTCTACGACAACAGCTTTTTGGGACGCATCGTCTGCAACAATAATACAATTGGCCTGAAGTGGCCCGACAGCAATACTTTTTATGGTCATAACCGGTACCTCTTTCTTATCTTTTTTATTATATACCCCATTTCCTCACTTTTTATCAAATACGCTGTTGCCGCATATACTCCCGCGCAAAAAACCATAGTGGCACTCAGGTGCGCCGCCTTGCTCAGACCATGTCCGCCCAAAGTCCATAGTGCGTACCGGCCCGCCAAAAACCATCCGGCAAAGCCCATCACAGCGGATGCAGAAAACGTTTTAATAAAAGAGAGGGCAATCCTGCCAGTCCCTATTCCACCGAGTTTTTTTCTGAGGAAAAAAAAGAGCATCGTAAAATTGCACATCGCCGCAAGGGCATTCGCAAAAGCAAGCCCGGCGTGCTTAAGCGGTCCCATGAGAAGCAGGCTCAGCAAGACATTAATTACCATCGTCACAGCTGCCGTTATGACCGGTGTCCTAGTATCCTGCATGGAGTAAAACGTGGCAGCGATCACCCTGACACCCACCATAGCCCATATCCCCACAGAATAGAACATCAAAGCATCAGCAGTGCCTATTGTCGCAGCAGCGCCGAATTTACCCCTCTGGTACAGAGTGGAGACAATTGGAAACCGCAGCGCTATAAGCCCCACCATAGCAGGCACAGTGATAAAAAACAAAAAGCGCAGCGCAAATGAGAAGTCCTCCTTAATCTTGTCCCTTTCCCCTTTTACGGCATGCTCTGACAGGGACGGCAGCACTGCCATCCCCATGGCAACACCGAAAACACCTACAGGGAAATGGATCAATCTCATGGAATAGTAGAGGTAGGTAATACTGCCTTCAGGAAGATTTGAGGCCAGAATTGTGCTTACAAATATATTGATCTGTGTAATTGCAAGTCCTACAGTAATTGGAATAACAAGCCGGCCTATTTTTTTAAGCCCCGGATGAAAAAAAGTACGGCGCTGCGACTTTAATTCCGCGCCGTGTCCCTGTGTCGCCGTGTCCCCGTGTCGCCGTATTAGCGTATATCCCTGCTTAAAAAAAGAGGGCAACTGAAATGCGAACTGCACAAAACCGCCAATTATAAAACCTATTGCCACCGCAACGATCGGCTTGGCCAGTCGATCAGCAAGCATCAGTATACAGATTATATTGACGACATTGAGAATGGCAGGAGCGAGAGCCGGAATAAAGAAGACCCTCCGGGTATTCAGCGCCCCCATGGTAAGCGAGGCGAGACTGATAAGAAGCAAAAAAGGGAACATAATCCTTGTGAGAAAAATTGTTTCGGACAATTTCTGAGGATCTTTCAGAAAGCCAGGAGCAATTGCCACAACAATAGCCGGGGCTGAAACTATGCCTGCCAGACAGATAAGTCCTACAACAACAATAATAAACAGAAAGGTCGAATTGACAAGTTCGTTGGCCTCCTTCTCTCCGTAACGCGTCTGATATTCGGTAAGGACCGGAACGAACGCCGAAGACGTTGCCCCTTCAGCAAAGAGGTCCCTCAGCAGATTGGGGATTCTGGAAGCTACATAAAAGGCGTCGGCAGTCCCTGTTGCCCCGAAAAAACCCGCAACAATCATGTCTCTCACGTAACCGAGGATACGGCTGATCAATGTGGCAGCAGACATAACGCCCGCCGCCCTTGCTATTCTGCCTCTTGCGCTCATTACCTGAATTATTGTCCTTGGATGCCTGGTATGTTTAAAAGTGCCGGTATTAATTATATCACAGCGGGCAGGATACACCATCTGGCAGTGAGCTTACTTGACCCCCAAAAGTCGAAGACTTTCGGGGGTCAAGTATCATTTCTTTGGAAGCGCAGCATTCAGGACTTCTTTTATGCCTCCCGCAACTCCGACCAAAACGTCTTTTACTGATTTGACCGCGGTATTTCCAATACTGCCGGCAGCTTCGATTGCTCCTTCTACGGCAGCCTTCGCCACTTCCTCCACATCCCCGCCTATTTCTCTGGAGGCCTCAATAACCCCGTCAACCGCCTTCCGTGCCACAGCAGCAACATCTGCTCCAACCTCTCCTGCTCCCCGGACAGCCCCCTTTGCCGTTTGGCCGGCTGCGGCTACAACATCCCCTCCGACATCGCCCACTCCCATAACAATGCCTTTTGCCATGCTTTTAGTGCTCAGGAGCAGGCCAGTGCCAACTTCCTCGGTGGCTGATATCGCTCCTGTAACAACGTCCTTTGTTATTGAAAAGCTTTCTGATGCCACTTGACCGCTCGCCTGCAGGGTGTTTGATACAGTGTTCCGGACAAGACGAACAATCTCAGCTTCGATATTATTGAGACCCTTGAGACTGTTGATAATGCCATCCTTCACCGCTGTTCCTGCCGTACCGATTGCTTCGACATCTTCAGTGCTGCTCATAATCTCTTTCCTGGGCATAGTGGATCCTCCTTATTCATTATTCATTAAAAATACGTTTGCAAAACAAAGTGTACGGAACAGACCCGCACTGCAAAAAAAGTTGACCTTAAACGCTCCTTTCTGCAACATCCCTAAAAAAGTGTAGTGCACCCCATATCCTTTGTCCATTGGAGAATTCATTACTTGCCTCCATGAGAAATGTTGAATGTTGAATGATAAATTATGGACTTTTTCATTAATTCAACATTTAGGGCATAGCTCTGCGCCCTCGCTTAGATGCGCCTGCTTAAAGCACCTACTGTTGGTGCTTAAGGCACCTACTGCTGGTGCTTTTTGCTGTGGTTTGATGGTGCGCATGATGGTGCGCTGGTGTTGACATATCGGAATCTGCTACTATAAATCTTGTATATTATTTTATATTTCTAAAGGACACTGAACTATTAAGGATAAAGAATGCAGCTTTATGGAAGGCGACATATCCGAAGATACGATGACGAGGCGCTACATGAATATCCTGATTGAACATTCCCTCGATATGGCTGATGCAGGATCCTGTTTGGCAATGCGCGGCAGCCGCATCCGGCTCTGAGACAGCATGAAAGATAAACCCAGGACAAAAAACAGTGAATTAACGGAATTGCATAAGCAAGTTGCCGATCGTGAAATATTGTTATCAGAGCAGAACAGGCTGGAAAAGGAGTGTTCTCAAGCATTGTTTAAATGCAAGGCCCTTGCTGCAGCGGTCGGTGAAATTACATTTGAACATTTCGTTTCTGAAGACAATATAATCTGGTCCGGCATGGTCGAGGCGGTTCTTGGCTACACAAAAGAAGACATGGGCCGTGATCTGAAGAACTGGGAGAACAGAGTCCATCCCGATGATCTTGCTGACGCCAATGCCGAATTTCAGAGAGCCGTCAAAGAAAACCAGTTATATGATATGGAATACCGTTTCAGGCACAGAGACGGCCATTACCTCTGGTTCAATGATCGCGGAAGTATGGTTCTCGATGCAGACTGCAACCCCACATATGTTATAGGAGTAATGAAAGACATCACAGAACGCAAAAAAGCCGAAAAAAAGATGCGTACCCTTTCAACTGCTGTTCAGCAGTCTTCTGACTGGATACTTATAGCGGACAATTCAGGAACAATTGAGTATGTAAATGATGCTGTTGAGCGGATAACAGGGTATACAAAAGAAGAGATTTTGGGCAAAACTCCGGAAATACTCAAATCAGGCAGACATGATACGGACTTTTATAAAAAAATGTGGGACACGATACTTTCGGGACAAACATTTACCGGAATACTTACCAACCGGAAGAAAAGCGGTGAGCTTTTTGAAGTTTACCACACCATCACGCCAATCAAAGACAATAAGGGCTTCATAACACACTTTGTTGCAACCTCAAAAGATATTACTGCATTAAAACAAATGGAAAAAAAGATTAATTTTCTTGCCTATTATGATGACTTGACCGGACTTCCCAACAAGGCCTTATTTACAGACAGGTTAAAACAGGCGATCGCAAGAACAGAGCATTATGAAAAGTGCGCTGGAGTCTTATTTATAGATATTGACCGTTTTCATTTGATAAACGACACCCTGGGTGCTCACCTGGGGGATGTCTTATTGAAAGAAGTGGCAAACAGATTGCTGGAAGTAGTGCGTGAAGGGGATATAGTTTCGCGTTTCGGGAGTGACGAGTATGCAGTTGCTCTCATTGATGTCTCAAAGTCAGAGGATATTATCTATATTCTCGAAAAATTAATTAAGACACTGTCTGAACCAATCAAAACAGCCGGCGAGGAAACTGTATTGACCTTCAGCATCGGCATATCCGTATATCCCGATGACACTGTCAATGTCTCCACTCTGACACCGAATGCTGATATGGCCTGCCAGCAGGCAAAGCAGCAGGGAGGCAATGCCTGGCGGTTTTTCACGTCGGGCATGAATACAGCCGCATCGGAATTCATTATGATGGACAAATATATGAAAAATGCCCTGAAAAATGATGAATTTGTCCTGCACTATCAGCCTTACTGGGATTGTCATACAGAAAAGATGGTAGGGATGGAGGCCCTTATCAGGTGGCAAAGTAAGGAGCTGGGGCTGGTTCCGCCGGCAAAGTTCATCCCAGTGCTTGAGGAAACAGGCATGATTACAGAGGTCGGAGAGTGGGTGTTTCGAAGAGCTATCCTTCAATTGAAGGAGTGGAAAGACAAAGGGTATTCTGTTTTGCCTGTTTCAGTCAATCTCTCGGTAATTCAGTTCAGACAGCATAATCTTGCTGAGAAAGTCAGGAACATGATGGGAGAATTCGGTCTGTCTCCATCCCTTCTGACAGCGGAAATAACGGAAAGCGCCTTTATGGAGGACATAGAATTCTCGAAATCAACATTGCAGGAGTTCCGTGATATAGGGATGTCCATATCCGTCGACGATTTCGGCACAGGGTACTCATCTTTGAGTTTCCTTAAGAGATTGCCCATGGATAATCTGAAGATTGACATATCATTCATACGTGAACTCGGAAAAGATCCCGAGGCTAACGCCATAGTGTCGGCAATAATAACTATGGCGAATACGTTGAACCTGAAAACAATTGCGGAGGGCGTCGAGACCGAAGAACAATGGAAAATCTTAAGGCTTATGAGATGCGACACTATCCAGGGATTTTATTTTAGTCGCCCGTTGCCGGCGGCGGATGTTGAAAAACTGTTTCCTGTAAATTCATTTCTTTAGGATATTCCGGCGGTGGCGCATGAATTCGACCACTCCCGGCGTGACTGATACAACAATGATCGCCAAAATAACAAGCGAGAAATTCCGCCTCACAACGGGAATATTGCCGAAGAAATATCCTGAAAAAACACACACCGCCACCCATGCAGTTCCGCCGAAAATATCATAGCTGATAAAGCGCGCGTAGGTCATCCTCCCCAGGCCGGCTACAAAGGGTGCGAAAGTACGCACAACGGGTATAAAGCGGGCCATTATGATGGTCTTTCCGCCGTACTTCTCGTAGAACCTGTGGGTGCGTTCCAGGTGCTTCCTGTTCAGGAAGCGTACATCTTCCCTGTGGAACACCTTCGGTCCGGCAAAATATCCGATCCAGTAATTCGTAGTGTTGCCTGCCATGGCAGCAAAAACAAGGAGACCGAAAATCAGAAAGATATCAAAAGAGCCGAGAGCTGCAAAGGCGCCTGCGGCGAAAAGCAGTGAATCACCTGGAAGGAACGGAGTCACCACAAGACCGGTCTCGCAGAAAATGATGAGCGGGAGGATAATGTACGTGGCGGAGCCATACTGTTGAATTATCAGGCTGAGATGTTTGTCGAGATGTATGAAAATAGAAATAAAATTTGCGATCAGTTCCATCAGAGCTCCCCTGGTAATTTTGAATTATGGAAGTTATTCATTAATTCAGCATCCAACATTTTTGCAGTAAAGATTCTTTTGATCCCTGCAAAGTCCTTTACGAAATTCAGTTGAGTGAAACCAGCACTCAAAGCCAGTTCACGTATTGCAGCCGACTGGCCGAACCCGATTTCGAGCATAATTATACCATTGTCTTTCAGGTATCCCGGAGCATCCCTGAAAATCCTCCTGTAAAAATCAAGACCGTCCCTGCCGCCGTCAAGAGCCGAAATCGGCTCGTGTTCCCTTATCTCCCTCTGGAGCGTTTTTATTTCATCATGCCTTACATAGGGCGGATTGGAAACAATACAGTCAAAATGCAGGGCGTTGACAGGAGCAAAAAGGTCGCCCAGCTTAAAACAGACATTGTGGACATCATTTGCCAGGGCATTTTGCGTTGCGTATACCATTGCAGCCTCAGAAGCGTCAACACCATAAACAATCGCTTTGGGGAAATGCCGCGCAATCGAAAGCGCAATGCATCCGCTTCCAGTGCAAAGATCCAGAATGCTCAAAGGCCGTTCTGCGTTATGAGTACTGCGTACTGAGTCCAAATATGCAGCGTGATTTTCACGCCGCACGCCGCACGCTGAACGCCGCAAGGCCTTGACCGCTTCATCAACGAGCAGTTCCGTCTCAGGCCTCGGGATAAGAACCCCGCTTCCTACATATATTGTCAAACCAAAAAACGGCACGCAGCCTATCAAATACTGAATGGGCTCTCCCCTGGTGCGCCTTGCCGCAAGCTCATCGATATAATTTGCCCTGTCCTCCGGTATGCATGCATCGCCCGCGTAAAGACCGACCCTGTCGATATGCTGCAACCCGGTGATGAGCAGTTCCGCTTCTCTTGCAGGATCTTCAATTCCGCTCTGTTCAAAAAGCGCTGCTATTTCCTTCATCTTGGCAAATGCAATCATAAAAATACAGGTTGAGGCTAAGGTTAAGGATAAGACTGATGAAAAACAGAGTTCCCTTCGTTTTTTCTCAACCTCAACCTTAACCTGCTTTTATCACAATTCTTGCAGCCGTTCGGACTGATAGTGCGTATTCAGGGCATCGATAAGTTCATCCAGCGCCCCTTCGAGCACGTGATCGAGCTTGTGCAGGGTCAGACCTATGCGGTGATCGGTGACCCTGTTTTGGGGATAGTTGTACGTCCTGATACGTTCGCTCCTGTCGCCGCTGCCGACCTGGGTCTTTCTGTCCGCTGCACGGTCTTTGTCTTTTCTTTCTATCTCCATTTCAAGCAGTCTTGAACGCAGCACCTTTAATGCCTTTTCACGGTTTTTCAACTGCGACCGCTCATCCTGGCACTGTACCACCAGACCTGTAGGGATATGGGTAATCCGCACTGCAGAATATGTAGTATTCACACTCTGCCCCCCTGCGCCGGAGGAACAGAAGGTATCGATCCTCAGGTCCTTGTCCTCAATCCTTATATCGACCTCTTCAGCCTCGGGCAGCACAGCCACCGTTGCAGCTGACGTATGTATCCTCCCTGATGTCTCGGTCACCGGCACCCTTTGCACCCTGTGCACTCCGCTCTCATACTTCAGTTTACTGTAGGCGCCCTTGCCGGTGATATTTGCAACAATCTCCTTTAAGCCGCCGATCCCTGTAGGGCTGGAATCAATCACTTCAATCTTCCATCTGCGTGACTCGGCATACTTCGAGTACATTCTGAACAGGCTTGCTCCGAAAAGGGCCGCCTCTTCTCCGCCTGTACCGGCCCGTATCTCGAGAATGACGTTCCGGTCGTCCCTTGGGTCTTTCGGCAGCAGCATCAACTTCAGTTCGCTCTCAAGCAGCGGCCTTCTCTTCTTAAGTTCCTCAAGCTCTTCCTGGGCCAGCTCCTTTAAATCCCCATCTCCGCCCCTGAGCATTTCTTCGGCCTCATCTATCCCGGAGATAATTTTTTTGTACTCTCTTATTTTTTCAACAATAGGTATCAGGTCAGACTGCTCCTTGGAATACTTCATGTAGGTCTGTGTATTGGACAGCACTTCCGGATTTGCAAGCGCCCTGGTTATTGCATCATGTTTTTCTTCTATTGATAGCAGTTTCTCAAGCATTGCCAGTATTCCTATCCGCCGCTTACTTCCATTTTCAATACGTCCTGCATGGCAGCAAGAGCTACCTCTATCTGGGATTCATCAGGCTCCCGCACCGTCATCCGCTGCAACAGAAGACCTGGGACAATCATAAAGCTCATTAAAGGGTTATCCTTCATCCTGCCGGAAAACTTGAGCATCTCATATGAAATACCGGCAACAAGAGGAATAAGGATGAGCCGTGATGCTGCCTTGTAAATAAAAGGCCACTGCTGGGGAATGAAAGAGAAGATTATTATACTGATAACCATTACAATCAGAAGGAAGCTTGTTCCACACCTCGGATGGTAGGGCTTGTACTTTTTGGCGTTCTCAACAGTCAGCGGTTCCCCTGCCTCGTATGCATAGATAACCTTATGCTCCGCACCGTGGTATTCAAAAACGCGCCTCATCTCTTTCCACAACCCTATTGCAGACACATAAAAAAGAAATATTATCACGCGGATTACTCCGTCTACAATGTTAAACAACATGGAGCTATGCATAATGCCGTGAAGAAAATTTCCCATCACCTTTGTGAGCAGCAGCGGCAGCAATATAAAAAGCGCTGCAGCGAGCACCAGGGCGGCAGCTATCGAAAGGCCCATGCTCCAGGGACTGATCGGTTTAACCTGCTCTTCCTCCTGGTAGGCCACATTCCCCGAAAACTCAAGTGCCCTGATTCCTATATGCAACGCCTGGAAAAGCGCCACCGACCCTCTAATAACCGGCAGCTTAAGAAAGCCTGCCATCGGGCCCGTCTTCTCGCGCTTGAGGCTTATATCACCTTTCGGTCCCCTGACAGCAACGCTCCACCCCGCAGGTGATTTCATCATCACACCCTCTATTACAGCCTGTCCACCGATATTCTTCATTTAGTTCTCCGAAATGCTCTTAAGGTTATCTAACCCTTTTCCCTTGCGGTTTCGTAAAAAGTGCATAGGCAAGGCGCGCAAGTACTGAGGAATGAGGCGTACTGTTGTGTACGCCGCAGTGACGACGTATGCAGCGCAACGCCGCATATGAGCTTTTTACGAGACCGCCAACAAAAAAGGGTTAGATTTTAGGCATAATACTAAACTCTAACCCCTGGTATCTATCTCAGCTACTTCTTTGCGTATTTCTTCCTGAACTTCTCTACCCTTCCTTCGGCATCTATAAGCTTCTGCTTTCCGGTAAAGAAGGGATGGCACTTTGAGCAGATATCAAGGCGTATATTGTCGAGTGTCGACTTCGTACTAAAGGCCTCGCCGCACGCACACACGACTTTCGCTTCTTTATATTTTGGATGTATACCCTCTTTCATGGAAGTAACCTCCTAAGTTTGAATTGGATATTTAGTTTAATATATATACGGAAAGTTTATCAAGTGCCGGAAGTAGCTGGTAGGAGAAGGCCGGCAGCCGAGCACTCCAGCCACTCCTTAGCAGAGTGTCGAGTGCTCGATGCCGGCCTTTGGACCAAAAATATACGACTATTTAAGCAAAGGCACAATCAGCAGCGCCACGATGTTGATAACCTTGATCATCGGGTTGATCGCCGGACCAGCTGTATCCTTGTATGGATCGCCGACGGTGTCACCAGTGACAGAGGCTTTGTGTCCGTCGCTCCCCTTCTTATGAACTACGCCCTTGCTGTCGGTAACGCCATTTTCAAAAGACTTTTTGGCGTTGTCCCAGGCCCCGCCGCCGCTTGTCATGGCAATAGCCTGGAAGAGTCCGGTCAGGATACTTCCGATAAGAACTCCGCCGAGAGCTTCCTTCCCAAGGAGAAGACCGACAACAATCGGAACAACAACAGGAATAAGTGCAGGAACCATCATCTGCCTGATTGCGCCTTTTGTGACAATGTCAACGCACTTTCCGTATTCCGGCTTCGCCTTGTATTCCATAATGCCGGGTATTTCCCTGAACTGCCTTCTCACCTCTTCAACAATGCTGCCTGCTGCCTTTCCGACCGCCTCCATAAGGAGCGAGCCGTAGTAATAAGGAAGAAGTCCGCCGATAAAAAGACCGGCCAGGACCATCGGGTTTGAAAGGTCAAAATAAAGCTGTGTGCTAAAGGACCTTGAATACTCCGCAAAAAGAACAAGAGCTGCAAGAGCTGCCGAACCGATAGCATAACCCTTTGTAACAGCCTTTGTTGTATTTCCGTCGGCATCCAATGGATCCGTGATGTTGCGGATCTCTTCAGGCAGTCCTGCCATTTCAGCTATACCGCCTGCATTGTCTGTTATCGGTCCATACGAGTCAATCGCAACAACAATCCCTGTCATTGAAAGCATCGAAACCGCTGACAGGGCGATAGCAAAAAGACCTCCTGCCGCGTCCCCATTAAATCCACCGCCCAATGAATAAGCTCCGAGGATCGAGGCGACAATGACTATAACCGGCGCTGCTGTGGACTTCATGCTGACTGCTAATCCCGCGATAACGTTAGTGCCGTGGCCGGTCAGACTGGCTTGGGCAATATGTTTTACGGGGGGATATTCCGCGGCAGTAAAATACTCGGTTATGGCCACAATCAGGCCTGTCAATGCAAGGCCGATAAGCGCCATAAGAAAAACGTTCATCTGAGTAAATGACGGATGGGCCATAAGAGAAGCCTGAACTGACTCGCCCTTCAGGAACTGGCCCGAGACAATATAAAATGTTATTGCCGCAAGAATGCCTGCAACGGCAAGCCCCTTATAGAGGGCGCCCATAATATACTGGCTTTTACCGAGCCTGACTGCAAATGTTCCGATAATGGAAGCGATAATCGATATTCCGCCGAGGAGCAAAGGGAATTCAACCCATGGGCTGTCAGCGCCAAAAACTGTCTTGGCAAGGAGCATTGCCGCAACGAGTGTGACCGTGTATGTTTCATAAAGGTCCGCCGCCATTCCTGCACAGTCCCCGACGTTGTCGCCAACGTTGTCTGCGATGACAGCGGGGTTCCTGGGATCATCCTCGGGAATTCCTGCCTCAACCTTACCAACGAGGTCGGCGCCTACGTCAGCGGCCTTTGTGTAGATACCGCCGGCGATACGGGCAAACACGCTCATGAGTGAGCATCCGAAGCCGAGACCTACGAGGGCATGAAATGCCATCTCAGGATCAGCCTGCTTTGCGGTGAAATAAAAACACGAAAGTCCTATGATTCCGAGACCAACGACCATCACGCCCGTCACTGAGCCGCCCTTAAATGCAAGGCCGAGAGCAGCCTGAAGACCCTTGTGCGCGGCCTGTGTTGTGCGGACATTTGCCCTGACAGTGACCCACATGCCGACAAAACCCGCGAGTGCTGAACCTACGGTGCCGACGACAAAACCAATAGCCGTCCACATGCCGAACCCAAACGCTGCGATAAGTATAACGATGACCACTGCAACCATCGCAACAGTTTTATATTCGCGTGCGAGGAACGCATATGCTCCCTCTTTCACCGCATTCGAGATGTCCTGCATCTTGGCACTTCCAGCGTCCTGCTTCGATACCCACATTGCGGTCATCACAGCGTATATCACGCCTAAGATTCCGCAACAAATGGCAAAAAGTATTGTTCCGCTCATTAACCCTCTCCTCCTTTTATAATATCGTTAAAATTAAACCCTGTTAAAATGAAGCCCTTCCGCTGTTGCGCTCTATGGATCAATCCTCACGGATTGGTACCCCGTCCGTTATTCCCCTCTCACCTCCCTCTTCACAAATTATTCCCTTCCGGCCTGCCGCGCGAATACCATGGCCGTCGTCCTGTATACCATGTGTGCCATTTTCGAAAACGGCGCATACGCAATAAGGAAAAAGATGAAAACGAGATGCATAAAATAGACCGGATAAGCCACCCCTTCAATATTGGCAAGCCGCAGCACCTCGGACAATATACCGGTAATCACAATGGCAAAGATAACCATAATGAAGAGCCAGTCAAAATAGCTTCCTCCTCCGGCCTTCGGAGAGTTCTTCGCACGATTCATGGCCACCAGAGTAATACCGGTAAACAGTGTAAGTGCGCTTGCGTTGGCAAGAATTTTCATCGGATCATAGAGGGGATACGGTGATTCCCCAAAGTGAAAGAGGGATGTTGCTGTAAGGCCGAAAAACTCATGTCCATACAAGTAAGCAATTGCCCATGACGTAGTGATCGCCAGACCCAGAAAAGCATAAAAAACAAGGAGGTGAGCTGTCGAGCGGTCCTTCGTGACGGTGCATTTTTGGAAATTCTTGTGCGTGAGAATATCGATAATCGCGGTCTTTATGCTATCTGTCAGGCTGCCCTTTAACTGCATGCCGGCGCTCATTGCCGACCAGTATTTTTTGATCCCTATGACAAAGCAAGCCAGGGCAAAAAAAGTAGCAAGACTAAAGGTAACATCGATCTGAGGAAATATCGGCATAAACTTGGCATACACAATGCCCCCGTCTTCTCCTCTGGGAATTGCCGAGAAATCCAGGTATCCCTTAGGCACGATATAAGAAAGGAACAAAAGTATCGGAATTGCGAAAAGGACGAGGAGGTATTTGGGATCGCCCGCCATTTTCGCAAAGGGCGTAGGTGAATATTCTTCGATCGTCATCTTCCTTATGGCGCCCAGCACCTCGCCGGGCTTTGCGCCCCTCGGGCAGTAGGCGGTGCAATCGCTGCACTGGTGGCAGAGCCAGACATCGGGGTTGCTTATCAGCTTGTCTTTCATCCCCCACTGTGCATACAGCATCTCTTTTCTCGGGAAAGGCTTTTCATCAGGCGTCACACTGCAGACTACCGTACAGGTGGAGCACTGGTAGCACTTTTTCAGTGATTCGCCGCCGGAGGCAATGATATCTTTGACAAAATTCAAATCCGGTTTTATTATTTGTTCCATCGTCTCTTCTGCCATATCGCTTCCTCCTAAAAACCCTTGAAAGGATTTGGGCCTATTTCTTTAACTCTTGCGACAAATTTGTCAATTATAGCAGGGACAGTGTCATATTCGTCAATGGCGATTTGGACCATCCCTACCCTCTCCGCCTCAAGCTGCAGCCTGCCGAGTGTTTCCTGCACCTTGCTCAGTCGGTACTCGGCCAGTTCGCTGCCCTTGGCAAAGTGACACTGGTAATTTTCTCCGAATTTGCAGCCCAGCAGAAGCATGCCGTCCACTCCCCTTGAGAGGGCGTCGGCTATCCAGACCAGGTTTGTAGAACCAAGGCACCTGAGCTGTATTATCCGCACTGCAGGGTCAATTTTCATATGCTTTAATGCCGCTGTATCGATAGCGGGATAGGCGTCATTTTCGCAGGCCAGAACAATAATCCTCGGCCTGTCGTCCTCTTCGGGCACCGAGACGTTCTTCATCATCGCCCCAATCATATCCACGTGATAATCCTTGAACGAGATTATACGTTCAGGGCATGCTCCCATGCAGGTCGCACACCTTCTGCAGCGTCCCGGCTTGAAGAAGGGCGTTCCCTTCTCATCCTCGTCGATAGCGCCGAACGGGCACTCTTCCGTACAGCGCTTGCACGACGTGCACCGCTGCATGAACGGGTCAGGCCAGGTCACATCCCAGGCCCGCGGATGCACTGCAACGCCTTTTGCAACATGCTCTGCTGACTGTATCGCCTTGAGCGCAGCTCCGGTCGCGTCCTCCTGGGCCTCCGCAATATTCATTGGCTGCCGTACGCAGCCTGCCGCATAGACGCCGGTCCTCCTGGTCTCATACTGAAAACAGATAAAATTGGAATCCGCAAATCCGTCAAACAACTCAAGATCGGGAAGGCCCGGTCCCTGGCGATATTTGAGATTTAATATCGGATCATCAACAGTAGCCGGGACAATGCCGGTTGCAAGGACCACCAGATCGGCCTCGACCTTCACTTTATCACCCAGGAGGCTGTTTTCCATCTCCACATACAGGTTGCCGTTGCCGGCCTCGGCCACACCGGTCACATCACCCTTTGTGAGCATGACACCCGGATCGTTCTGGGCAGCCTTATAGTAATATTCGAGATTACCGGGCGTCCTTATATCCTTGTAGAGAATCATTGCGGTCGCATCCGGATCCTGACGGACATATTTAGCCTGTTTCAGCGAAGTAGTGCAGCACATAGCGGAGCAATAGGGCAGATGATTGGGGTCTCTCTGACCTGCACACTGTATAAAAGCGACCCTCTTGGCCTCTTTTCCATCGGAAGGCCTCTTAATGTTCCCCCTTCTTGCAATTTCTTCAAATTCAATGTTAGTAACGACGTCCTTTGATTTTCCATAACCAAGGTGCTGAAGCTTGTTTGCATCATAGGGCCGCCACCCGGCAGCCAGGATAATAGAGCCTATCTTCAGGACCTCGGAGTTCCCATTTGAGGTTATCGTCACATCAAATTGACCCGGTTGTCCTTCGGTCTTCTCCACCTTTGCCGACTTGAACACCTTTATTTTCGGATTGCTTTCGACCTCTTTGATTGTCAGATCAATGTCGGTATCGACAATCAACGGTTCCTTAAACTCACCCGTAGCAGCAGGGACTTTCTTGTAAAGTTTGTTTATAAAGCCGCCGAGCCGGTCTTCTTTTTCGACCAGCACAACCTGATAGCCTGCCTGCGCTGCCCGCAGCGCTCCGGTCATTCCCGAAATGCCGCCCCCGATAACAAGAATGGTTTTGACCGTTTCCATCATATAGGGTTCGGGAATATCGCCTTTCTGGGCCTTGATAACACCCATTTTTATATAGTCCGCCGCTGCAAGGTTCGCCTCTTCAGATTTCGGTTCCTGTGTCCAGACCGCCAGTTCTCTGAGAGAGACCCGTTCGACCAGAGAACCTGGAAAATCGAATTCCTCATACTTGACACGGCCGGAGCATGCGGCAATTACTACAGTGTTGACCCCCTCGTTCTTGATATCATTGTTGATCAGGTCCAAACCTTCTTTGCCGCAGAGGGCAAAGTGAGATTTAACTACCGGCACCTTCAAGGCATTCTTTGCGATATTGACCGACTTTTCAACATCGATAGAGTCTCCAATAGAGCACCCCGTGCATATATACAGTCCTATTTTTTTATCCATTGTTCGATTACCTCCCCTGTCCTGTGTTCATTGCCTTCAGGGCCGCGCTTGTTGCATCCTGTCCTGACCGGGCAACATCCATGGGGTTCTTAGCGCATCCGGCGGCAAATACCCCCTGGTTCGACAGTGCAAAGCCATCTTCAGTATAATTTATCCCGGCAATTTTCCCGGCCGCCCCTGCCGGCTGCATGCCGGTTGCAAGAACAACCATATCCGCCCTAACTTTGACCTTATTGCCGGTCTGCATATCCTCGGCTTCGATTATCACATCATCGGACCCTTCAGCCTGAACAATCTTTGCCACCTTGCCCTTTGTAAAGGAAACATTAGGGTCCTCTTTTACTTTCAAGTAAAATTTTTCGTACTTCCCCGGGGTCCTGATGTCTATATAGAAAATATGTGCTTTGGACTCGGGGTTCTGCTCCCGAACATAGGTGGTCTGCTTGAGCGAGGCAAGACAGCATATATATGAGCAGTACGGCAAGTGGCTTTCGTCCCTGCTTCCGGCGCATTGCACGAACACTACGTTTTCGACGGGTTTGCCGTCCGAAGGCCTGACTATTTTGCCTCCTGTAGGTCCGGTCGGCGAGGCCAGCCTTTCCATCATCATATTGGTAATGACATTTTTTACTTTCCCGAAACTAAGTGTATCGATTTTATCTGCACCGTAAGGATTCCACCCTGTGGCAACCACGATAGAACCGGTCTTGATTGTCATGGTTTCCTGCTTCATGTTCAGGTCTATTGCATTATACTTGCACGCATCCAGGCATGCCTTGCCGCAATCGCCCTTGCAGTTGGAGCTATCTATCACATACTTCTGGGGGAAAGCCTGGTTAAAGGGAAAATACGCAGCTTTCGTTGTACTCATGCCGAAATTATACTCATCGGGCCTTTCTGACGGGCAGGCCTCCGAGCAGGCGTTGCATGCAACGCAATTGTCGTTCACATAGCGGGGAGTCATCTTCACCGTAACGGTATAATCACCCGGGACCCCCGATATATTTTCAACTTCTGCCATGGTGTAGAAACTAATAAGCGGGTTTGTTTTGAGTCTCTTGAAGTTAAGCTCAAGACCGCAGATGGGAGGGCAAAGCTTGGGGAAATACTTATTAAGCTGCGCAACCCTGCCGCCCAGGTATGGGTTCTTCTCTATTATGACAACCTCAGCACCTGTTTCCGCAGCATCTATTGCAGTGGTAAGACCGCTGAAGCCGCCGCCAATCACCAGTATGCGACTGGACTGTTTATCGCTTTGCTCTGACATACTGCTCCTCCTTAAAATATAGGCTGTAGGCAAGGGGCAAGAGGCAATAGGTTATAGGTTTTTTCACCTGATACCTATTGCCCGTTACCTCACATTAAATAACGCTTAACTGAAAGGAGGGGCGTTGCCGCCCCTCCTGTAGGACAATTAGTCAGGTACGAGCTGAGTATAAGGGACCTTCTTCAGTTCCCACGTGTTCTTCTCTGCATCATATATTGAGTTAACAAAACACTTCCAATCCTTGTCATTAATCGGGAGGAAGTCGCCTCTGTAGTAGTATCCGGGATACCTTGTCTCCTCCCTGAAGAGGATGTGGCGTGCATGGGCCTCAACAGAAAGAATTCTGTGGAAGTTTTCCCAGCATCTCATAAGCTCATGAAGGTTGCATGCTGCCATCAGCTGGGCATCCTCTTTCAGAAGCGTGAGTTGTTTCAAGCCCTCATCCAGCATGGTCTTGGAGGTCATATACCATGTGGAGATCCCGCCAAAGTACTCGTCGGCAATCTTCTGGAGCCTTGTCTGGAGCATCTTCGGCCTGATATAGTTAGGGTTGATAGCCGGATCGGTCGAGACGGTCTTGAACTTCTCATAAATCTCGAACGGCATATAGAGTTCTCCGGCGATCTCATCTGCAGATGCCTTGATGGCCGGCTTATATGCAGGATGATCGAGGATAAACGCAATAGCGGCTTTTGCTGCAATCCTTCCTTCCGCATGTGAACCGGAAGAGAATTTGTGTCCTGAGGCGCCGCAGATATCGCCCGCCATAAAGAGGCCCGGCACAGTGGACATCCTGTTGTAACCCCAATGATAGTAATCAGGCGCGCCAAGGTCTTCAGGGCCGCTGCACCAGAATCCCGCGCAGCCTGCATGTGAGCCAAGGAGATACGGCTCTGTAGGCATAATTTCTGACGGCTCCTTGTTAGGCTCAACATTCTTACACGCCCAAAGGCCTGCCTGGCCGATAGCCATATCGAGGAAGTCTTCCCATGCCTCTGCTTCAAGGTGCTTGATCCTCTTGGCATCCATGGTTTTGGCAAGCTCTGCCATGGCGTGATGGGTGTTCATGAGGATAGGGCCTTTGCCCAATTTCATGTCAACCATCATCATGTGGTTTCTGATACATGTGCCGAGCTTTTCAGCATATGGGCTGTAAAGTTTCTTTGTCTCTTCGATATGAGTTACACAATAATCTTCTCCGAGGGAATTGGTAGCCTTTGCCTTAAAGAAAAGGAACCATGCTCCAACAGGGCCGTATCCGTCTTTGAAACGTGCGGGAACGAACCTGTTCTCCATCATGGTCAGCTCTGCGCCGGCCTGCATGCCGAGGGCATATCCTGAACCGGAGTTCCAAACCGGATACCAGGCCCTGCCCTGGCCTTCCTGGGTTGATCTCGGCCTGAAGACATTGACCGCTCCACCGGCTGCATTGATCATCGCCTTGGCCTTGAAGAGATAAATTTTATTTTCCCTGACGCTGAAGCCGGCGGCAGCAGCTACTCTCTTGTGATCGTTGGCATCGTGAAAAAGCTTTACGATAAAAATTCTCTCGAAATGGTTCTGTGCAACCCCGGTAGCCAGTCTGTTGAGTTCAAGGGCCTTTTTTGCAGCCTCGGCAACGATGACCTTGTAAGATTCACCGTTGATCATGATCTGCCACTTACCGGACCTTACCGGAACGCCGCCGTCTTTCAGCATCGCTTTTCCCTGGTCCCTGGCCTGGAAGCCGTCGAGGGAGAAGCCGTCATCAGCCTTCTTCCAAATAGGAAGTCCCCACTCCTCAAAAAGGTGAACAGAGTCATCGACGTGCCTGCCGAGGTCATACACAAGGTCTTCCCTGGTAATACCCATCAGATCGCCCCTTACCATCTTTACGTAATCTTTGGGGTCGTTGTCACCCATATAAGTATTGATGGCCGACAGTCCCATTGCAACAGCCCCGCTTCTGTCTGTCGCTGCCTTATCAACCATTGTAACCTTTATTCCTTTGGGTGTCGCCCAACGGGCTGCTTCAAATGCTGAACCGCAGCATGCCATGCCGCCGCCGATCAGAAGGAGGTCTGTCTCCACCTCAATGATCTCAGGCTTCTGACAATATGAAAATGTACAGGTTTCTTTTTCCATCTATCAATCCCTCCTTATTTCATTGTGGGCATTGCTTTGCCCGCGCCCTGATGTGTGAAAAAACCAGGCTGTTTGATTTTTGTGATATCAGCCTCCGGCTTCCCGCCAAAGATATCGACAGAGCCTTCCGCTGTGGTCCTGATAGGGAATTTAAACCTCTTGAGGGACCCGTTTCTGAATTTGATCGTCCACATGATAGAATCGGTGCCTCTAAGCGGGATAACATTACCTCCCAGTGGTGCGAAGTCCTGATACGCCCTTACCTCGATGGCCTGCTGAGGACAAATTTTTACACAGTTGTAGCACTCCCAACACTGTTCAGGCTCCTGGTTGAACGCCTTCATTATGTCCCTGTTCAAAGTCATAAGGTCATTAGGACATATGTACTGACATGCTGTCTTGTCCTGAGCCTTGCAGCCGTCACATTTTTCCGTAATCACAAAACTCGGCATAACTGTTACCTCCTTTGTTTTTAATTGATAAGGCATAAATCATCGTCACTGCCCAAGCAACTGATATTCCTTTCGTCCTTATGCACACCCCCCTTCCTTATAAATACAGGTTAAGGTAAAGGTTGAGGGTAAAGGCATCTCATTTTTTCTTAACCTTTACCTTAACCTTTACCTGATTTTTTTATTTTACTCCTTCCGCATATTTGTGGAGTTTTATCTCAACCTTCTCGGTAAGGCCCGCATAGTATTCTCTGAGAATGGTGAGAACTTCCGGGCGGCTGAACTTATGTGTAACTTCTTCGCCTTCCGAAAGCATCTTTCTCAGCTTAGTGCCGCTGAGGAGTATCCGGTCATCTTTCCCATGCGGACAGGTCTTCATCGAGGCCATCCCTTCGCACTTATCGCAGTAGAAGGTCCAGTCGATGTTAAGTGGCTTGGTTTCGAGTGCGTCCTTGGGAATCTCATCGAAGATATGCTGAGCATCGAACGGGCCGTAATACTCGCCCACGCCTGCATGGTCGCGGCCGACGATCAGATGACTGCAGCCGTAGTTCTGCCTGAAGACAGCGTGCAGAAGCGCTTCTCTCGGGCCTGCATAGCGCATATCGAGCGGATAGCCTCCCACCTTTACAGTGTTCTTGACGAAATACTTCTCGACGAGCACATCAATACATTTCTGGCGGACATCCGACGGGATATCCCCTGGTTTGAGCTTGCCGAGAAGCATGTGGATGTAAACGCCATCGCACACTTCGACAGCGATTTTCGCGAGAAATTCGTGTGAACGGTGCATCGGATTTCTTGTCTGGAATGCGGCGACCCTGCTCCATTTATTTGCTTCGAACGCCTTTCTGGTTTCGGCAGGTCTCTGATATATTTCCGGGTACTCTGTCGGGAAGGTCCCCTCGCTGAGCACCTTCACAGGTCCGGCCAGGTTGGTGTCAGCCTGTTGCATGACCATTTTTACGCCGGGATGCTCGTGATCGGTGGTCCTGAACACGTGTTTGCACTCGTAGTCTTTGTCAATCTTGTAGGTCTCAGTGACCTTCATGGTAGCCATGATTTCACTGAACTCTTCCGAATAAAGAGCGATTTCGTCGCCTACTTTCACTGCTTCACTGGTGGAAACGGTGATTGGAATCGGCCAGAATGTGCCGTCGGCCATCTTGTATTCCTCGCACACGCCTTTCCAATCCTTTTCACCCATAAAACCGGTAAGGGGTGTAAAACCGCCGATACCCATCATAATGAGGTCACCGGTTTCACGCGAGGATATATTGATCTTCTTGAGCCCCTCAGCTCTCTTTTTCTCTGCTTCCAGCTCTTTGCCGGTAAGTAGAAGTGGTTTTAATTTTTTCTCTTTCCCATGCGGATTTACTAAAGCCATCTTATGTCCTCCTGTTTAGTGGTTTATATACTGCAACATCGTGTCAAATAGTAATCGCTTATTTGAGTCCAAGTGCATCGCAAACTTTTCCGAATATTTGATCGATGCTTCCCGTGCCGGCAACTGACTTCAAAATACCTTTTTTCCCATAATAGTCTATGAGCGGTGCAGTCTGAGCGTTATAAACCTCAAGTCTCTTCTTGATCGTTTCTTCTTTATCATCATCCCGCTGGAAGAGTTCACCTCCGCATTTATCACAGGCTTTATCTTTTGCCGGACGATTAAAGTAGATGTTGTACATCTGGCCGCACGCCTTGCATGTCCTTCTGCCTGTAAGCCTTTTCATAAGATCCTCAAAGGGAACATCTACGCTGATTGCAGCAGTAAGCGGAAGGGCCAAAGAGGACAGCATTACATCCAGCGCCTCCGCCTGCTTGGTATTTCTCGGGAAACCGTCCAGTATATACCCCTTTTTGCAGTCGTCATTATTCAACCTTTCCTTTACCATCCCCAGAACAACGCTGTCGGGAACGAGCTCGCCTTTGTCCATGTGCGATTTGGCCTCCTTGCCAAGGGCGGAGCCTGCGGCCACCGCTGCTCTCAGGAGATCACCAGTTGAAATCTGCGGGATTGGATACTTTTCAATGATTTTTTTTGCCTGGGTGCCCTTACCCGCTCCAGGGGCTCCAAGAAGTACTATTCTCATTAGGAGAACCTCCGATAGAAGTTTTTTAAATTCAGCAAAACAATATAAGGTACTCGATAGAGTGATTTAAAGCAATTTTAAAATTATAATCATCACATTAATTTTCTTTATAATTTATCGGGAGTTCAGAGACATCCGGCAAATTAGCTTATGAGCCAAAGTGTTCCCAATAATCCTTTAATTGCTCCAGCGCCCTTTTCCTGTGGCTCAGCATATCTTTTTCTTCAGGGAGCATCTCGGCAAAGGTTTTGCGGTGGTCTTGCGGACAGAATAAAGGATCATACCCAAAGCCAGACCTGCCGCATTCTTGACGTCCGATAGTTCCCTCGGAAAATCCGGAGAAGGTACTTACTGTCCCGTTGGGCAGGGCAAAAGCGATACAACATACAAAACGCCCCCCCCGCCTGCCGTCGGGAAGATCCTTCATTGCTGCAAGAAGCTGCTCATTATTGGCACTGTCGCCGGCATCCGGTCCTGCATAACGCGCAGACAGAACGCCCGGTGCGCCATGCAACGCGTATACCTCAAGCCCTGAGTCATCGGCAAGCGCGGCCTTGCCGGTGCAGCGAGCAATCGTTAAAGCCTTTTTGACAGCGTTGCCTTCAAATGTATTCGCATCCTCCTCCACTTCCGGACAGGAGGGAAAGTCATCCAGGGTAAGAAAAATAATCCCGCTACCTTTGAAAATCCTGCTTATTTCTTCAACCTTTTTCCTGTTTCTGGTCGCCAGCACAATTTCCATGTATGGTGAACATAGCCTGTACGGTCATTTTTGTCAAGTTTTTTGTTTTGTTGGGGATACCTTTACAGATCACACGGTCATATGCTAACCTTACTAACGTTCAATATTTCACTGTAGCTACTTAAACCCGATGAAAAGAAAGGTGGTGATTCAATGTCACTTGACACAGAAAAGAAAAAGGAACTCATCGAATCCTTTAAAGTTCATGATAATGACACAGGGTCGCCTGAGGTACAGATAGCTCTGCTGACGGAAAGGATTGTCTATCTCACAGAGCACTTCAAGTCTCATGTTAAGGACCATCATTCAAGGCGTGGGCTTTTAAAGCTTGTATCGCAAAGGAAAAAGCTTCTCAATTATCTTAAGACTACCGATAAAATCCGCCATGACAAGGTAATAGAACGTCTGGGACTCAGAAAGTAAACCGTACGCCTCGGCAACGCTGAAATTCAAATAAGGAGACTGATAAAAACTTTGGTTACTAATGTAGAGCTTGAGATAAGAGGGAAACGCCTGGTACTGGAAACAGGGCTAATGGCAAAACAATCGGGTGGGTCTGTGGTCGTAAGATACGGAGATACCGTTGTCCTTGCCACAGCAGTTGCGGATAAAAGAGTGAAAGAAGGTCTGGACTTCTTTCCTCTCACGATAGATTATCAGGAAAAGACTTACTCAGCCGGTAAAATACCTGGAGGCTTTTTCAAAAGAGAGGGTAGGCCTTCTGAAAAAGAAGTTCTGACCTCCCGCCTCATTGACCGCCCCATGAGACCTCTGTTCCCTAAAGGGTTCTATTCCGAAACCCAGGGGATAGTTTCGGTTTTGTCTTACGGAGATGAAAATATTTCGGACATGCTGGGCATCATAGGCATGTCCGCTGCCGTGCACATATCAGATATACCCTTTAACGGTCCTGCAGCAGCAGTGCGTGTTGGAAGGATCAACGGCACACTCATCATAAACCCGGACCTGACTGAACTTGAGGGATTGGAACTCAATCTGGTGGTGGCCGGGACCGCGGATGCCGTCATAATGGTTGAAGGCGGCGGCTCCGAAGTTTCAGAGGCCGTTTTGCTTGAGGCCATTGCCTTTGCACATGAGGAAATCAAAAAAATTGTGACTCTGCAAAATGAATTGCAACGGTTGACAGGAAAGCCAAAGAGGCCGGTTGCTCCTGTCCAGGACCCTGTTGAACTCAAAAAAGAAGTCAGAGAATATGTAGCAGACAGATTAAAAGAAGCGATACGGATACCGGGCAAACACCGCAGGCAGGAAGCACTGAACCTGATACTCGAAGATACTATTAAGCAGTTAAACACTCCAGAAAAATCCGAAAAGCTGTGCGGAGCCAAAAAAGACCTTACCAGGGACCTTGCTAATATTTTCGACGATTATGAAAAGGAAATCGTCAGGAATATGATACTCCGGGATGGGGTGAGGGCAGATAACAGAAAACCTGACGAGATACGGCAGATTTCATGCACGTTGGGCTTTTTGCCAAGGACGCACGGCTCCGCTCTCTTTACCAGGGGCGAAACTCAAGCGCTTGTGGCATCGACCCTCGGCACTGCGGATGATGAGCAGAAAATAGATTCACTGGAAGGTGAAATGTATAAAACCTTTATGCTGCACTACAATTTCCCTCCCTTCAGTGTAGGCGAGGTGAAACCGTTGCGTTCGCCCGGCAGGAGAGAAATAGGCCACGGTGCGCTGGCAGAGCGGGCACTTAAATATGTGCTCCCTTCAAAAGATGTCTTCCCCTACACTATAAGAGTGGTTTCTGATATCCTCGAATCAAACGGTTCTTCTTCGATGGCAACTGTTTGCGGGGCAACGCTTTCATTGATGGACGCCGGGGTTCCAATAACCGCCCCTGTAGCGGGAATAGCGATGGGGCTCGTCAAAGAACAAGATCAGGCGGTGGTACTGACCGACATCCTTGGGCTGGAAGATCATCTGGGGGACATGGATTTCAAGGTCGCGGGCACTGAAACTGGTATCACGGCCTTTCAAATGGATGTTAAAATCGGCGGCGTCAGCCAGGACATACTGCAAAAAGCCCTTGAACAGGCCCGCGTTGGGAGGCTTCATATAATAGGTAAAATGAAAGAGGCGATGCCCTCACCCCGTCAGACCCTTTCGCCCCATGCGCCGCGCATATATACCATGCAGATAAGGCAGGATAAAATACGCGATGTGATAGGAACCGGCGGAAAAGTCATCCGCGGCATAATAGAGCAGACAGGAGTCAAAATAGACATCAACGATGCCGGCATTATTAATATCGCGTCCTCTGATGAGGCGTCAGCGCAAAAGGCGATAGACATTATAAACGGCATTCTCGCCGAAGCAGAGCTGAATAAAATATACATGGGAAAGGTCGTTAGAATAGCCGATTTCGGGGCCTTCGTCGAAATTCTTCCCGGAGTGGACGGCCTCCTGCACATATCGCAAATTTCGGACAAGCGCATTGCCAAAGTCACCGATGAGATTAATATTGGTGACGAAGTGCTGGTCAAAGTGATTGAGATAGATGGTCAGGGAAGAGTACGGCTCAGCAGAAAAGAAGCTATGAAAGAACAAAAGGCTGATCAATGAGTATATGAGTAAATGAGTAGACGAAGCCACTCATATACTCATATGCTGAACTCATATGTTCACTAAACGATATCTCGATAACGGCATTCCAGTAGTAATGGAGCAGTTGAAAAACTACCGCTCCGTTATAATCGGCATATGGGTAAAGGTCGGCTCCCGTAATGAAACCCCCGACAAAAACGGCATATCTCATTTTCTCGAGCACATGTTCTTTAAAGGAACTAAAAAGCGCTCGGCCACCGACATCGCTGTTGACATCGACTCGCTTGGAGGAGACCTCAACGCCTTCACCTCGAGGGAAAATACCGTATTTTATGTAAAAGTCCTCGATGAGTATATTGACAAGGGCATTGAATTACTGAGCGATATTTTCCTGCATTCTACTTTTTCAGCGGAAGAGGTTGAGAAAGAAAAAGGCGTTATAAAAGAAGAGATAAAGCTTGTAGAAGATACGCCTGACGACCATATCCACGACCTGTTCAGCCAAACCGTTTGGGGCGACACGGGGCTCGGACAACCGGTGCTGGGGCGGCGCGAGACCATAAAGTCATTTACCCGTGAAGACCTGGCCTTCCATGTAAAAAAATATTACGGCACCTCCGATACAGTAGTGTCATGCGCGGGCAACTTTAACCCCGACACAGTGATAGGCCTCCTCAACCACCATTTCGGATCGCTGAGGAGAGGATCTGAGCCGGAGCTTTTTTCACCGCCCTGCTTTAAGACCGATGTAGCGCTCTTTCCCAAAGACCTTTCAGAAACACACATATGTGTCGGCGTTGAAGCGCTGCCCTTTGCCAGCGAGGACCGCTACGCGATAAGCATCCTGAATACCATTCTCGGCTCAAGTGTCAGTTCGAGGCTATTTCAGGAGGTCCGCGAAAAAAAAGGTTTTGCCTATTCTATTTATTCTTTTTCGTCATCCTATATAGACACCGGCTTCTGGGCTGTTTATGCCGGCACCGGCCGGAAAAAAACGCTCACCGTCACAGAACTGATTATAAAAGAGATGCTGGGGCTGTACTCGTCAATTACCGACATAGAGTTAAGGAGGGCAAAGGACCAGTTGAAAGGAAATATTGTACTGGGGATGGAGTCGACAAGCAGCAGGATGCAGAGCATTGCCCGCCAGGAAATATATTTCGGCAGGAATTTCAGCCAGAGCGAAATCATGAAAAGCATAGAATCGGTGACTATGGAACAGGTTAAGGACCTGTCACACCGGCTCGTCAATAGCAGCAATATGTGTCTGACCGTCCTCGGCCGCTTAAAAGAAGAGGAGTTTAAAGACATTTTAACCTCAGGCAGAACGGCCACTTAGTGCGGTTCCGGGAGTGGGTCAGGAGGAAGGCAGGAGAGTGGACCATTCGCTGGTGGCTAATGTCAACAGTAACAGATCAAGCCGCCTGAACAATGAGAACCCCGAGTTAAGGGCTCGCCCTAAGTATCAAGTAGACAGAAGTTTACGCGAGTTTCAATTTTTCATAATTCAATGCTAGTTAACATATTTTTCATTTTTCGCCCGGAATCGGCATTTTCCGGCTTTTTTATCGGATTTTTCGTAAAACCAACTTTGTGGGAAACATGACAAGCCGTTCTTGCTGCAGTCAGCATATTCGAGAATTGCCAGCAACACTCTTACCTCTTGCGCCGAGAGTGGTAGTTCAGCTTTGGTGTTCATTCTGTCCATGTTGTATACACTCCCCATAACCATATTTTCCATAGATACTCCACATATCAAAATGCAAGTATTATACCAGAAGAACCCCCCTAAAGTGATAGAAGTCAAAGGTTAAAGGGTTAACCAATTACAATAAAAAGATATTTTCCAATATTTTCTCCTCTGTTCCCGACCTTCTCCCTTTTTCCTTTACCTGATATTTATACGGCATTATTTTCCAGTTGGTTATCCGTCGACGGAATTTTTTTCCCGTAACACGATTATACGCGTTGTCGGGTTTCCTACGCCGTAGCGAGTACCATTGGTCAGTGACCGAGCAACCCGAACTCTTTAGTCTGTATCGCTATATGTTCGTGCAGACTTTCAAAGATTATTGCTAAATCAAACTCGTCTATCCATCGGTATAGAGGACTCTCACGCAGTATTTCAAGCAACTCAGTTTGGGTAATCATAATTTCACCACTCTTTTTTAATAAGCGCCTGTTAACTATCTAATCGACTTCTATTCCGTACCTGTTGCGTCCCTTGAATATCTATGTATAATAGTGCAAGAAAAATACCAAAGAATTTATCATTGAGCTTAAAGGATATTTTTGAGTTAGCCCTATTGGGGGGTTATGGAATCTACCCCTCACTTTATGGAATAGATACCACAAAATGTAGCATACCAATTTAAGGATCAAATCAAAGCTGCCAACCCTTTCTGTTTGTCGGTGACATCCTCACCGCAAGGCTATTCTTAAACGCACTTGCCTTCAGGAAGTAGTTAAAGCTGGAACATACAGTGTCAACAAGGCGAAGTCCTCACTTGACACTATTATCATCTTACTGTAGCATTGAACATATATATAATTTCGGTTTTTATCACCAGCATTATTGAGCTAATTTAAAGATAGACACTAGGTAGACGCTCCGAAAGAACGGAGTGCGTATCACAGGGTCCTTTCCTGAACGGCAGAACCGTCTGTCTCGGAACCAGAAAGGTAGGATTAAATGACACCTAGCATATCTGAACTAAGAAAATACAAATATTTCACCAGCCTTTCCGACAATTCTTTTGAAAACCTTGCTCAGAATTTCAACCTGGAGACTTTTCCCAAGGCAAAGGAAATAGTAACAGAGGGCGGTCTAGCTGACTCGTTCTACTTTGTGAAACAGGGCAGACTTGAAGTTGTGAAAAACACGAAATACGGCCTAACAAAGCTGTCTGTAATTGCCAGCGGACAGGGCTTCGGCGAGATACCGCTCCTCACAAATTCCGTGTGGTCTGCGTCGGTCCGGTCGCTCACAGAAGCCACTCTCTTTAAATTGCCGGAAGCATCTTTCCTTGCTGTCCTCGAGCGAGAACCGGCATTCAAGAACGTTCTTATGAAGCAGGCCGCAGACCTATCACTATATGACAAGATAAAGACCCTTCAGCCTTTCGTTCTCCTGGAGCCTGACAGAATGTACGCATTGCTTGCGAGAATGACGGAAAAGATATACGCTCTTGGTGAGGATATCATCATTCAGGGCGAAAAGGGTGATTATTATTACATCGTGAAGTCAGGCCGTGTTGCCGTGTTGAAAAAGAATAAAGGAGAGCAGCCATACAAACAACTGGCTGTATTGGGCAAGGGAGATGGATTCGGAGAGGAAGCACTCATCAGAAACGACCCGCGAAACGCGACATGCCGGGCCATCGAGAAGACGATTGTGTACGCTCTTGACAAGGTAGATTTCGACCAGATACTGAAGTCGTCTTTTTTAGACAATATCTTCTCCGAAGACGTGTCAATACAGACCTACATGGAGAAGTACGTGATAATTGACGCCCGAGTCACACCCGAATATGAACAAGAGCATATCGAGGGAGCCAGGGATATTCCTGTCGAGGTGTTACGTCACAAATACACGGAGCTTGATCCGAAAAAATCTTATATCACCTATTGCACAAATGATTCCCGCGGCATGGTAGCTGCATTCTTTCTCAAGAGCCGAGGCTTCAACGCAAAGTGTCTCCGCGGGGGTCTCGGCAGTTGGGAGGGGCCTGTGGCATCAGGCCCTCAAAAGTTTGTTGAACGAAGAATAAATAAATGCAGACGATCAGTAATAGACCGCAGAGCCCCCATCTAAAAACTAAGTATTTCATTTCATAAATACGGTGTCGTACCGACAGCGTCGATGCGCCGCGCCAGCGAGGCGCACGACTGAGGAGTACCGTTGTGTACGGCGAAGAAGTGCAACGTAGCTGGACATGGCAAGAGCGTCAGTTTCTTTGTGAAATATCATAGGCATGTCTTTGAAGCAGCGTTAATTTCCAGTAATTCTGTAATTTGCGCGCTGCTTTGGCGTCGTCTCAGACAATCGCCATGACAGTATCTTTTGAAGTGTCTTAAGTTGCGGAGTTATGATAAACTAAAATGTCACGGATACATTCATGCTCAAAGACTTACGCATAAAAAACTTCACCATTATCGACGACCTCTCCATAGGCTTTGGCCCAGGCCTCAACATCCTTACGGGTGAAACCGGGGCAGGCAAATCCATTATTGTCGATGCACTCGGGCTCCTCCTGGGAGGCAGGGCCTCGCAGGATATGGTCAAAACAGGGCGGAAAGAGGGACACATAGAAGCCTTCCTGGATAACACGGACCATCCGTTGCTTGGAGAGCTATCCATCGAAAGCGATGAAGGCATTATCCTTAGGCGGACCATTGCCGCTCAGGGAAAGGGAAGAACATACATCAATGATACGCCGGTCAGCATGCAGACCCTTTCCTCCATTGGCAGGGACCTAATCGATATACACGGCCAGCACGAATATCAGGGACTCCTCAAAAAAGAGAGCCACATGTTCTTTATCGATACCTACGGCAATTTGCATGGAACTGTAGCGGCGGTACAATTGCTCCATAATGAACTTGCCGTGCTGAAGAATACCATATCTGAAATGAGAGACAGGATGCTCGAACGGGCTCAGCGAATAGATTTTCTAAGGTTCCAGATCGGTGAGATAGATTCGGCCCATCTGAAAGAGGGCGAGAAGGCGAGCCTCGAAGAGGAGCGCTCCATCCTGATGAATCTGAGCAAGCTGAAAGAATCTTCCGAGACCGCCTACGATCTGCTCTACAACTCGGAAGGCTCGTCCCTCGAAAAACTCGCTTCTGTAATATCTAAAATAGGCGATATCGCACAGATAGACCACGAGGCCTGTGAGATTTTCAGAAATTTAGAGTCCGCAGTCCCGATGATCGAGGATGCTGCCATTCTCCTCAGAAATCTCAAGGACAAATATGATATCGACCCTCAGAAACTCGTGGAACTTGACGAGAGACTCGAAGTGATAAAGCGGCTTGAAAAAAAATACGGAGAAGGCGAAGGGACTATCTTGGCCTATAGAGACAAAGCTTCGGAGGAACTCGAAAATCTTGAGCGTATCGAAGAGCAGTTGGATGGACTCGAATTCTCACTGGCCTCCGGGCAGGAATCACTCACCTCTGCTGCTGAAAAACTATCAAAGACTCGGCATGCCGTTTCACAAAAGCTGGAGCCGATTATTACAGGCGAACTGAAGGAGTTGGGATTTCAGAAAGCAGTGTTCGTTATTGATATAAAGAAAAAGGGGGTCGTTGCAGCGACAGGCATGGACGACGTCGAGTTCCTTTTCTCAGCTAACCCTGGCGAGACTCCCAAGCCTCTCATTAAAGTGGCTTCGGGAGGAGAACTCTCCAGGATCATGCTCGCGCTGAAGTGCGTAGAAATCAATCATCAATCTGAAAATAAAAAAAACCCGCTCCAAAATTCGGAACTCAGGACCCTTATTTTTGACGAGGTAGATGCCGGCATAGGCGGGATAACGGCCCAACATGTCGGCAAGAGACTCAAGGACATTGCCGGCTGCAGCCAGGTGCTTTGCATTACCCACTTGCCGCAGATCGCCGCACTTGCCGACCATCATCTTAAAGTCGAAAAAATCCTTGATGACAGCAAGACGGTGGTAACGGTTGTTCCCCTGTCAGGCAGCGAGCGGCGGAATGAGATCGCGCGAATGCTCAGCGGCAGGATTACCGAGGGGTCCATAAAACACGCCGGAGAGCTGCTCGGCGTTGACATAGTGGACCAGCTGTAACTAAAATGAAGGATTAAACATGAGCAGAACGCCAAAAGGGAAAATTGTTATCGATAAGGAACAGTGCAAGGGATGCGGATATTGTATAGAGGCCTGCCCCAAAGGTTCTATTGTTGTTGATACCAAGTTCAACGGCGTTGGCTTCTTTCCTGCCGACTTCACGCATCCAGAACGATGTACCGGCTGTGCCATGTGCGCCAGCATGTGCCCCGAAATGGCCATTGAGGTCTGGAAAGAAGAAAAAAAATAATGCTCGAGTTATTTGTTCGCGGACCTTACCTCATTTTTAATTTCCTGAAAGTGTCCATTACTTCGACTGCCGAAAGCTGCCCCGGTGCAGACGGCTTATTGATAGATGCATAAGTAATCAGCGAGCCGAAAAGCGGACTGAATACCCTCGAGGGCAATCCCCTGTCCCCCATAGCAATAGTGATTACGCCCTGACTTTTATGCCGCAGCGTAAGCAGCATAAGTCTTATAAAATCATCTTCCTCATTTACCGTTACCGCTATTTTCACAACATCCGAGCCATTCCGTCTCCCTGTCGCAATCAGTTGCTCAAGAAAATTGTCAGCCGGAGTTGATTCAAAGTTGTGGTAAGAACCTATAAGACGCCTCCCATTATCTCTGCACAGGTCCTTTGCCTGCTTCATCAAATCGTCTGCAAGTATCTCCACATCGACTGCATCAGCAAAGGGAATTACAAGGCGATACATAGCTGGCCTGTCCCGTATTTCTTTCCATCCGCCCTCTTTAGTGTCTCTGATTGTGGCAATAAGCGGCTTGCCGAACTTTTCCCTTGCGGTACGGAAAACTTGTTCAACGTGTTCGGGAGCAAAAGAATCGAACATATCAACCCTTAATTCGATAATGTCCGCGCTATCCACATGCCCGGGCCCAAGACCGTTGACATCGGAATCCGTAAGCACTCCGGCAATGAGCGGTACATTGCCCAGTTTACACTTGCCGATATACAAGTTCATATGTAATTAGTATAGTCGCTTGACTCATGAAACACAAACACCCGCGTCCATCTAATCCTTGCTTTTTCCCCCGTTGGGGAGTATATTCTTAAAGCAATCATAAATACTGCAATTTCAGGAGCTATCCAATGTGGATTGAATCTTTTTCCGAACAAAGCTTTATCAATTTTGACAAAGTAATAAGCGTAAAAATTATAACCGATCAACCAAATTCAGAAAGAATTACTGTTACTACGGAAGGTCCCGATAAAGCAGAAATAGAGCTAATATCCATAGCAAAGGCACGCACAATTATAATGGCATCATCTTTTAGTGATGAAGAGAAGAAAAAAATACATGGCGCCGATGTAATTTTAAAAGCTTTTTTGTCGATCTTAATAGAATGCTTAAATCAGGATAAGGGTACTCATAAATTTATTACAAAAGAATATCTTAATGCGCTGTTTTCGAATAAAATAGCGGAACTGATTGAACAAAAACTGGAATAAATTGCAGCAACAGTTTGACAGATATTTCTAAAACCAGCTAAATTACAATAATTTGGGCGGTTAGCTCAGCTGGGAGAGCATCACGTTCGCAACGTGGGGGCCGAGGGTTCGAATCCCTTACCGTCCACCAATTAAATCAATGAGTTACGGTTGCTGTAAGAGGCTGGTTACTGCTTAACGTAGTAAAATCGTAGTAATCCGCCTCTTTTTCACCCCTTAAACAAAGGGATTCCCCTACCGAAAAATCGACTTTCCCCACGGCCTTTACCGTATGGGATTGTGCAAGGTGAGCATACCTGAGCGTCATGGCAAGGCTTTTGTGTCCTAAAAGCTTTGATACGGTGGTAATGTCTACCCCGGCCATTACAAGATGACTTGCAAAGGTGTGCCGGTTGTCGTGGAAGTGATAGTCGTTAATCCCCTTGTGCTCTACCACGTCAGACCCGCAGTGAGGACACTGCCTGGTGATTCCTGCCTGTCCCTTCAACCGGGCCTTCTGGTAATCGCATTTGGTACACTTCTCCACCACCGCTATTTTCTTAGCAGATGAGAAGGAATGTTTGATTTCCTTATACGGTTTCCCGGTGGATGGGTCGTAAAAGACGTAAGGCACATCAAGACGCCGCGTCAAGCCCTGTAAAACGGACCTGAGGGCAGCATTAATAGGGATTTCCCGGCGTGTGCCGTTTTTAGTGATGTCCTCTGTTAACAAAATAAAGCCGTGCTTCAGGTCAACATGTCTGTCCCATTGAAGATTGAGAATTTCACCCAGCCGCATGCCGGTATTGAGAGCTGTAGCTACTATAGGCATCAGGTGAGGTAAACAAGCGTTAAGCAGAGCCTGACTTTCTTCTTTTGAAAGATAGCGCAGGCGTGAGTTGCTGACTTTGATACGTTTGACCTTTCTGACACGCTTCATGGTCTCGTCTCCTGCAATCTCCCAATCAGAAGCCTTGCTAAACATATTCTTCAATACATCAAATTTCCGATTGACAGTTGCCGGTGTATTCCCGCCGGAAAGCATCTTCGACTGCAGTTTTTCAAGTCCTTCCGTGCTTATCATATTCACTTCCGTTTCGCCTATCTCGGCAATCAGTAAATTGATGACGCTCTTTTCATTATCCACCGAAGCCTGAGACTTCAGCCGTGGAGCCTTATATTCCACGTATTTCTCTGCCAGTTCTTTAAACGTCCATTCCAGCTTTTCCTCTTTGATCATCTCCGGGTGCCATGCACCCATAGCGATCTTGCCCTTGAGAATGTCATAAGTCTTCTGTGCAATAGCTCTGTCTTCCGTGCCGGTAGACCTGTTGTAAGACCTTCCGTCTTTCGTAAAACTCATCCAAAAAACAGATGAATCCTTCCGCCTGTATAGTCCCATTCTTTGCATCCTCCTTTCTCATGGGACACTGACAAGGCTTGAAATACCATGCTCATTATAACACGGCATCAAGCTTTGTCTGCACCACTGCTATATAGATGCATTCAGGCGCGGATTTTTTGCACAAAAAACCAAAAAAAGAGTGAAATGTCAGTTTTTTGTCGTGGATATGGGTTTTGACGTTCAGGACCGGCGCGAAGCGCCGCCGGTATTCTGGGCCGAGCTGCGGGACTGGCGTTTCTTTGAAGTGGCGGGGTTACCGAATTTACAAGCGTGTCTGATTAACCCGAGTTTTTTGCAGGCCATTTTCTGGCATGATGAAGGACTCTTAATATCTGGACAGCAGGAGTTTTAACGCGATAGACACAATAAAGGGAGTGCCCGATACAACAAGTTCTCTTGAGCCTGATACTCGTCCAGGCTTCCCCATATTGGGATGTTCAAGCAGATATTCAACTGCTTCCTGCACCCTTTCCCCCATTCGTTGTGCTGCTCGCGGATTATCCAGGGCA
>Ga0074045_10000527_pt1 | contig 37144 bp, 39 predicted proteins | sample BogForMeECP23OM2_FD_94442 | JGI IMG/M metagenome (GOLD analysis project Ga0074045, IMG submission 94442) | Bog forest soil microbial communities from Calvert Island, British Columbia, Canada - Bog Forest MetaG ECP23OM2 | ecosystem: Environmental > Terrestrial > Soil > Wetlands ...
AGCGGCCGAGAGCACGACTTTGCCGGTTACGGCAACCGATGGGCCGAGTGGCGAGGGTAGAAAATGAGAGGGCGTTTGCTGAGTGCGCTCGTATTGTCTTTAATGGTATCTCTGACGATGAAGTTGAGCGCCCAATCCGCCCGCATAGAGGTGACGGTGCCTCCAGTCTCCCTCTATGCGGAGAGTTTTCGACAAAGCTCGACGCACATCATAGAAGACCACTTCGAGGCGAAGTTGACGCCGCAGGATTCGGAATACCGCGAACGGATCAAAGATTCGCGCGGAGCTGACAGGTTCACATTTTCCATCATTCCCCTGGGGCCGGAGGGCGATAATAAAGTCACATCCTGGCAGGTAAAGTTGGGGGATCTGCATCACGCCATGTATGACAACCTATTGCTTATCACGCAGCAGCCCTCCGATGATCCGAAAGACGCGCTGTGGTGGCTCAATCCCAGCAAGTTTGCGCATGTGCCCGTGGCCGCGAAGCGAATAATCAAGGTGGACAGTTTTTATGTGGTGCTGCAAGTGAAGGCATATCGCTTCAGCCCGCCCGATTCGCCTTATCTGGACTCGATGACCGTAGCGGTGGAGTTGACCAACAGCGATCCCAGAAGCGCCGATGATAGTCACAAATAGAGGGCGAGGACGGAGATAGCGCTGAAGCGAACTCAGCTTCCGGCGCATCGAAAGACGTTGTGGCAATTGCCGGACAATTCGTAATGGAAGAGCGTACGCGGTCAATTCCCGCGACTATGATGGCGGCGGTGTACCGCGGGGTGAATGACGTCCGTCTGGAAACCGTGCCGGTGCCGCAGATTGGCGCAGGAGAATTGTTGATTCGGGTGCATACCTGTGGAGTGTGCGGTACCGATCTCAAGAAAATTGCCACCGGATCGCATTCTGCGCCGCGCATCTTTGGACACGAAACCTCGGGCGTGGTTGCGGCGGTGGGTGCAGGAGTACGGAAGTTTGAGGCGGGCGACCGGGTAGTGGTATTTCATCACATCCCTTGCCGGCAATGTTACTACTGCCGTCATACGACATTCGCGCAATGCTCGACCTATAAGCAGGTTGGATGCACGGCAGGCTTTGAGCCTTCCGGCGGGGGGTTCGCCGAATACGTCCGGGTGATGGATTGGATCGTCGAGCAAGGGACGGTAAAGATTCCGCAGGGGGTCTCGTTTGAGCAGGCGTGTTTTCTGGAGCCAGTCAACACCTGCATGAAGGGCATCGAGGCGCTGGGGTTGCAGACAGGCGAGACGGTACTGGCTATCGGGCAGGGGCCCATCGGCATCATACTGAGTGTGTTGGCGCGCAGAGCCGGGGCCACGGTTATTACTTCCGATTTGTATCCCGAGAGGCTTAGAATAGGGGAAAGCCTCGGATTTGAGCATACGATCGACGCCTCAAAGGACGACACGGTGCGGTCTGTGCGCAAGCATACTGAAGGGCGGGGAGCGGACGCTGTAATCTTGGCTGTTGGCAGCAACGCCATGATTCGCCCGGCCATGGATGCGGCGCGTCCGGGAGGGCGGGTGTTGTTGTTTGCGCAGACCCAGCGGGGAGAAGTGGTGGTGGATCCGGCGGCGATTTGCGTGGACGAGAAAACGTTGGTCGGGTCCTACAGTGCATCGGTTGATTTGCAGCAGGAGTCGGTCGATTTTGTCATGGGCCGGAAGATGGATCTGGAACAGTTGATCAGCCACCGGTTCCGGCTGGAGGAGAGTGCGCCGGCGTTGGAACTGGCTGCGCATCCGCAGCCTGCGTCGATGAAGATCGTGATTCAGCCTGGCACTACCTGGGAGAGCAAGTCCTGGGAAGGAAGCGCGCAGTGAATGGAAAAATGACGGCTGCCGTCCTCTACGGCAAAGAAGACCTCAAAATTGAAAGAGTTCCGATCCCCCGCGTGGAAAAAGGGGAAGTGCTGGTCAAAGTGCAGGTCGCGCTCACCTGCGGCACCGATCTCAAGGTTTATCAGCGTGGCTATCATGCCCGCATGATTGTGCCCCCGGCGTTGTTCGGCCACGAACTCGCAGGAGTTATCGAAGAAGTTGGCGAAGGCGTCCACAGCTTCAAAAAGGGCATGCGGGTGGTGGCGCTGAATTCCGCGCCCTGCCAGATGTGCTTCTACTGCTCCAAGCACCAGGAAAACTTGTGCGAAGACCTGCTATTTAATAATGGAGCCTATGCGGAATACATTCGCGTCCCGCGGCGGATCGTGGAAGCGAATATGCTGGTGATCCCGCAGAACGTGAGCTTTGAAGATGCCGCGATGACTGAGCCTTTGGCCTGCGTGTTGCGCGGTTTGCATGAGACCGGGGTGGAGATCGGGGACACGGTCACCATCATCGGCGGTGGACCGATTGGTTTGATGTTCGTACAGGTGGCGCGAGCCATCGGTTGCAACGTGATCTCGGTGGTTAAGCGCGACGAGCAGGTAGTGGCCGCCAAGCACATGGGGGCGCACGAAATCGTGCAGACCACCAAGGTGCAGAACGTGGTGGAGGCGGTGCGCGGGCTGACCCCGCAGAAGCGCGGCTGCGATGTGGTGATCGAAGCGGTGGGGCGTCCTGAGGCGTGGGAGTGGACAGTGGAGATGGTGCGCAAGGGCGGCACGGTAAATTTCTTTGGCGGGTGCGCCAGCGGAAGTAAAGTGCAACTCGACACCAACCGCTTGCATTATTCGGAGATCACGCTGAAGGCTACCTTCCATCACACACCGGAGACGGTACGCCGGGCGTTTGGGCTGATCGCAGCCAAGAAGATCCGGCCTACGGACTACATCACGGGGGAAGCTCCGCTTTCGAGCCTGCAGAAGGTGCTGCGGCACATGCTCAATCGCGGTGGCGACATTAAGACTGCGATCATTCCCGGGCATTGAGTCAACCACTACGAACTGCAGTGACAGCGGCGATTACGCATCCTGGGCACTTCGATCTTTCCGTCGCGCCGACATGTTGCATAGTTCCTTCGCTTCGCTCACGATGACAAGCAGACAAACTGATGAGCTCAATTGCCAATAGTTCTCAGCCCGCTTCCGTTGCGTCTCCGTCCACGGGCTGGAGCCGTCTGCCTGTTGCTTACGCAATTCCGGAAATTGCACCCTCGCTCGAACAGGCGCACGAATACTGCCGCCGCCTAGCGCGCAGTCATTACGAGAATTTTTCCGTGGCGACGTGGTTTTTGCCGAAGAAGCTGCGCCAGGATTTCTTCAACGTGTACGCGTACTGCCGGATCTCCGACGATCTGGGCGACGAGGTGGGTGACCCTGCAGCTTCGCTGGCGTTGCTCGACGAGTGGGAACGAGAGCTGGAAGCTTGTTACGCGGGCAGGCCCCGGCATCCGGTGTTTGTGGCGCTGGCTGCGACGGTAAGGCAGTTTGAGATTCCGAAGCATGAGTTTTCCGATTTGTTGATCGCATTCCGGCAGGATCAGAGGGTCACCCGCTTCGAGACTTTCGACGATGTGCTTGCCTACTGCCGCTATTCGGCGAACCCGGTGGGGCATCTCGTGCTCTATTTGTGCGGCTATCACGATGCCGAACGCCAACAGCTTTCCGACTACAACTGCACCGCGCTGCAGCTGGCGAATTTCTGGCAGGACGTGAGCGTGGACTACACCAAGGGGCGAATTTATTTGCCGCTGGATGATATGCGACGGTATGCGGTCAGCGAACAAGACTTGGCCCAAAGACGCAACACGCCTGGGTTTTGCGCGATGATGAAGTTTGAAGTGGAGCGGGCGCGGGAGTGGTTTGAGCGCGGCCTACCCTTAGTTGGAAAAGTAGGCAAAGAACTGGCGGTCGATCTTGAACTTTTCAGCCGAGGCGGGCAGGAAGTTCTGAACGCGATCGAGCGGCAGGAGTTTGCCGTGCTGGGGCAGCGTCCGGTGATCTCGAGGACTCGCAAGCTGGCGCTGGTGGCGCGAGCAGCACTGGGGAAGTGGTTATGAGCGTAGGAGCGCAGTCTGCATCGATTCCGTGGAGTCCGGCTCCGGCGCAATTGACCATGGCGTATTCGGTATGCCGCGGGATCACGCGTTCCAATGCTAAGAATTTTTATTACGCATTTCTTGTGCTCCCGAAACGCAAGCGGGAGGCCTTGTGCGCCGTTTATGCCTTCATGCGGCGCTGCGATGACATTACGGACGATGCCAGCCTGAGTCTTGCGGAGCGCCGATTCAAGCTGGATGCATGGCTAGGTGAGTTGCACCGGGCGCAGCAGAGTCAGCCCAGTGACGATCCGATTCTGCTGGCGCTAACCCATGCTCAGCGAGCCTATACGATCCCGGCTGGGCTATTAGATGAGCTTGCGATGGGAACCGCGATGGATGTGGAATCCGAAGGCGCAGAGCCGGACACGAGCGGTTCGACGAATGCGGCGATTCCGCCGCTGACGGTGCGCTACCAGACCTTCGACGATCTGAAAGTGTACTGCCATCGCGTGGCATCCGTCGTGGGGCTGGTCTGCATCCACATCTTTGGATATCGCGATCCCGCGGCTGAGCTGCTGGCGGAGCAGTGCGGTCTCGCGTTCCAGCTCACCAACATTATTCGCGATGTGAAAGAAGATGCTGCCATGGGCCGTGTGTATTTGCCGGAGGAGGATCTGGCGAAGTTTGGCCTTTCGGCTGCGGAACTGGTTAACAGGCCTGAGGCGGGCCGCTTCCGGCCGCTGCTGGCGCTCGAAGCTGATCGTGCCCGCGAGTTCTACCGGTCCGGCGACCAATTGATTCCCTATATCTCGGAAGACAGCCAACCCGCGCTCTGGGTGCTGGTGAACATTTACCGCAGGTTACTGGAAAAAATCGCCGAGCGCCAGTACGACGTATTTGGCAGCAGAGTTAACCTCACCGTGGGCGAAAAGCTGCGGATTCTGGGGAAAGGTTTTCTGCAGCGCCTCACCTGACGCTGTGGCATGAGGCCCCCGGTGAAGCAAACGCCGCAGAAGAGTGAACAGGGCGGGCGTTTCCAATGAATCCCGCATGAGTCAGAATCCAACTCAGCCTTCTTTATCCGGGTCGGTAGCCATCGCTGGCGGCGGCCTGGCTGGACTGGCGGCTGCATGTGCTCTGGCCGATTCCGGTTTTCGCGTCACCGTGTTCGAGCGCCGTCCTTATCTGGGCGGGCGGGCCTCTTCCTACGAGCATCCCGGCACCGGCGAAGTGGTCGACAACTGCCAGCACGTGCTCTTTCGTGTCTGCACCAACCTGGTGGAATTCTACCGGCGGATCGGCGTCGAGGACAGGATCCGCTGGTACGAGGACATGACTTTCATTGAGCCGGGCGGCCGCGCCAGCGTGATGCACGCATCTGCGCTGCCGGCGCCACTGCACACGGCTCCGTCGTTCCTAGGTTTTCCATTTCTTACGGTGAAAGACAAGGTCGTGATATCGCGGGCCATTGCGGCGCTTACCCTTAGCCAGCAAATCGACACTGGCCAATCCTTTCAGCAGTGGCTGCTGCAGCACCGCCAGACCGAGAACGCGATCCAGCGCTTCTGGAGGCCGGTCCTGGTGAGCGCGCTGAGTGAGAATCTGGACCTGGTATCGATTGCCTATGCGGCGCAGGTTGTACGCGAATCGATGAAGTCGCCGGCGGCGCGGCATATGGGGGTTCCAAGCATTCCCCTGTCTGAGCTTTACAACCGTGCGGGCGACTACGTCCGTGCCCGTGGGGGCGAGATTCGGTTGCGCAACTCGTTAGAGGGCTTTTTGCCTGAACCCGGACAGGTGCGGATTCGCGTGGGCGAAGGCGAAGTAAGTTTTGACTATCTCATCGCGGCGCTGCCCTTCGACGGACTTGGACGTGTTTTGCCCGAAGGACCTGAGGCCGCCCCGCTGCGCGACCAACTCGGCCACTTCGAGCCGTCTCCCATAACCGGCATTCATCTGTGGTTCGACCGGCAGATCAGCGATCTCGATCACGCCGTGCTGCTGGACCGGACCATTCAATGGATGTTCCATAAGTCGCGGTTGCTGGAGGCGCGCAACGGAGCGTCGGGAGAATCGAACGGCAGCTATATCGAACTCGTGGTCAGCGCGTCGAAGAGTCTGATTGACAAATCCCGCAGCGAGATTGTTGACCTCGCGCTGAAGGAAGTCCGGGAATTTTTTCCGGGGGCGCGCGCGGCGAATCTGGTCAAGTCCGCCGTGATCAAAGAAGTCCACGCCACGTATTCTCCGCGTCCGGGCATTGATGCTTACCGCGCGCCACAGACGACAGTGTGGCCTCGGGTTTTTCTCGCTGGCGACTGGACCGCCACGGGCTGGCCCGCCACCATGGAAGGGGCTGTGCGCAGCGGATATCTTGCGGCAGAAATGCTGGCCCGGGCTGCGGGGGTGAGGTCTGCTCGATTCCTGGTGGCGGATATGCCGGCCACCGGATTGATGCGGCTTGTATTGAGCACTTAGCACTCGGCGCCAGCGATCCTGCCGCCCATCCATCACGCGGCAGCGTGTCCAGGCGCACAGACAAAGATCGCTCGCGGCTGAAAACATACAGGCTGGGCTACCAGGGCACCACGCAGTGACCCCCTCGGGAGGTATCCCATGCGGCCCAGACTTTTTATTCTGCTATTGTTGCTTCCTCTCACTTGCATGGCCCAAGGCCGAGACGGTACTGGTGACCCCAACCGGCGTAATCCGTTGGATGGGACAAAGATTTTTCAATACTACTGCGCGGCGTGTCACGGCGCCGACGGGCGAGGGCCATCGTCTTCTGTCCTCGAGCATGGGGTTCCAGATTTGACCTTGATCTCGCGAAGAAATGACGGGAAATTTCCACGCCAGCGTGTAAGGGACCTGATCGAAGGCGAGGTGGCTGGGCCAGTCGTGCACGGCAATCGCGAGATGCCGATTTGGCGGCCGGTCTTCCATGAAATCGAAGCGGATCAGGACTGGGGAGAGGTAAGGTTGGACGCCGTTACTAAACACCTGGAATCCATTCAGAAAAAATAGGCGGCGTCGTAATTCCATGCACACTCTCGTGCTTCGCAACGAAGGAGGTTGCCATGCCGCTTACCAAGCTCCGGGAGTTTCTCGATAGTCAAGGTATCCGATATCTGATTTGCTCTCACTCACTCGCGTACACGGCGCAAGGTATTGCGGCGCTTACGCACATCTCGGGGAAAGAACTAGCCAAGACGGTGATCGTAAGAATCGATGGGGAGTTGGCTATGGTGGTCGTTCCCGCTTCCCGTCCCGTCGATCTCGTGCTGCTCAAGCAGGCCGTGGGCGCACGGGCGGTGGAGATCGCGTCAGAACAGGAGTTCAAGGATAAATTCCCTGACTGCGAGGCGGGCGCCATGCCGCCGTTCGGAAATCTGTACGGGATGGCTGTTTATGCGGATGAGAGTTTGAGCTCGAATCAGGAGATAACGTTCAACGCAGGCACGCATCGTGAGCTCTTGCGTATGGACTGGGCCGATCTCGTAAGACTCGTGGAACCCACGATTCTCAAGATCACAAGGAGCAGAACGCTTGAGGCCGCGGCTTAAGTGCGGCTCGGCAATCGTGTACGGCCGACGCAAAGATTCTTTTGCTAGCCCGCCAGCAGCGCCACGCCTGCCGCCACCAGACTGGCGGCGATCCAACGGCGGCGGTCCACGCGCTCGTGCAAAAAGACCCTCGCAGCGACCGCATTGCCGATGAACGTCAGGGAGGCGGCAGCCGGGGCCACCAGGCTTACGTCTCCCCAGGAAAGCGCAAACAACAGACTGAAGAAAGCGACCGCCATCGCGGTGACGCCGAGTAAAAAGTTGGGATTGGCGAGCGTTCGACCGATTACCGCGCCCAGACCTTCGCGGCGCCATAAGGCTCCCACATCGCCGACCTCTTTCATCGCGCGGGCTAATAGCACATCGCCAACTACCGAAGCGAAAACGATAGCCAGGATCGCACCCCAGGTGTAGAGGGCTCTCATAGCTTGTCCCCTACTTCGTTGGTCAACTCGAGTCCGGGCGCGGTTTTGGTCGTGAGTAACTTGGCTTTGGCGGGGTGTGTGGTAATTTCCGGGCCGCCGGCAATGAATCCCACGCCGCCGGTAATGAACACGATCCCCAGCCAGCGCAGCGGGCTCACGTGCTCATGCAGAACGAATCTGGCGACCAGCGCGAGCAGCACGTAGCCGAGCGAAGTTGCCGGCAGAACATAGGTGAGATCGGCCCAGGAGAGCGCGGTCATGTAAGTGGCGAAAAACGCCAGCAAAAGAAGAATTCCGATCGCCACCCAAGGATTGAGGACGGCGAAGATGACACTTTGCAGGTGATGGATAGAGATGTTCCCGGTTTGCTTCATACCGTGCGAGAGCATGGAGTCTCCGGCCGCGGCGAAGACGGTGACTCCAGCCAACACTAGGTATTTGCGAAAGTTCACGGGAGATCAGGGATTACCACGGAGTCACAGAGAAACAAATGCGAAAAAATATGAATGGTTAAAGATTTTCTCCGTGTCTCTGCGGTGAAAGTATTTCGGCTTTTTCTTTCACGCCTTGACGAGCGCGGCGGCGGCATCGTCGCTGTGCTGCTTGACCAACTTGTTGCGCGCGGCGCGCAGCTTCAGGAAGGTCTTGGCTTCTTTATAAAGGCGTTTGCGGTCGTTGCTGTCAAACGCGGCGTTCTTCAGGATGCGGAACACCGCCTTGGGCCGGAAATAGTACTCATCGTAAAAACGGTCGACGGCGGAGAGAATTTCATCGGCGGGCAGTCCGGGATATTGAATGTGCGCCAGCTGGTGGCCGCCTTCATCGACCATCTTGTTGTCGCCGACCATGAAGCCGTTCTTTACGGCATAATCGTAGAGTTCGGTTCCGGGGTAGGCGTGGGCCACGGAGACCTGAATGGTCTCGACGTCCAGCTCTTTGGCGAAGGCGATAGTGTTGTTGATGGTTTCGTGGGTCTCGCCGGGCAACCCCATGATGAAATCACCGTGAATCACCAAGCCAAGTTTGTGACAGTCCTTGGTGAACTGGCGGGCACGCTCGACGGTCGCGCCCTTCTTGATGTTCTTCAAAATCTGCGGATCGCCGGATTCGTAACCCACGATGAGCAGGCGGCAACCGGCTTCTTTCATAGCCTTCAGCGTCTCGAAATCCGTGGTGACGCGCGAAGTGCAAGACCACGTTAGACCGAGCGGCTTCAACTTGGCGCACAGCTCGATGGTGCGCGCTTTCTGAATGTTGAAGGTGTCATCGTCGAAGAAAAATTCTTTTACTTCCGGCCAGTATTGCTTAACCTTCGACATTTCGGTGGCCACATCGTCGGTGGAGCGCTTGCGCCACGGATGCCCGCTCAAGGTCTGCGGCCACAGGCAGAAGGTGCATTGCGCCGGGCAGCCGCGCGTGGTGTAGAGCGAGACGTAAGGATTCAACAGGAACGGTACGTTGTAGCGGGTTACATCGAGATCGCGCTTGTAGATGTCAGTGACGTGAGGCAGGGCGTCGAGATCCTGAATTTGAGGCGCGTCGGGATTGTGGACGACATTGCCATCCTTGAGGAACGAGATGCCAGGAATGTCTTCCAGCGGCTTGCCCTTGGCGTAGTCAACGACGGCATAATCAAACTCCTTGCGGGCCACGAAGTCGATGGCCGGACAGTCGCGCAGAGATTTCTCCGGGAGCACGCTGACGTGCGGTCCAACGAAGGCAAGCTTGATCGTCGGATTTGCGGCCTTGATAGCCCGGGCCAGACCAATATCGCCGGGAAAGCCCGGGGTGCTGGTGAAGAGTACGAGAAACTCGTAGTCTTTGGCGATTTCGATGGTTTGCTGGGCCGAAATATGGTGCGGAGGAGCATCCAGCAAACGGGATCCCTCGAGCATGCCCGCGGGATAAGCCAGCCAAACCGGGTACCAGTAGGATTCAATTTCGCGGGTGGCGGGCCAACGGGAGCCGGCGCCTCCGTCGAAATTATCGAAAGAAGGGGGGTTCAGGAATAGCGTTTTAAGAGGCATATTGAGTGAGGCTCTATTTTAACATCCGGCTGCGCTCGATGTGGCCCAAAACCAGTGTTTTCGCAGGTTCGTCGTTGAATAGGTGCTTTGATGCAGCGAATGGAGAAAAGAAACATTCGACGTTTATTTCGCTCCCAAGACCCAGCTTTCCAGATCTCCCGTGGCGCGCAGGAGTGCGACCTGGCTGCGCTCCAGTTCGAAGGTTACATCCTGCAGAGTAATCAGGCGCTCACTGGCTTGGGCCCGGGCGAGGTCGAGATCGTGCAAATTCGCGCTGGAGGATTCCATGCGGGTTTGAACGGCCTCGACGTTCTTCTGGGCGATCTCGTACTCGAGTTCCGCCACATCGCGGGCGGCCAGGATCTGGGTAACGGAGCGCTGCAGGCGCAAGGTCTCTTCGGAGATTTGGTTGCGGGCGGCCTCGGCCTGTGTCCGGGCTTTCAAAGCTTCTGATTCTGCCTCTTGAACGCGAGCGTGCTGCGCCAGGTTGAGGAATGGGAGATGGATGGCCACGCCGACGGTGGCATTGTTGGGTTGAAAGCTGTGGGGCTGATAATACTTCTGATAGTTGTTGTAGGTGGCGAGGTTGGCGTACTGGGCAGCAAAGTCCAAGCTCGGCCACAAAGCCCTGCGCTCGCCCTTCGCTCGCAGGTATTGCGCGCGGGCATGTTCGAGGGCAGCTAGTACCACGGGGCTGGCGTCGGAGGCCTTTTTCGCGGAGTCGTCGCCTTGTTTTGCGCTAGCGGGCAACGAAGGCATAGAGTCGGGATCAATTTCGATCGAGCCGGCCGCCAGACCGGTCAGCCGGGAGAGATGCTCACGGAGAACATCGGCGGCCCCGCCGGCCTCGGTCAGACGCAGGCGCACGCGTGCTACCGACAGCCGGGCTTTGCTGCCGTCCATAGCGCTGTCGATCCCTTCCTTGACGCGCTGAGCCACGGCTGCTTCCATTTGCTCCGCCGCCGATTCCGAGTCGCGCAGGCGGGTTAAGCGCTGTTCCCACTTTGCCAGCTCGGCGTAGCTCAATACCGTGTCTTGAATGATCTGGTTGCGTTGGTCTTTAGTGCGCAGGCTGCTGACTTTGACCTCCGACTGCGAGGCGCGAATGAAATCCTTCAGCGCGGGATTGATGAGCGCCGATTGAGCGTTTACGTTGAACAGCGAGGGAGCGGCGCCCTCGAGGCTGAGCGGAAAACCGTCGGACCATCCAATTCCGGCGCCCGCGTTTAGTTGCGGAATGTAACTGTTGCGCAGCTCGCGGTAGCTGGCAGAGGCGTGTTGCTCGTCGGCGGAGGCGATAGCGATGGTGGTGGCGTGTTTCAGCGCGAGTTCCACGGCATGGTGGAGGCTTACGGGCTCAGCCAGCAGGGAAGCGGGCAGAAACAGAAGTACTGTTAACTGAAGCTTATGAACGCGCGTGACACGCCACGATTTGCTTTTCATTTTTCTCACCCTCGGTTCGCATCCTCGAAGTGTATGGAGAGATTCTACGGAGAATCTGGCGTGGGAGAAATGATCACGATGAGTCAGGGCCAGAACGGGGTGGGGAAGCGAGGATGGTTTGCCTTAGCGGGCGAGGCGCTTTAATCCGTCCTGTGCGGGGCGAAAGTTGTGGGCCAAGGCCAGGGCTTCGCGATATTCGCCGGCTGCGGCTGAGGGGTCGCCTTGTTTTTCGAGCAACTCGCCAAGTAAATAGTGAGCTTTGAAGACAGGAGCTTCCTCAACGGTAGTAGAAGACGAAACGTAGCGCCGTACGAGGCGGATCGCCAAGGTATAGTCTCCGCCGGCGCGCAGCAATATGTGGGCGCCATCGACGAGGGCTGCGGGACGATCGAGGGGACGAGACTCCATCGTTTGCAAGGCCTGCTCCATCTCGTTGTAACGGTTCATGTGGCGATAGAAGCCGGCAAGGTTCACCCAGGCGCGGGCGCCGCCGTGACTGCAATCGATCGCTGCGCGATATTCCGATTCCGCCGTCGCGTTGTCTTTGTTTTTCTCGGCAATGCGTCCCTTCACCCAGTGCGCCATGGCCGGGTTCAGAGGCATGAGAAGTTCAGCTTCAGCGCGTGCCTTATCTTTGCCGCCGCCCACAATCCCTGGAGCTTCCAGATAGAATTCCGCGAGATCGGTGCGGGCCTCCCAACTGTCCGGAGACAATGCAACCGCCCGTTCGAATTCGGAGCGTACTTTTTTTGCCAGCCCGGCTGCGCTTAGAAAACCGGCGCGATCGGCCTTCTCTCCGTAGGCGCGGCCCAGCCACAGGTGGTAGAGACCGTTGGTTGGGTCGAGCGCGACAGCTCTCTCACAAGCTGTGATTCCGGCGCTCCAGTCGTCGAGCTCGAAGTAGGCGCGGCAGAGCATGTTGTAGGTTTCAGCTGTAGGAGTGCGCTGGATCTGCTGCTCGAGGGTTTGCACGGCCTGATCGACGCGGCCCGCGGCGAGGAGATCCTGGGGAGTCTCTGCCGCAAGAGGAATGATCAGGGTCAGAACAGAGGCTGCGAAAAAGGCCGCCCTTTTCGCCACGGGCGCAGGAGATGAGGCTCCCGACCCGTGCTCTGCATGACGATAGCTACTATCAAGCGACCTCATTGGACCACCTTCACGCGGGCGCCGTCGGTCAGCGGCTTGGCATCTATCGCCGACAATGCTATGACTGCATTCTCCGGAATGCCGGACGTGATCTCGACCCGGGTAAGATTCTGGAGAGACACTTCAACCTCGCGGCGCTTCAGTTCACCGTTGACCACCTGATAAACATACGGCTTGGTGTCATCCATGCGGACCGCTTCGCGCAGCAGCGTGAGCACGCCGCTATGTTCGGCAGTGATGACGGTCACGCCGACATTGACATTGGGCAGCAGCCGCAGGTCATGATTATCGACCGTGCAGGTGACCTCGCCCACATTGCGGGAGCCGCGAAGTTTTACGGTGGAGGGTACGGTACCGACCGTGCCCGCCCAGACGCGTCCGGGGAGTGCATCCCAGGTGACCTCGATTTTCTGTCCGGTGGCGAGGCGGCCGATGTCGGGTTCATCCACGAAAGTGCGCACCAGCATGTGGGAAAGATCGCCCACCTGTAACAGCAGGTCCCCAGTTTGCACGTAGGCGCCTTGCTTTACGGGAAGGGCATAGACGATGCCGTCGAAGGGAGCGTGCACGCTGGATTTTTCCAGCGTATCTTCGGCGGCATTGTAGGAGGCTTGCGCTTCCGCACCCTGAGCCTGCACTCTTGCCGCTTCGGCGTGAGAGTAACGGTCTTTTTTCTTCTGCTCAAGCAACGTAGTGTCGGCCTGGGCGCGCTGCAGGGCATCTTCCGCCTGCTTCACTTCTCCAGCGGAGGCTGCGCCCTGCTGCTGAAGACGGCGCAAAGAATCGAGGCTGCGCTGGCCGGCATCGCGCGTGCTGCGGGCCTTGATCAGCTCGGAATCAAGGGTCAGCAGCTCTTCCTGCGTACCGCCCGTGGAAAGGTCGGACGCATTGGACTGGGCCGTCTTTATTTGAGCCTGGGCGCGAGCCGCCTGGCTGCGGAGGCCGGCGTCGTCGAGTTGCAGGAGCAGTTGGCCCCTGCGAACGTGATCTCCTTCTTTCACCAGCAGGCGCTTCACCGTCGTAGGGACCGGAGAGTGGGCTTCGAAGTTTTGAATGGGCTCCACCTTGCCGTTGGTAGAGATCAGGCTGCGGATGGGTCCGCGCCCGACCGTGGTGGCCCGCACCTTTAACGGACCCGGCCGCGTAAAAACGGGGATCACAGCGACCGCCGCTAGCACACCGACGACGATCCAAGTACGGCGCTTGCTCGCGGGCCGGCCATTCGAGTTGTTGTTGGTTCCTGCCAACCCGGTTATCTTTCAGCGAAAAGCGAGGATAAGTGCACGGATCAATTTACCACTCACGCGAGCGCGAAAGAACAGGCCTCTCCTCCCGGCCGGTGCTTGTTTAGATGCTGGCGGAAGTCGGTGGATGCTCGATCAAGGGCTCAAGATATCACTAGAAAGCCTTTCGAGAATCTCGGGCGTGGCAGGACGTTACAATATCCTCATGCGAAAACCACGTGGTTATACGCTCCAGCACGCCGCCGCCGGATTGGACGCCAAGTTCCCCGAGATTGAAACGTGGACCAACCAGTTTCCTGGCTATGAGATCGTAATCGACGATCCGGAGTTTACTTCCGTTTGTCCGAAGACCGGGCTGCCTGATTTTGGCGTGATTAGTCTGCGTTACCAGCCCGATAAGGTTTGCCTCGAGCTGAAGAGTTATAAAGAATACCTGCAGGCCTACCGCAACCTGGGAATATTTCAGGAGAACGTCGTGAACCGTGTGCTGGAGGATGTGGTGCGCTGGGCGAAGCCGGTGCGGGCGGAGGTAAAGGGAGAGTTCAGGCCGCGCGGGGGAATTTCGACTACGGTGATGGCGCGGTGGCCGCGCACGACCGTGCCCTCGAAGGGCTAAAGCTCATAAGCGCTGAGTTAAAGCAGAATTCCTTCTGCTTAGCCGTGAATCTGTCATCCGGCAGAAATCGGCAAGCTCTGACTGGAACTCCCAACTTTCCCCAAGCCGACTTCTGGCTCGGAACTTCGAAGGAGTCCGGCGCACGCTTACCTGAACGCTACGCCGTTAGCGGGGAGCTCACTATACCAGCGCGGGGACTTTAGTTGCGTGGAATCGCAGACGTACATAGTCCGCGACCCAAGTGCCACTGCTTTCGCGGAGCTGCGATTCCAGGGCTGCGCGGACTTCTTGCAAATACTCCGCCCGAGCCGTGTCCGAAAGCCCTTGGAAGAAGCTTTGGGCGAAAGTTTCAAGGTAGTCGACGATGTCGCCGGGAAGCGGCGTCGGACGTGGAATCAGCGCGATACTGTCGACGCGGAAGCCGGCACGCTCCAAACGTGTCGCGTACTCGCCTGGCGTGGGGAAATACCACGGCACCCGCGCTTCGCCATCCAGTCCGCGCCGTTCCAGGGCCTGCACCAGTGCAGTCCGAATCTTGTGCACACACCCGTAACCGCCGCATTCCGCGACAAAGCGCCCACCCGGTCGAAGAGAGCGATGGACGCCCAGGATCATCGCATCCGCGTTTTTGATCCAGTGCAGAACGGCATTACTGAATACGGCGTCGAACTCGTCTTGATACGGCAAGGCCTCGCCGCCGATCACATGCGCATCCAGCCCGAGGCTCCGAGCGGCTTCAACCTGTGGAGCGCTCGAATCCACCCCAACGACCTGGCATCCAAGATCGACAAGTTTTTTCGTCAGTGCCCCGTCTCCACAGCCCAGGTCAAGAATGCGCTCGCCGGGCTTAGGTGCCAGTAACTCGACCACGGGAGACCCCAGGTCGGAAACGAAACGGGCATGGCGTGCGTAGCTTACGGGGTCCCAAGTTTGAGCCGCTGACATGGCACAATACTAGCGCACCCAGGCTTGGGCAAGTCTCGCAGCGCTTACCTTCGGCCTAATTTGGCTCGAAACGGCGTTCTGCGAAGTTGCCGGAGGCCTTCAGCCCAAACCCCTTAAGTTGGCGCTTATAAGGGCTAAAGCCCATAACACCGCCGGCTCCAGGCGGCGTGGCCGAAGCCATGCCCCTTCAAACATCCATTCCTTCATAGATCGATCGTTATTGCAGCTTGGCGTATTCGGTCTTCGCTTGCTGAAGGAGTGGAACGCCTGGGTCAGCGTCTTTCCAGAGTGCGAGAAAGTTCTGATACGCAGTTTTCGCTTTGTTTTTATCTCCGGCTAAAGCATCGGCACGGCCCCGGCCCAGCACAGCGAGCGCGCTGATGGGTTCATTCAGGACAACGCCGGGGTGGTCGAGAATTTTCTGGAACTCCGCTGCTGCCGCCGTACCCTGCTTCGCGGCAAGATAGGCCATGCCGCGCAGGTAGACCGGGTAGAGAAGGAAATTGAGATTCTGCGAGGCGGCGCCAAGCTCGTAAGGAGCGGCGGGCGCCAGCGCCGCTATCGCTTTTTCTGCAGCGCCACCGCGAAGAGCGACGGCTGCGCGGATCATGGGCAGATAATCGAACTGGACGATGGTGTCTTCGGGCAGACGCTGGTTGAGATCGTCGGCAACGCGCGTTGCCGAAGCAGAATCCCCGGCCACTCCCAACGCAATCGCCGACATGGCCTTAACGTCGCCGCCATCCGAAAGCTCGAGAGCAGTCTGAGCCTGCTGTTTCGCGAAAGCCATGTCCCCCACCAGTGCCGCGCGCAGCGCGGCTTCCGCTTGATAGCCGGCGGCGGTCTCTTTTTCGTCAGCGCGTTGAGCAGACTCAGAGGCGCGCTGCGACAATTCGTTTGCTTTCGCAAACTGTCCGGCAGAGCTTGCGGTCTCCGATTCGTAATACAGCGCAATGTCTTCGTATCCGGGCTTGCCTATGAGGTGGGTCAACTCCTGCTGCATGCCCGCCGCGTCGTGTTGCAGGTAATCGATGAGGTAAAGGCTGGCGTGATTGAGTGGAGAATCGAGATTGCGCGTTTTTGCTTCCTCGGCAGTGGCGCGAGCCTCATCCAGGCGGTTGAGGTATAGATACGCGCTGACCAGGTTGCTGTAGCTGATGCCGCTTCCGGGATTCAGTTTAAGAGTTTGCTGAAGCCGTGTAAGGGCGTTGGTGTAATCGCCCAGGTTGTTGTAGATCACCGCCAGATTATTCGAGGGAACGTGGTCACGCGGGTATGTCTGCGCCCACAACTCGTAGGACTTGCGGGCTTCTTCCAGATTCCCGGTAACGAAATGGCCGTAGTGCGAGGCGATGTAGAACTTCTCGCGTTCGCTGACGCGCTCGCGCAATTCAAAGGCTTTGCGGATACTTTCGGCTGCCCGGACGGTCTGATTCAGATTGAAGTAGTTCGCCCCCAGCCGGGCATAGGCCATGGCAAAATTCGGGTCGAGGCTGATGGCGCGCTGCAAAAACGGAATGGCCGCGGCGTAATCGTTTTTGACCACTTGCGCCTTGTAGCCCAGGCTGTAGGCTTGCAGCGCCTCAAGCGATGGGGTAGTCACATTTTCCGCAGGCGCGTCATACTTCTGAACCGAGGCCAGGGATTCCCCGAGCTTGCCGCGCATCGCCGCTGCCATCTCTCCGACGGCATCGAGGACGTGGTTCTTGTCCCGTGCTTGCGCGGTCGCGCTGGCCAGCGATTCTCCATTGCTGCAGTTGACCGCCTTCAAGGTCAGAAGATATTGCGTCCCCACCTGCGCGATGGAACCATTTAGCGCCGCCGCGCTCGCCGTGCGCTCGCAAACCTCACGAGCCAGTTCATGCGTGAGGCGAGCTTCTTTGGGCTGGGCCATCAGCGAGAGCGTCTGAGCGATGCGCTCATCGGAGAGCAGATTTAGAAAGGGAGACTGCTCGAGCTGCGCCGAAAGCGCCTGCCGTAGGGTTCCGTCAAATACGGGATCGCCGGTCGTGTTGGTGAAGTCGGCAAGCACGACCGTGTCTTTGTCGGTGAGCTTTGGGTTCTTGAGCGACCGGTAATAAAGTCCCACCGCAACCACGACAAGCAGGAGTAAAAGGGGGGCCGCAATTCTCCAGACCCAAGCCTTCAAGCCACCAGCCCTCAAGATCCCAGTCTGCAGCGGCGCAGCTTCCGAACTCGAGCCGCGTTGCGAAGTCTGCATGGCTGGCGAGCCGGAGCGCGAACGCGACGCCGATACCGGCGATGGGGAAAGCGACGTCTCGACCACGGCCGCCCGCCGCGAATCTGTGTCCCGTTTAAGGCGCTGCAGCTCGGCCCGCATCTCGGCGGCACTCTGATAACGAAGATTGCAATCCTTTTCCAGGGCTCCGCTGATGATCCGTTGCAGTTCCGGCGGCAGATCGGGGTTGATACGAACGGGCGGCACCGGCTCTTTTTCCAGAATCGCCGCAAAGATCACTCCCGAACTTTCTCCGCGGAAGGGCAGGGACCCGGTTGCCATTTCGTAGAGCACGGCGCCAAAGGAAAACAGATCGGTGCGCGCGTCGAGGTCCCGAGCCCGCACCTGCTCCGGCGACATGTAGGCAATGGTTCCGACCGCCATGCCTGGACTGGTGAGCTGGTCGGTGGCCACGGTCTGCGTGTTGGCCGCAGCTATCTGGCTGTTGGAAGTGGCGGTGGGCGCAACTTTCGCCAATCCGAAGTCGAGTACCTTGGCATGTCCGCGGGTGGTGACAAAGATGTTCGCCGGCTTAATGTCGCGGTGGATAATTCCTTTCGCGTGGGCCGCATCGAGAGCATCGGCGATTTCGATCGCCAGAGACAGAAGGGTCTCGAGCTCGAGGGCGCGTCCGGCGATGCGATGCTTCAGCGTCATGCCCTCCAGAAATTCCATGGCAATGAACGACTGATCGCCGTCCTTACCAATTTCGTAGATCGTGCAAATGTTGGGATGATTGAGCGCGGAGGCGGCCCTCGCCTCGCGGCGAAATCGCTCCAGGGCATGGGGATCCTGCGCGAGGGCATCGGGCAGAAATTTCAGGGCGACGAAGCGGCCGAGTTCGCTATCTTCGGCTTTGTAGACGATGCCCATGCCGCCCCCGCCGAGATTCTCGACGATGCGGTAGTGCGAGATAGTCTCACCGATCATGCAGGGGTTCTGAAACAGTTCTGATGTACTGTGAGCGCTCATGATAGGGGCCAACTTCTGGCAAGTCAACGCATTGACTGCGCAGATTCGCTGCCGGGAAGCGACCCGGGAAAGCATGCTATATTCGCTCGAAGTGTGTGAATGCTGTTCGCCCTCAGACCAGCTTGCAACGTTAACGATTTTAAAAAGTGGCCTACGAACTGTTGCTAACCACAGGGCCGGAAAGGGTGACGCAAATGAGAGTAACGGTCGACGTAAGCCCGATGTGGGTAAAGATAGCCCGCTCGCCAATCTATGTCATCGTTTCCGCACTGACAGGAGTTTCGGTCAGCTTCGCTCCGCTGTTTCTGTATTGGAGCGGCAAAGGCAAATTCTTTCCGGGCTATGAATGGGTGATTGTCCCGATCTGTTTTGCGGTACTGATTGGGGTTCCCGCCTTTTATTTTCGTCTGGGGAGTCTGGTCGCCACCGAAATAAGGAAAGCCTCCAACTAGCCTGCTATTACTACAGCTAGACTTCGAGGTTGCGCAGAGAACGCCGTGCTATATTCGCTCCACCCGTGGCGGAATCGAAACTCCATCCTCGCACCGCGCTGATCGTATTAACGGCACTGAATCTGCTGAATTATGCCGACCGCAACGTGCTGTTCGCGGTGCAGCCGCTGGTGCAGGATGAGTTTCACCTGACCAAGACCCAGATCGGCTACCTGACCAGCGCCTTCCTCGGTTTCTACATGGTGGCTGCGCCCTTCGTTGGACCACTCGCGGATCGCTATTCGCGCAAACTCATCATCGTGCTGGGCGCGTTCTTCTGGAGCGGGCTCACGCTGCTAACCGCCTTCACTCATAACTATGCGGAATTGCTGGTACGCCACACGTTGGTTGGCATCGGCGAGGCGACGTTTGTCACCATCGCGCCGACGTTCGTCGCCGACCTGTTCGCGGAAAACAAGCGCGGCCGGATTCTGGGAGTGTTTTATCTGGCGATTCCGGTGGGCTCGGCCGCCGGGTACCTGCTGGGAGGTTACCTGGCTCCGCATCACGGCTGGCGATTTCCCTTCTACATCGCGGCGGCTCCTGGCTTCGCACTGGCGCTTGCCGTCTTGTTCTTGAAAGAACCAGAGCGGGGACAATTTGACTCATTGAAAGGCACACCCGAGCGCGCAACCGTGCTCGGACTGGCGCGCAATCCCGCCTTCCTGACTTCAACCCTGGGTATGGCTGCGATGACATTTTCGCTGGGCGGCATCCAGGTGTGGATGCCGCAGTTTCTCTACAGTGAACGTCATTACTCGTTGGAAGCCGCCAACCTGACGTTTGGCCTCATTATTGTCGCGGATGGCATTCTTGCTTCTTTGACTGGAGGCTGGCTGGGGGACTATCTGCTGCGCCGTATGAAAAGTTCCTACTATCTGATTTCGGCGGCCAGCATGGCGCTGGGAGTCCCGGTGCTGATCGTGGCCTTGTTCGCGCGGGGCCGGGTCATGATCCCAGCTATCACCGTCGCCGCATTTTTTCTGCTGCTCAACACGGCCCCGCTGAACGCGGCGGTCATCAACTCGGTCGATGCGCACATCCGCGCCACGGCGCTGGCGGTGAACATCTTCATCATTCACATTCTCGGCGACGTTCCTTCGCCCACTCTCATGGGCTATGTGGCCGATAAGCAGACGCTGCAAGCTGCCTTCGTCCTTCCGGTAATCGCCATGGTGATCTCATCTGCCATACTGTTTTACGGGATGAGGTTCGCGCCGGTAGTTCGCATCGATGGGGCAGGGACGGGGAAGAGCTAGGCGGTATGCATTACTTTCACTGGATTGCAGGCGGCATTCTGGCACTGGCGTGGTTTTCTCGTATCGTGGATGCGGCGCTTGGCATGCCCAGTGTGGCTGACGTATCGAAACCCGAGTGGGACCGCAATCCGGTGACGGCCTCGGGCAATCTCGCTTACGGCAACCCCAGAGTTTCAATCATCGTGCCCGCCCGCAACGAGGAAGAAACCATCCAGCAATCTCTGACCCGCCTGCTCGAACTCGACTATGACAACTATGAGGTGATTGCGGTGAATGATCGCTCTACCGATCACACCGGGGAGATCATGGATGAGGTGGCACGCCGCACCACCCAAGAGCGCCTTCGCGTGATTCATCATCGCGAGTTGCCGCCGGGATGGCTGGGGAAAACCCACGCCATGTGGACGGCCACGAATGACGCGGACAGCGAATGGTTGCTGTTCACCGATGCCGATGTATTGTTCAAGCCGGACGCGCTGCGGCGCGCTCTGGCGTACGCGGAAGCCGAGCGGGCAGACCATGTGGTGTTGTTTCCGCAGATGATCATGAAGCGGCCGGGCGAGTACATGATGATTGCCTTCTTTCAGACCATGTTCGTCTTCGGACACCGGCCGTGGAAGGTGGCGGATCCGAAGTCGCGCGACCATATGGGAGTAGGCGCCTTCAACCTGATTCGGCGAAGTGTCTACCAATCGGTAGGAACCTACGAAGCCCTGCGCATGGAGGTCCTGGATGACATGAAGCTGGGCAAGGTAGTAAAAAATGCCGGCTTCCGCCAACGCAATGTTTTTGGCGCGGATTTGATTTCGATTCGCTGGGCGCACGGCGCCCGCGGCGTGGTCAATAATCTCACGAAGAACTTTTTCGCGGTGCTGTCGTTTCAGTGGCCACGCACTTTAATCTCAGCCTTTGGATTGGCATTCCTGAACCTGATGCCCTTTCTGGGCGTGGTACTGGCCCACGGCTGGGAGCGCTTGCCCTACGCCGTCGCTCTGGCGTCAATGTTCGCGATTTATCTCGGCATGTCGTGGCGGTCGAAAGTTCCCGCTTATTACTTTCTTCTGCATCCTGTGAGCACGGTGCTTTTTGTCTACACCCTGCTGCTTTCGATGATTCACACGCTGTGGAATGACGGCATCATCTGGCGAGGAACGCGGTATCCGCTGGAGGAGTTGCGGAAGGGAATGGTGTGAGGGTCGCGATAGTAGGTCGACTCCTAAATTCCGGCGATTTGCCAGTGAAAATCCCGGAGTTCTCCCAGCCTGCGGAAATCCCTCGCGTTTTCCGTAATTATGAGGATGCTTGAGCGAGCTGCGCTCATTGCTATGAGGGCATCGTTCGTGAGGCGTCCACGGCCTATTTCTTCGTAGTCGTATTTGGCCGCAAGCCGCGCGAGCACTCTTCCGGCCTGAGCCCAGTCGCTGAGGCTCGGCACCAGGATTCGTTTTATACGGTTAAAGTCGCGCTCCAATCTCTCCACGACATCGAAGTCGCGGTCGCCCGCGCCGGCATAAAGCTCCTCGAGCACCACTGCGCTGAGCCACACCGGCGCTCCAGCGGACAGACTTCGAAGTGCGGAGGTTGCGCCGCCTCCGCGACGCAGTGCGGAAATAAAAATGGAAGTGTCGAAGAGGCAGGGCTGCATCAATCGGCCAGCTTGCCGTAAAAGTCTCTAATCTCGGCGCCGCTCCCGAGAAAACGCTCAGTCGCCTCCCGAGCCAGGCGGTTACATCGCTGTTCGTCGAGGACGAAGTCGAGGGCGCGCTCGATCGTTTCGGTCTCAGTACCCGCACGCAACGCCTTTTGGGCGCGTTTGATTTTTGCGGAGTCCAACTGGAAGTGTTTGTGCGACCGATTTCTCGCGTTGCGCATCTGACTCGCCTCTCGGCGCGTTCACTGCGGTGTTTCCTCCCCCACATCCGCCTCGTTGCCATAAGTTGCTGAGGTCGCGGGCACTTGTTTGGTCTTCGCGGGCTTCTTGGTAGGCCGTATTCTGCCGGCGCTGTAATGGCCTTGCTTTTCCACGTCATAGTTCTTGGGTAAGGGTGGGATCAGAGTTGAGCCCCCGGTCAACTGGCTGACGCGGTTCAGAATGATTTCAGCCCGACCATCATAGAGCTTTACCGGCCCGTGAATTTCGATGACCCGGCCTGCGAGTCGGCGAACATCGCCGACATCTTTAAGGTCTGACGGGAAGACAACCACGGTAAAAGGGCAGGAGGCATGGTCTTCGCAGAAGTCCACGAAATGTATTCCTTTGGCCCCAGCTTTCACCCGCAATACCTTGCCGGTGATGCACTTGGTTTCTCCGACATGCTGCCTCGCTTCGCTAATGGGGAAGCAATCGGAAGCGGCAAACAGCGGGTTCGCAGAGACGATAAACAGGCCGAGCAAGCAGCATTTCCAATTCAGGGTCACGCTTGAATCTTATGGCGTTTGCACATCCTGGAAACGCCCGCGGCAGACTTTTTGCAGCATCCCTTCCCGGAATGGAAACTCGATCGTCGGTCGAGCGCTCGTCAAAGCTGATCGTTGACGAAAAGGAATCGGGCAGGCGGGAGTTTGAGAAGAGAACAACGAGGGACTGGAGCGGCCAGTCCCTGGTTCTTTCGCACCCCCGTCTTCGTAGCGACGCTAGATCTATTTGAAGGCTTTGACCGCGGAGGCTTCGTCGTCCTTCACATCGAAAACGGTGTAAAGCTTGGTGATCTGCAGCAGATCGTGCACCTTCTTGGTAAGGTTGAGCAGTTTGAGCTCGCCACCTTGGTTCTTGGTGGTGGTATAGGCGCTGACCAGTTCGCCGATTCCCGAACTGTCGATGTAGTTGACGTCGCCGAGGTTCAAGACAATTTTCTTATTGCCTTTGGCGAGAAGATCGCGCACGGTGTCCCGCAGAGTCACACTGCCTTCCCCTAGAGTAATCCGCCCGCTGCAATCCACGATGGTGACTCCGTCCACCTGCCGAGTACTAAGTTTCATGCTCACTGAGACCCCTCCTTGACGCCCGCGGATGATCCGTGGACGCGTTTGATCAGTTTAATTTCGGTACCTGTCTGAGACGGGCGGATTTCCACCACGTCCATGAATGAACGCATAAGAAAAATACCGCGCCCCGAAGTCTTGAGAAGATTCTCTGGCGCTAGCGGATTGGGAATGCAGCCCAGGTCGATGCCTTTGCCCTGATCGCGAATGGTGATAACCAGGCCTTCGGCATTTCGTTCGAAGGCTAACGTCACCTTTTTGTCCGGAGCGTAGGCATTACCGTGCAGCACCGCGTTGACCGCCGCTTCGCGCACGGCCATGGAAATCTGCATCACTTCCTCTTCCCCGAAGCCTAATTCTTGGGCAATGCGGGTTGCTGTTTCTTCCGCATGGTCGACGGTGTCCAAAGTGGAGTCGAAGGTAAAGGACAGTGGCTGCTCCATGGCGATAGCTTACGTGTTAGACCCGCACCCGTTCACTGGATTGTCCCATAGAAAATTGTCCCATAGCGATCGTCCCGTATGGGCTCGCCGCAGCCCGCACACGCCGAATGCGGTAGTTTGCCTGTCGAAGCGGGGTGTTGTCAACGACACCGGTGCCATATCTGCCGCAACGCGTACCCTGGCAGCCAGAGCCCGTAACGAACCGGCCAAGTATAATGCACGCCGTGACTCCAGTACCAAGCGCGAGAATCCAGCATTTGCTGAAGCGACTCGCCCTCGCAAGCTGCCTGACGGGCCTTGCCCTCGCGATTCTCACCTATGGCGCGGACTACGCTGTCTTTCGTTATCGGGCTGCGGGTAATCATCAGCCCTTTGGACAGATCACGGTCACGCCGTACGACGCGGTGCAGCAGAAAAATGGCAAGACCGAATTCCTGTTCGACCCGCCGCAGGCGCAGACCTGTGTTCATGCGTTGTTTCCTCATTCCGGCTACAAGCCCTGCTGGTATCTGCAGCGCCATACCGAGCCGCGCACCGACATTTGAAACAGGATCTGCAGAGGGCACCAACCCGGGAGGGACACCCCCGGGGCGCTTCGTGGCAGCAATCGGCTACAATGGCGTGCACTCTGGGAAGAGGGTTCGCCACATGTCCAAAAGCCTTGCCTCATCATGTTTGTGGCAGTTCGCAGTTATGCTTACCGTCTTCGCTACGGTGGCGACAGCATTCTCGGCCCCTTCGCCGACGCAATCCGGAGCTTCCGATGCGCGGCTTCAGAAAGCTTATCGATTCCAGCAAGGTGGTTGGACTTACGTTCACCTTGAGGGCTCGCCCTCCGATATCGGTTTCCAGCATGGCTATCTGCTGGCCCCGGAAATTGCTGACGCGCTTGAGGCGATCAAGCTCTTCGATACCCACGCAACCCAGCGCGACTGGGAGTTCTTTCGCAAGACCGCGCGCGAAATGCTCTGGCCCCACATCGATGTGGAATATCAGCAGGAGCTGCAAGGCATTGCCGACGGAGTGAAAGCGCATGGCGTCGATCTCGATTTGTATGACATCGTCGCGCTGAATGCCTTTGAAGAAGTTCCCGACTATTACGTTCCGTGGCTGAATAAGCGCGAGAAGCAGGCGAAGGCGCCGAAGCTGGCGGCTCCGGGAAATTGCAGCGCGTTCATCGCCACCGGGGCTTACACCAAAGATCATCAAATCGTGATCGCACACAACAATTGGACGAGCTATCTGGCGGGAGAGCGCTGGGTCATGATTTTCGATATTGTGCCGCAGCACGGACAGCGTATTCTGATGGATGGCTATCCCGGAGTGATCACCAGCGATGACGATTTCGGCGTGAACGCGGCTGGGATCATGATCACCGAAACCACCATCACTCAATTCGAGGGCTGGAACCCGAACGGCAAGCCCGAGTTCGTGCGCTCGCGCAAGGCGCTGCAGTATGCCCAGAGCATCGACGACTACGTGCGCATCATCAAAGAAGGCAACAACGGCGGATACGCCAACGACTGGCTCATCGGCGACCGTAAGACGGGAGAGATCGCATACCTCGAACTCGGCCTGAAGAACACGCCGCTGTGGCGAACCAAAGATGGTTACTTCGTGAGCTCGAATTTTGCACGAGATCCCAAGCTGATCAAAGAGGAGACCAGCGGCTTCGATGCCAACGATGCATCATCCTCGATGAACGCGCGGCATGCCCGCGCCGACGAAATGGTCCAGCGCGCCAAAGGCACAATCGATGTTGCGATGGCCGAGGAATTCTTATCCGATCATTTCGACAGCTTCGAGAAGAAAGTGGTGCCAAACGAACGCGCCCTCTGCGGCCATGCGGAGGTCTCGCCGCGTGGCGTGAAGGAATGGGGCTGGGAGGGCTACAACCCCGGGGGCGCCGTCCAAGGCAAAGCGACCGACAGCAAGATGGCGGCGAATATGAGCTTCGTAGCGCGGGCCGGGCACCCTTGCGGAGCAGATTTTATGGCAGCCGAGTTTCTGGAGCACCACCCCGAATACGGCTGGCAGAAGCCGCTGCTTCACGATATGAAAGCGGGACATTGGACGATGTTTAAGGCCGGACAGACAGCCGGGCAGTAGGGCACGGAATCGTTGAGACGCCGCTGGGCTTCGCCCTTGCGGGACAGCCGAGGCGGCTGTCCCCACATGATCTCAGGAGGACCAATGAAGGAAACGCCGCAACAATATACCCAGCGAGTCGTGGGTTACACCGAGGGCAAGCCGCCTCTGCAGGTGCAGGCAGCCACGCCCAAGAAACTCGATCGGCTGATCAAGGGCGTATCCACGGCCAAATTGCGCAAACGCCCGGCTCCTGAACAGTGGTCGGTCAGTGAGATCCTGGCCCATCTTGCCGATGCGGAAATGGTCGGCGGTTTTCGCATGCGGCTCATTCTGGGCGCGCCTGGAACTCCCGTTGCGGCTTTCGATCAGGATGCGTGGGTGAAAAACTGCCATTACGAGAAGCGCGACCCTCGGAAGTCCGTAGAGCAGTTTCGCGTGGTTCGCGAAGCCAATCTCGCCCTGCTTAAGTCGTTGACGCCCGAGCAGTGGAAGCACTACGGCATGCACTCGGAACGTGGCCAGGAGACCATTGAGCACATCGTCCGCATGTTCGCCGGGCACGATATCAACCACCTGCAGCAGATCGAACGCATTCTGGCAGGGAAGTGAAGGCTAGTTTCGAAAGGTCCCCTGCCCGCGCAACCGCAGAAAAAAATCTGATCCGCCAGTGCTGAAGATCGGTGCTGCGCCGATGCCGGGCCGTGCTACCTTCACGACTGCTTCAGCGTTCTGCGGCTATCCTCCGAGCCGGGGCGCGAAGCGGCTCCGAGATGACGACCAAGGTTTGCACCAACGTCAAGTGCCCGGCTTACGCGCACCTGGTTTATACCTTGGCCATGCGTTGCGTTCTTTGCCGGTGGGACCTGAAAGCTTCCTGGCAAAACGGAACCACGCGCGGGCCAGGCCTGGATAACGCGGGAACCGAAGCGCCTCCAGAATCCCACGCCGCTCACGTGGCCAGATGAGGTATCGCGACGGTTCTGCCATGGCCGCAAATGGCCGATTGCCCAAGCTGTGGATTTCCCCACGAAAATAAATCTCTGCCCAAACGCCATCGAGGAGACCTGACCCTGCAAACGGCCCAGATTCCAGATCGAATTTTTTTCTTCTGATCCCTCGGAAATCCTTGTCCGACGCGGAGTTCGCAAAAACAGACCCGGCAAAATCTGGTTTTCAAAGAACTTAGATATCAAAATCCTGAGAACAGATGGCTTAGGACGGGGCGATCCGGTCTCTCCCGGCTGTCTCGGCCTCGACCATGATCGCGCGATTGGAAGGTGGAAACAAGGTTGGATGTCACATGGGGGCCCGGTGGATTTTCTGCCGTGGCGAGGGAAAACAAAATCTCATGTCTGACACTTGGGTGGAATCCCACCCTTCGACTGCCGCTCAGGGCAGGCCCCTTGCCGCAAGAATGGGGCACCAGCAGCGCCCGCGTTCCAAGCGCGAGATAAGAATGGCGGAGAGGGTGGGATTTGAACCCACGATACCCGTTAAGGTATGTCCGCTTTCGAGGCGGATCGTTTCAACCGCTCACGCACCTCTCCGGAAGGCAGTTGCCGGTCGCCAGTGGTCAGTCAAACCAGGATTCCTCGCTTCGCTCGGAATGACAAACCTTTAGGAACCCCGGTCATCGGCTCGCGCCCAACGACCAACCACTAACGGCGGCTCTTAAAGAACCTTTGCAGCAACTCCGCGCTGCGTCCCGCAAGAACACCCCCGCGAACTTCCATTCGATGATTCAATTGCGGGTGGTTTACGACCTGCAACACTGACTGCACCGCGCCCGCCTTGGGGTCGTCTGCACCGTAGACCAGGCGCTTAATCCGGGCGTGCAACAGTGCGCCCGCGCACATCGCGCACGGCTCAATTGTAGCAAACAGCTCGCATTCCTCTAGACGATGGTTACCGGCGGCTGCACTCGCCTCCCGTAGGGCCACAATCTCCGCGTGGGCCGTGGGATCGCAGTCGCTGATGTTGCGATTCCATCCCCGGCCAATGATTTCGCCGCCGCAAACCACCACCGCTCCGACGGGAACTTCACCCGCTTCCAGCGCGCGCTGGGCGGAGCGCAGAGCCTCCTCCATCCACAGCTCATCGGTATGAAGCCCGTCGTTGGGGTCAATCACTGGATGCTTCTCAAGCCGCAGGGTAACATCTAGGCAGGCGGCGCAAATTGGGTGGGGAACGGCTGGCCCGGTCGCACTCCAATCACATCAGGCTCAGCACCGAGCGCACGACCTCAGGAACCACGGCTCGAAACACCGTTGGCAGGACGACCGTCACCACAGAATACGCGATGACCACCAGAGGCACAGCCAGGAGCAATCGCGCTTTGGGCGTTAAATTGGCGAGATAGGATCGCATAAATCCTCTCCCTTTCAAATACGAAAGGGAATCGGAAAAAGTTCCCGTCAGTCAGCACTCAACCCAAAATCCTAACGCCCTGGTCCTGTCACTGGCGACTGGCAACTGCCAAGTGGTATGCTTACCCCGTCATGGGGATGCCCAGCCTGCTCCGTAAAGTCTTCCTGATCGACCTTCTTCAAGGATTGAAGGTCACCTTCCGTTACCAGGATCCCAAGGAAATCTACACCGAGCAATATCCCATGGAGCGGCCGCAGGTGGCCGAGCGCTTCCGCGGCGCGCCCCGGCTGAACGTCAATCCCGACACCGATGAGACCATGTGCATTGCCTGCGACCTGTGCGCGCTGGCGTGTCCGGAAAATCTGATCGTCGTCTCCAGCGCGCGCAACGAACAGACCCGCCGCAAGGAACTCACGAACTTCACCTACGACCTGAGCCGCTGCATGTTCTGCGGCCTTTGCGAGGACGCTTGCCCTGTCGATGCCCTCGAACTTACCCAGGATTTCGAACTCGCCAGCTACACCCGCGAAGGCTGGATCTGGGACCGCGAGACGCTGGAAAAAGGTCCACAGCCCACGCAATATAAAAAGTAGCTTCTTGCTTCCTTCAGCTGGCTCGGCCCCATCCAGCGGCCGGCTGCTGTTGCGTCATGCAGTGCATGGTGCCAAGCCCCCAGATCAGGTCGCCGGAATAAATCGGCACGACCTCGCGCGTGGAGAACAGCCCTGATAGTGTGTTCAGCGCGATGCGGTCGTTAGGATCATTGAACACAGGCACGAGCACAATGCCGTTCGCAATATAGAAGTTGGCGTAGCTGGCGGGTAGACGCCGCTGCGCAAAGACAACCGGACCGGGCATGGGGAGCTCGACGATATTCAGCGGCATGCCCGCCTGGTCGCGCGCCGCTCGCAGGCGGCGAAGGTTGTCGCGCAGCGGTTTGTGATTCACATCTTTGCGATTTCTCTCAACCATGGTCACGACCGTATGTGGTGCAACAAAGCGCGTGAGATCGTCGACGTGTCCATGGGTGTCGTCCCCATGGATGCCTTTGCCCAGCCAGATCACGTGCGGCGCGCCCAGGTATTCGGCGAAGACCTTCTCGTAATCTTTGCGGGACATTCCCGGGTTGCGCTGCTGCACTTGGCTAAGCAGGCATTCTTCGGTGGTGAGCAGAGTGCCGCATCCATTCACGTCAATCGAGCCGCCTTCGAGGACGACGCGGCGCCCGCGATGCAAAGGCCGGATTTGTTGCGACCCAACCGCGCCAGCCATAAGGCTGCCAATTTTTTCGTCATGCCGCCAGTTGGAATATTTAGCCCAAGCATTGAAGCGGAATTTGATCGAGAGGGGTTTATGTGGGGACAGCCGCCGAAGCCTGCCCTGAGCGGAGCCGAAGGGGCTGTCCAGCCGGGCAAAGCCCGGCTCTGCCGGTGCCACAAAAATGCATCCCGAATCCCGCATCCACACGCGGTTGGTTGGCCAGCGATGGAAACGGACATTCGCCAAGGGCACGCTGGTTTTCTCGAGCATCCCGCGAACCTGCCGCTCCGCCGCGGCATCATTCACGATCAGCTCGACTCGCTCATGTCGCGCCAGATTGCGAACGATTTCGGCATAAACCCAGGGTATGGGCTCGAACCTGCCCGGCCAATCGCCGTGATAATGCGGCCAAGCCAGCCAGGTCGCAGCATGCGGCTCCCATTCGGCAGGCATGCGGTAGCCGGGAGCCTCGTCGGAAGCTCGCCTGTTAACCATTGAAGTGTTACTTGAATAATTAGCGTAGGCTCTGTTCACGCTGGGCTCTTACTGTCCATCCAGCAATCGGCTTGAAATCGGGGCGTAGCTGTCGATCCGCCGGTCGCGCAGAAAAGGCCAGTTACGGCGAATGTCCTCCAGAGCCTTCAGATCCACATCGCCCATCAGAATTTCCTCGCGATCGTTCGAGGCCTCCGCCAGAACCCGCCCGAAAGGATCGCAAAAGAACGACCCGCCCCAGAATTCCAATCCCTGTCCCGGCGAAGACTTTCCCCGAACGTTGCCCGTCTCAAATCCGACGCGATTGACCGCCGCTACATAAACTCCGTTAGCAATGGCATGGGCTCGCTGAATGGTTCGCCACGCATCATGCTGCGCCACGCCAAACTCGGCTTTTTCCGCCGGGTGCCAGCCAATGGCGGTGGGATAGAAGAGCACGGACGCACCTTGCAACGCGGTCAGGCGCGCACCCTCGGGAAACCATTGGTCCCAGCAAATCAGCGTGCCCACCCGGCCCACCCTGGTATCGAGCGCTCGAAACCCGAGATCTCCGGGGGTGAAGTAGAACTTTTCGTAATAGAGCGGATCGTCGGGGATGTGCATTTTGCGGTAGAGCCCGCGCAGCGAACCATCGGCATCGAAAACTGCAGCCGTATTGTGATAGATGCCGGGAGCGCGCTTCTCAAATAAAGACGCGATCAACACGATGCCATGCTGGCGGGCGGCCGCGGCCAGCCTCTCGCTGCTCGGGCCTGGAATCGGCTCGGCCAGATCGAATAGCGAATGATCTTCGCGCTGGCAGAAATATTGCGTCTGGAAAAGCTCGGGCAGGCAGACCACCTGCGCGCCCCGACCGGCAGCATCCGCCACGCGTTCCAGAGCCTTCTGCAGATTCTGTTCCGGCTCCGGCCCGCACGACATCTGCACCAGGGCCACTCGAAATTTATCAGGCGGCACGCCGTCACTCCTCGACGAACAATATAGCATCTGGGAAATGTGCAGCACCGGACGCTCGCGGCGTGGCATCTTTTCACATCGTTCCTGTAAAGTAATTGATCGGGTCACTTGCGAGCGAGCTTGGAGGTGTCATCTTGAAACAGGGCAATCATAGCGGCGGACATGGCGGCGGAAAATCGCACAATCACGCGGAACACTTGGGCGACGGTGTCGATCGTCATCTGCACAACCCGATTGAAGATCGCCTGATTCCGCTGGAACCGCTCGATCTGAGCCAGGTGAAGTCCATCGACGACCTGGTGCGGGCCATGTCCAAGACCGCGTTCACCGGACGCCAGTTGGGCGAAGCCGCCGACGTGCTCGAAGCCATGGCCCGTGACGAAGAATGCTTCGTGGTGATGACGCTCTCCGGCGCGATGACCGTGGCCAAGCAGGGTTTGATCGTTACTGAGTTGATCGATCGTGGCATCGTCAATGCCGTGGTCTCAACCGGCGCGCTCATGGCTCATGGACTGGTTGAGGCGACCGGCCGCGCCCACTTCCGCTACAACCCTGAGGTCTCCGACGAAGAACTCTATCGGCAGGGTTACAACCGCGTGTATGACACGCTGGAGCCCGAGCAGAACCTCGATGACGTGGAAGAAGTGATGTCGGCCGTGCTCGAGGGTTGGGACCACAACGAGGTGATGTGCTCCTACAAGCTGAACCACGCCATCGGAGCGTATCTCGCGAAGCACTCCGGTGAGCAGCGGGGAATTCTGAAGTCGGCGCATGCAAAAGGCGTACCGGTATTTGTTCCCGCATTTACCGACTCGGAGATGGGATTGGACACAGCTCTGAACAACCGTCTTCGCGAATCGACCGGCCGGCATAAGATCCGATACGACCCCTTCGAAGATCTTGAGCACTTTGCCGCCACGCTGCTCCGCCAGAAAAAGCTCGGCATTCTAACCATCGGCGGGGGAGTGCCGCGCAACTGGTCGCAGCAATTCGGCCCATTCTGTGAACTGCGCCATCGGCGCCTGGGGGAGAATGTTGCCCTGAAGCGCTATCACTACGGCCTGCGGATTTGTCCCGAACCGGTTTATTGGGGCGGATTGTCTGGCAGCCCCTACAGCGAGGCCGTGTCTTGGGGCAAGTTCGTGCCTCCGGCCGAAGGCGGCAAGTTCGGAGAAGTATTTGTCGACGCTACCGTCGGCTTGCCACTGATAGTAGCCGCGGTGTTCGAGCGCCTGGATAAGAAGGGAAGCAGGACGACCAAGGCGAAAACCGCTACGGCGAGGAAGTAAGAAGTCAGGCTAGCTGTTCTTTGGTAGGGCACGGCTTTGAGCCGTGCCGTCCGCTTTTACTCACCAGGAAGGCTGGCTACGCGCCAGCCTCCGAGCCAGACGAATCACCAGAAGGGAATTGCGAATTCGAACCTTCTTCTGACTCCGGCGAACCACCCTCACCCCGCGTCCGGCGATAAAGGGGCGCCAGAATGCTTCCCTCCAATACTTCGGACTCCGCATCTACCCAATCCTGCAGGGCAAGGCCCTCGGTCTGGCCGCGCTGGTCGTAAAGATGCTGCGCGTGCAGCCGGATCTTCCTCTCCAGCAACTCCGTCATAAGTGCTTGCTGCTTTTGTCTGCGTGTATCCTGATCCACAACTACTCCTCGGGTCTTAATAGTCATTTATCTCCAGTTCTATGATAAGGGAAGGCTGTTAACGGAAGGTTACATTCGGCAGGGCTTCGAGGTTACTTAAGTGTCATTATAGCACGATAAGGATTCAGTCTACTTTGGTCTCACCTGGGGACAGCCGCCCTCGGCCGTCCGTCGAGCGAAAGCTCGGCCGCTCCCCTCTCACCTGCTCTAATCGAAAATCAGCACCGCCGACGCAATCACCGTGGTCCACAACCCACGCTTATCTCCAACCGCCGACTGCGTCACATTCGCCGTCCGGACGATCTTGTTCGACAACCGGTAGATCTGTTTTTTTTCATCCCACGAGCGGTCAGGATCGAATTCCACGTTCAGCGTGGTTGCCAGCATCTCGGCCGCCAGCTCCTCGGCATATTCTCCCGCAGCATCTTCGGTCTCACCAAAAGAGTGGTGCTCGCTCAAATATCCGTAGGTATTCTTGTCGGCGGGAATCGCTACTCCGATGGACGAAGCCAGCAAACGGTGCGCCTCGTGAGTAGAGTTTTCAGCCACCACGGCAAACACCACTTCGCCCGGGCTGAGATACTTCACGCCCTCTTTGCGAGCCAGCATCTTGCAATTCGGAGGAAAGATGGAAGAAACCCGCACCAGGTTCTGCGCCGCGATGCCGGCGTCGCGCAGCGCCAACTCAAACGACGTTAACCGTTCGCGGTGTTTGCCCACTCCCTTGGTAAAGAACATCCGGTTGGGGACCATGTTTTTGCCCAATGCTGTAGCCTCCGGCAAGAAAAAATGAGAGTGAGAATGCACAATCTAACACAATGGTTTGTAAAGAAAGTGTGAATTTCCGCCGCGGGTAGTAAAAAGGCGGGAACCTGCTGGCGCTGGTTCCCGCCGCAATGCCCGGTCTATTTTATTGGGGGAGGGCCACCGGGCAAAACCGCTTCACTCTATCACAAGGCTCGACGGATCGCGGCGGATGTTGTCAGGTTTTTCCGTTTTCCGAACAAGGTCCAGCAATGCTCTCAAAAACAACCGCAGATCCCCTTACCGCAAGCGGTCACTTGGCTGCGACCGAACTCACCTCGATGCTGTCGCCATTCAGAACTCCGGTCACGGACTCGTTTTTCCCGGCCTGCTTCTCCAGCGCAGCTTGCACAGCTTTGTCGCTGGTTTGCAACGTGTAGACTTTTTCGCCCACGATCAGCGCATAATTCGAGCCGTGTGCCACGCAGGCACGGGTGCACTCTGCCGCCGTCTCGCCCTCCATATGCTTCTTGCCACACATGGAGTCCCCCACCTCACCCGTGAAGGTCTGCTTTCGTCCGGCCGCCGCATGAAGCTCAAGAAACGCCGTCGCCGAGAATAGCGCCGTCACCATCACCGCCCGCCATCGCGAACCACCGGTCATGCAAATTTCTCCTTGTCGTGAAACCGATTCCCGATCAGCTCTTCAAACCAGAGCCGCCATCAGTAGATCTTACTTTATTCTCCGTTCGGCGATTCTGAACCAAAGTCCACACGTTCACTGCGGCGCCTTGGCCGTATATTGCAAATCGACATCAATGGTTCGGTCGCGTACCAGCGCGGTCACGTGGGTCGAAACTTCCCAATCGACGCTGGCAGGCAGCAGCTTTCTGGCCTGGGGCAAATATTGCTTCAAGTAGTCGGCGTCATAAACATCGCCAGCGCGGATCTTCCACGCCGCCCGCAGTTTGGCTTCCAGATTATTATCAATGCCACGAAACGCCAGCTCGCCCATGCGGTAGACCGGACCTTCGTTGACCTCCAACTTGAAAGCTACTGTCCCGGCGGCTTCATCAAATTCCGCATTCGCCTTGATGGTCGCCGTGACGTAACCGCGCGAGCCGTAAAGTTCTTGCACCGACCGCAGGTCATGATCCAGTTGCAAAGTGTTCGCCGGCTGCCCGGCCTTGGCATGGAGCAGCCCCTGCAGCGTCTCGCTCGGAATCTCTTTGTTGCCCGACCAACTCATCTCACTTAGCCGGTACTGGCTGCCCTGAGTAACCGCCAGCGTGATATCCACCAGGGTTACCGCGCGTCTGTCGTCACCTGCCTCCCCTGATTCCGAGGCCGCCGGCGTCACCACCTTCGGCTGCGGCGCAGCACATGCAGCCTTCAGATATCCCCGCTCCCGGTAGACCGGCAGCACCGCGTGCTCGATGAAAGGAGTCAGCGCGGCGCGAGAGTATTCGCGCCCAGAAAACTTTTCCGCTGCGGATTGCAGGATGGGCAACTCCTCCGCGTCCGCTCCCGTGAACGCGACGTTGCGCACCCGGATCGTCACACCGGAGACGCTGTAGTCAATCGACTCGATGTGCTCGCTCTTCCTGCTCCGCAGATAATCGATGTGCCCAGGAATGCGGTTTTCCACCAGCAGCGCCTGCAACACATCCGACACCTGGTCCGGCAGGCGTCCCGTAATCGGCAACTCTCCCTTGAACAGCGGTACCCGTTCGTGTACCTTCTGCAGCAATTCCTCGTCGCCGAACCAGACAAAGTCGGCAAAGTGCGCCGGGATAAACTTGTCAGCATCGCTGACCTGAAACGCCAGCTTGATGCCCGCTGCCGAGTATGAGTAGGTAAAAGCGATCTCGCGGAAAGCCCCGCTTTCGCCCAGCTGCCGGGCAGCCTTCTTGAAATCTTCCTCACCCACCATCGCCCCCAGCGGCAGCCCGCAAGCCGCTGCCACTTCCTCCTGCCTAAAGCGCTTGCTGCCCGTGACCTTGATCTCGAGTAGCTGGCGGCCGGAGGCCGGCGTCGGGCGGGTTCCTGGGTCATTTGCCGTTTGGCTTTGCCCTGCGCCAGACGACACGGCAAGACTCCCAAAGAAAAAAAGCAAGGAAGTGATCAGGAAGCGCACCCAGAAATTTAGCAATCGTCTCTTCATCCACTATCTACTTCGCGCGGGAGATCGTCGTGGCGCTGGATTTGTTCTTAACCGCAATGTCGATGAACGCGAGTGCGGCGCGGCTCAAAGCTTTGTCCTTGCGGAAGACCAGCGCCAGGTCCCGCGGCAACTGCGCGTCGGCCATCGGCAGCGCCCTCAGCACACCGGCGCGAACATCCTCCAGCACATTCGAGCGGGAGATGAATCCCACGCCCACTCCAGCCGCCACGAAGCGTTTCAACAGTTCACTGGAATCTAGTTCCATACTATAGTTCGGTTTGAGCCGACGCTCGCGGAAGAGGTCATCGAGCGCATCCCGCGTATGCCCGGCCTTGGGAACTACCAGCGGATACTTCGCCAGATCTCCCACCGTCACCGACTTCATCTTTCCCAGAGGATGGTTCGGCGGCGCAATCACGACCAGTTCATCCTGATGGATGAGCACCACCGTCAGCCGGTTGTCTTTCACCGGCATGGAAACCACACCGAAGTCCACCGAGTTGTCGGTCACCGACTCCAGAACGTTGGCGTAGTCGGCGCGTTTGATGTTCACCGACACGTCGGGATAGCGCTTCTTGAATTCGGCGAACACCTCCGGAAGAATGTGCAAACACGTGCCTTCGTTCGCCCCCACCGTGATTGCGCCTCGCGGGACGTGTTCCATCTCAGCCAGGGAGCTGAGCATGGCCTTGCGCGCATCCAGCGCCTCCTGCACATACTTCTCAAAAACCTTTCCCGCCGCGGTCAGGCAGACCCGTCCGCCCGAGCGGTCAAACAGCTTCGCCCCCACCTCGTCTTCCAATGCCCGGATCTGCGACGAGATGGCTGGTTGGGTCCGGAAGCGCTTCTCCGCCGCCCGCGAGAACGAAGCATGGCGCGCCACTTCGATAAATGATTGCAGTTGGTCGAAGTCCATGAATCAGTCGCCAGTCGGGCAGTTGCCCGTTCGAACGGATCGGACCGTCAGCAACTCTACCGAGCCACGGCAAGTATAGGCTAGCAGGGGGGAACATGGACAAAGGTGGAAGAGCGTTTCCCGGTTCTTGGTTCTAGTTTAAACACGAACCTTCTCGGGCCAAGCCCGCATCGCGATTCCGACTATGCCCGGTTGAGGACGATTCCAAGAAGGTAGAGAACCGCCGCCAACATGATTCCGCGAAACGGCGCACTGAAAAAATAGAGCCTCGCGAGGTCCCGAAAACTATCGGCAAAACTGTCTGGGGGTAGCGCGGATTCTCATCAATCCACCTGGAAGATCACGTTGCTTTTCAGCGTGCCGCCGGGGGTATCGACGGTTACAGTTCCGGGGGACGCGCCGGTGGGCACGGTGACCTCAATCTCGGTGCTGGAGACCACCCTGAAGGCTGCGGATACACCGCCAACGGTGACTTTCGTTGCGTCCGTCAGCTTGTCTCCCAAGATCATTGCCGTCGCTCCCGCTGTGCCCCAAGCCGGTATTATCTTCACGAACGGCTTCAGTCCTTCCAGGGACAGGCTGAAGACGGTGCCGGCGTCCGAAGGCCCGCCATATTCGGTCGTACCGTAGAAGGTCCCGTTGGTGGCTTGCACCAGTCCACCTTGAGGCTCATATCCGTCAGCGCAATTCGCCAGCCCGCAGAAGTTGTAGAGGGTCATGAGCGTGCCCGCGGGGGTGATTTGGAAGATCGTCCCGCAACCACTGTTGCAGC
>Ga0074045_10000529_pt1 | contig 37094 bp, 34 predicted proteins | sample BogForMeECP23OM2_FD_94442 | JGI IMG/M metagenome (GOLD analysis project Ga0074045, IMG submission 94442) | Bog forest soil microbial communities from Calvert Island, British Columbia, Canada - Bog Forest MetaG ECP23OM2 | ecosystem: Environmental > Terrestrial > Soil > Wetlands ...
CGAGGCTGATCGTCCGATGTCCCGCTCGGCCGGCGCTCTCCGGAGTGACGAGGAGACCGGCGTAGAATGCTCCGACGATGAACGTGAGGCCGAGGAACTGGGAGTAGAGCGCGGCACCCAGCCCCGCCATCATGAGGAATCCGAAGCCGGCCTCGCGAGACCGCCAAGTGAGACGGAAGCGGTCGACCCAACGGTCCCAGACGTGGAGCTGGCGCAGGCTCTGAAGCCCCATGTGGATGGCCAGGATGGTCGTGAGGAACAGACCCACCGTCGCGAGGGCGGTCGCGATGTCGATCCAGAGGTTCCCGGTACCGCTTTCGAGCCGGAGGAGGATGGCGAAGGTGGTCACCGCCGCGAGCTCGTTGACGACCGAGGCGTTCATCAGGAACGCCCCGAAGCGACTGTCGGCGAGGTCGAACTCCCGTAGCATGATGCCGAGCACCGGGAGCGCGGTGATCGAAATGCAGAGCGCGACGAAGAGCGAGGTATCCACCCCAATCTCGGGGTACAGCAGACGGACCACGCCGGCGCCCACCGCGAATGGCACGGCGAAGATGGCGACCCCCAACGCGGCGGCCGAGGCGCCCGTCGCCCGGATCTGAGCGGGCGTCACGGCGAGGCCCGCCATCATGAGGATGAAGAACGTCGCGAGGAACTGGATCCCCACGAACTCGCCCGAGATGCTCGTGAGGCCGAGAGGTCCCCCGAGGAAAGTCGGACCGAAGATGAGTCCGACTGCAATCTGCCCGACGAGCGCCGGGATGCCGAAGCGGCTCACCAGCTCCCCGACGAGGATGGCGGCGGTAATCAGCAGGAACAAGGCCACGATGAACTCGGTGGTCGTGTCCATGTGGTCCCCGCGTTCTCCGAGAGGCGTCGCGATCCGATGCCGGCCCTCCCCCCGGCGATGGTGTGGGCGGTGGTGCGACGGACCCGGCGCGCTTGAACGGGGGGACCTCGGCGGACGTTAACAACCTTTGGTCCGAGGGGGCGTTCGTCCTCTTCCGCCCCGAAGCCGTATGTAGCCGGCCTCCGTGGCATCTCCGTGGACCGTCGTCGAGCGCCTTCCCCGAGAGCTCCCTTGGATCCCCAGGAACTCGCCGACGAGGTGAGCGAGCGAAGGTCCCGGGCGCTCGAGGAGCCGCTCGACCTCCGATTGCGCCAGCGGGACCCCTATCCGCTCATCGAGGTTCGGAACCCGCTCCACCGGACCACCTACCTCGTCATGCGGCCGGCGTACCCGGATCGGTGGGCGGACCTGTGCACCTGCACCGACTTCGCGCGTCGTGGCCTCGGGACCTGTAAGCACATCGAGGCCGCCGACCGGTGGCTGGCCCACCACCCGGACGCGTCCCCCTCCCCCCCACCGAAACCGCTCGTGCGCTCGGCTGTCGTCTGGAAGGAGATCGACCGACGCCTCGAGCGGCCCGGACGAGGCTCGTTGCCCGCCAGCCGCCGATGGCGCGAAGCGGGCGCCGCCCTCTTCGATACCGCTCCCTAGACCGCGAAACGAGACAGAAAGGTAGGAGGAAAGGGTTCGTCCCGGGGTCCGGGCTCGACCTAGGTCGAAGTCATGCCCGGCGCGCCCTTGAGCGCCCGGATCTTGTAGTACTCGGGGTCGACGATGACCTCGCCGTTGACGCCCATCGTCTCGAGCGTCTTCAGCGCGAGGCCGCTCTGCTTCTTCGCCGCCTGCCACTCGGGGATGGGGATCGAGAACTTCTGCTCGACCTCCGTGCGGTAGATCGGGCCGGAGTTGTACGAGCAGAACGGAATGACCCGCCCGTCCGGAACGGCGTAGTGGATGTCGCAGCGCATCAGGCGCTGGATGTCGTAGTCGTAGGCGTCCTGGAAGTGCATGTTCCCGATGTACATCGTCTGCCAGGTGAACTTCGCGACCGCCTCCTTGCTGCCGCCGGTGAAGATCCCGGCGATGACCCGGACGCAGTTCTTCTCGCTCAGGCCCTCCGGGGCCTTCGAGAAGTCGAAGAACTTCGCCACGTCGTGGAGCAGCCGGGCCCCAGCGACTGCGGTGCGGACCCGCGAGAAGCGGGCGTCCCGGTACTTCTCGATCATCGACTCGACGTTCTCGAAGAACCCGTCGACGTCCATGAACCGGGGGAGCGGGGTGATCTTTTGGCCGTCCTTCGAGACGAACGCGAAGGTGGCACACCCGCAGCCGGGGTGGGTCGTGAGGGTCATCTTCTCCTCGCCGTGAATGATCGAGGTGAGCTCTGAGATCGGGGCCACCGACGGGACGGGGAAGAAGTCCGACTTTTCGAACGGTCCCTCCGTGCAGAGGATCCGGACGAGGTCCGACTGGGTGAACCGCATCTGGAACCGGTCCTTGTCGGGGATCCGCGCGGTGAGCGCGACCGGCTGGAAGTTGACGCCGCGGACGACGTCGATGTTGTCGATCGCGTACTTCACGGTCGGCCAGATCTCCTTCTCGTTGAACCCGCCCACGAGGGTGGGGACGAGGACGACGGAGATCGGTTTGTCCGACTTGCCGGCGGCGAGCTCGCTCGCGGGGGTGTGGGTCTCCCGGGCGGCCTGGATCGCCTTGTGCTTCGTCTTGAGCAGGGGGACCCCGCGCACCTTTCGGTAGATCTCATCGTCAAGACCGTCGAACTGCAGGTACAGGGTGTGCAGGCCCGCGTCCCGGCACGCCTGGGCGAAGCCGGGCTCGTTCGCGAACCGAATCCCGTTCGTCGCGACCTGGATCTGCTTGAAGTTGAGGTCGCGGGCCATCGCGACCGCGTCCAGGAAGAGCGGGGAGAGGGTCGGTTCGCCGCCCGAGAACTGGACCGCGACCGTTCCGACGGGCTTCTGCTCCCGGAGGGTCTTCAGCATGAAGTGGATCTGTTCCCGAGTTGGCTCGTAGACGTACCCCGCCGCGTTCGCGTTCGCGAAGCAGACCGGGCACTTCAGATTGCATCGGTTCGTGAGGTCGACGAGGGCGAGTCCCGTGTGGGACTTGTGGTGGCTGCACATGCCGCACGTGGTCGGGCAGCCGCGGAACTTGTCGTAATAGGGGTTCTCGTAGCCGACCCCGTCATGCGCGTACGCCTCCATCCGGAGGTAGAGGTCGACGTCGTTGGAGATGATGTCCCAGAAGTATCCGTGGGTGCGGCAGGTCTTCTCCATGATGACCCGTCCCTCCTTCTCGCGGACGATCGCGGGAATGACCTTGATGCACTCGGGACAGACCGAGGCGGTCTTTCGAGGAAGGCCACGGGGCGCCTGGAATTCCATCATCACGCGTGCCGGCATTCTCGTTTCTTCTCCTTGGCCCCGCCTGGACGGCTTGGACCTGGAGCCCTGACCTATGCCGGCCTACATAACCCATGTGTCGTCGTAGGAGCGACAGAAGTCGGTCCCAGTGACGAGGAGTCACACGGTACGCCTCGCTACAAACGAACGATATACGGCGCCTCAAGAAGTCGGTCCGACCACCGGGTGCGACCTCTTATGGCCCCCGCGTTTCCGGCCCGCCGAACCCCATGGCGACGAAGAAGGGAACCCGAACGAAGAAGGCCGCGACCCGCCCGACCCGTCGTTCGATAGCCAAGACCCCCCGGTTCGTTGGTCGGGACCCGAGCCCGGTCCTCGACCACTACCCTCCCCGGGAGGTCGGCTCCTCGCTCAGGAGGCCGCTCCCGGTCTCGCTCCCGTCGAACCCCGCGACCGCCCCGACCCCTCACGCTCCCGCCCCCGCCTCCCCCGCGGGGGGGCCGGCCCAGCCGCTGATCACCCTCGAGCGTCCCTTCGATGTCGATGAGTTCTCGACCCTGCTCGGGGGGACCTCGATTCGGGTCGTGGTCCCGCGGGAGGTGCTCCCGGAGGTCCTGCGTCGGGTCCTGGAGTTCATGGGATTCGGCATCTACGTCTACACGATCTCCATCCGCCCGGCTCCCTCCGAGCTCCTGAAGAGCTTCGTCCTCGAGCTCCAGCGGGTCGACTACTCCGCCGCGAAAGGTGACTGGGCGCCATTCCAGGACAGGGGGAGCGCGAATTCCCCGTTCGGTCCAGCGGGCGGGCGAGCGTGACCCCTTAGACCTTCGGGGCGAGCGCCCGCTGGGTGAGGAACGTCGCGATCGCGAACATCGCGATCGCCCAGCCGATGAGCCCTAGCAAGTAGACCCAGGCGGCGTACGGGTAGAAGGCTCCGCCAAAGAGGTCGATGCGGAGGACCTCGACGGCGAGCGTGACGGGGTTGTACGAAGCGACCCCCTGGAGCCAGGCCGGCATCGCTCCCCACGGGTACAAGGCGGCCGACGTGAGCAGGACCGGCAGGTTGATCGCGTTCACCAGGGCGAAGTACGTCTGCGGCTGCTCGATCGTGAAGCCGAGGGCGAGGAAGAGCGAGGCGAACATCAGGGAGAGAAGCAGGATGGCCGCGACGATCTCCGCCGCTCCCACGACCGTCACCGCGGCGGTGACGTGGAGCCCCGCGAGGCCCACCTCCCCCAGGAGGATCGCCAATCCCAGAACCAGGAACGCGAGCCCGACCGGTTGGATCGACCCGGCCACGAGGCGAGAACCGAAGATGTCGGCCGCCGTGGCGGGGGACGCCGCCGTCCGCTTCAGCGTGCCGAACAGCTTGTCGAAGATGACGTTCGCGCCGACGAACAGGGTCGCCGTCACGCCGACGAACCCGACCATGCCGGCCGAGAAGTAGGAGAAGTAGTCGGGGGCCCCCAACAGGTACGTGTGGAGGAGCTGGGTCCTCTGGTCCGGCGTCAGGTAGGGGGAGTTGAGGAAGCTCGTGAAGTTGAACCCCTGTCCGAAGAGGAGAAGGTAGAGGATCGGGAGCAGCAGCCCCGTCGCGATCGCCGCGGGGTTCCGGACGATCTTGAGGAGCTCGCGCTTCGTGAGGGCGCTCCACCGTCGGACGTTCATCGCAACCCCCTCCGGGACGCCTGGACACGGGTCAGGAACACCGCGCGGTCGGTCCCGGTCGGTCCCTCGTCCTCCCGGAACTCCCGCCCCGTGAACTCGAGGAACACCTCGTCCAGGCTGGGCCGCCGCAACGAAACGCCAGCGAGGCCGATGCCGAGGCTGGTGGCAGCCCCGACGACCTTCGGTATCAGGGTGTCCCCGCTCGGGCACTTCACCCGGAGCGTCCCGTCCTGGGAGGTCACGGCCGTGACCCCGGGGAGAGCCCTCAACGCCGGCTCGAGCGCCGCCGCGTCCCCGAGCGGACGGACCGTGACGATGTCGCCTCCCAACCGGTCCTTGAGCTCCGTGGGAGTTCCCGCGGCGACGATCTTGCCGTGGTCGATGATCGCGATCCGGTCGCAGACGCCGTCGGCCTCGTCAAGGTAATGCGTCGTGAGGAACACGGTCATCCCGGTTTCCTTTCGGAGGTCGCCGACGATCTTCCAGAAGCCGGCTCTTCCCTGAGGGTCCAACCCGAGCGTCGGCTCGTCCAGGAACAGCACTCGGGGGGAATGGATGATCCCGACCGCGAGCTCGAGCCGCCGGCGCATGCCGCCCGAGAACGTCTTCACCAGACGGTCGGCCGAATCGGCGAGCGCGAGGCGGTCGAGGAGCTCGTCCACTCTCTTCGAGGTATCCCGGAGATGGACCCCGAACAGCGCGGCCGCCAGCTCGAGGTTCTCTCGTCCCGTGAGGTCTTGGTCGGCCGTCGACTCCTGGAACACCAGCCCGATCCGCTGCTTGAGCTCGTGAGGATGGTGGAGGACGTCCAATCCGTCCACGGTCGCGCGGCCGGCCGTCGGGCCCAGCACCGCGGTGAGCATGGACAGCGTCGTCGTCTTTCCGGCGCCGTTCGGTCCGAGGAAACCGTAGACCTCGCCCTCCTTGACCGAGAAGGAGACCCCGTCCACGGCCTTCACCGAGCCGTTGAACGTCTTCGATAGTCCCTCCGCGACGATCGCGTCCGCCATGGTACGTTCTACCCCACCCCGCCGAGCGGGGGTTCATGAGCGTTGCTGCCGAGGTTGCGCGGAGGCCACCAGGGTCGCCGCCTGCGAGGTACCCCTCCGGGTTGAGCCAGCGCGTGCATCGATCTTCCACTGTCGGAGCCGTGGCCTCGCCCTTAAGGGTCGGTCACCGCCGGTGACCACCTGCGCGGATGGTGACGTGGGATCGACCGCAGGTCGCTACGGAGCTGAACGCCGCCGGTTGGGAGAGGGTGTCCCTCCGAGACAAGGTAATTACCGAGCGGCCGTCGACCGCTCGAGGGATGGAATTGACGATCGGTTCCGACGAGGCGCGCTGGGAAGTCGAGCTGCGGAACCTTCGAGAGGAACTCCAGCAGCTCAGGACCGAGCAAAAGGAGATGGCCCAGTCGGTCCGCCAACTGGTGCAGACGTTCCGCATCCTGGCCGCCCACCTCGGCATCGCGGGTGAGCCGTACGTCCCCAAGGGAAACACTCCCTCGGCCGACCGCGACCGCTCGGGCTTCGCGTGAGGCGGGCCGATGGAGATCCTCTACACCGTCCGGGCCGATTCCCCGTCCGAGCATCGGGGTCGATTCTCGATAGACCTCGACCGGGTCTCGTCGCCCACCGTTGACCTAGTCCTGCCCTCCTGGGTTCCCGGCTCCTACCATATTCTGAACTACAGTCGCGGGTTCCGCGACCTCGTCGCGCGACGAGGACCGGACGGAGCGCCGCTCCGGACGGAGCGGGTCGACAAGGCCCGATGGCGGATTGAGACCGAAGGCGCCTCCCGGATCCACGTCGATTACACGGTCTACGGTCACCAGCTGGTGACCGAAGGCTTCGACCTCACCCCCGAGCACCTGTTCGTCAATGCGGCCCTTTGCCTGCCGTACGTGGACGGGCACTCCTCGGAACCCTCGAGCGTAGCCCTGGACGTACCGGCCGACTGGACGGTCATCACCGAGCTCGAGGAGCTCCCCGGCACCCCTCCTCGCTACCGCGCCCGGACCTACGACGAGCTCGTTGACTCTCCCATCGACGTCGGCCGACCGATCGTGCTGACCGTCCGGCCCGCGGGCATCCCCCACCGGATCTGCCTTTGTGGCGAAGGGGGGAACTACGACGCGCACGCCCTCGAACAGGACATCTCCAAGGTCGTCGAGGCGGCGGTCGCCCTGGTGGGCGACTCCCCCCTCTCCCGGTACACCTTCTTCTACCACCTGACGAACGTCCCGGACGGGGGCCTCGAGCACGCCTCGTCGACCTCTTGTGTGGTGTCGCGGACCACCTTCCGGCCACCGGAGGCGTACCGCCACTTCCTCAGCCTCACCGCCCACGAATACCTCCACCTCTACAACGTGAAACGGATCCGCCCGAAGGTCCTCGGTCCGTTCGATTATACCCGAGAGAACTACACGCGACTGCTCTGGTGGATGGAGGGGACGACCGACTACTTCACCTACCTCGTACTCCGGCGGGCCGGCCTCTACACCCCGGACCAGTTCCTAGAGCAACGCGCGAAGGTCGTCAAGGAGTACCTCGACATCCCCGGCCGTAACCGGGTCTCCCTCGAGGAGTCGTCGCTCATCACCTGGATCGACCACTATCAGCCGTTCGAGGAGACCCCGAACCAGTCGGTCTCCTACTACCGCAAGGGCGACCTCGTCTCGATGTGCCTCGACCTCGAGATCCGCCACCAGAGCGAGACCCGCTCGTCGCTCGAGACCGTACTGCGCCTCCTCTGGAACGAGTACGGCAAGGTCGGTCGCGGGCTCGAAGAGGACGAGCTCCTCCCCGTCGTGAACCGGGCGACCGGGCTCGACCTCACGTCGTTCTTCGACCGTTTCGTACGGGGAACGGAGGAGCTGGACCTACCCGCCTTCGCCCGCCACGCTGGCCTCATGCTCGCGCCCAAGGCAAAGCGACCGGACGAAGCGGACGAACCCGAGCCCGGCGACCTCGGCGTCGCCGTCGAGGACGCGGGGGGCCTCATCCGCGTCCGCACCTCGTTCGTGGGGCGGCCGGGGCGGACCGCCGGCCTCACGCCGGGCGACGAGATCATCGCGATCAACGGGGCCAAGGTCCTCTACGCGGACCTCGAGAAAGCGCTCGAGAAGTGCCCACCCGGGACACCGGTCGAGCTCACGGTCTTCCGTCGGGGGTATCTCCATCGGGTCCCGCTCACCACGGGAGTCCCGCCCCCCCGCAGGTACGCCCTCACCCCGGTAGAATCCCCCTCGGAACTAGAGCGGAAGGTCTATGAGAGCTGGGTCGGCAGCCCGTGGGCGCCGCGGGCGGGCCCCTGACCGGGGTCCTTCGGCGCCGGGGCGCATGCCTCGCATGTCGCGGCGGGGGGGTCCTCTCCGCCGTAGGGGGTCGGCTCCCGCCTCACGAACCGTATTATGTATGAACCGACTCGTTAGCGCCCTGACCCGTAGGAACCTGCCATGACGGAGGGACTACCGATTGTCGTGGGAGTTTCGGGCGCCAGCGGAGCGCCGATCGCGATCCGCGTCCTGAAGGCCCTGAAGGAGGCGCACGTGGCGGTATCGCTGGTCGTCTCGGACGGGGCGCGCACGGTCCTTCGGGAGGAGTGCGACCTCGACGTCGACGCGCTTCGTCCGTGGGCCACGCGGCTCTACCCCGACGACGACCTAGCCGCCCCGATCGCCAGCGGTTCGGTCCCAACGCGGGGGATGGTCGTCGTCCCCTGCTCGGCGAACACGGCGGCCAAGATCGCCCTTGGACTCGGGGACACGCTCCTCACCCGGGCGGCCGCCGTCCACCTGAAGGAGCGCCGCCCGTTCATCGTGGTCCCGCGGGAGACCCCGCTCTCCACGACGCTCCTGCGCCACCTGACCACGCTGAGCGAGCTCGGGGCAGTCGTGCTCGTCGCCTCTCCCGCGTACTACCTCCGGCCCAAGTCGGTCGAGGAGATGACCGACTACCTGGCCGGGAAGGTTCTCGACCACCTGGGCATCGCCCACCGGTTGTATCGGGGCTGGAAGACGGGGACCGCATGAGCGAGGGAGACGCCGCCCCGGTGGCTTCCCGGCGGCGTCCTCCGGGGAAGCTCGGCATCTTCGCTCCGTGGCCGCTCGTCGGGATCGCGCTCCTGCTGCTGGCCCTCATTGTGTTCACTCCGGAGCTCATCTCCAACAGCCACCAGCCCGGCCCCGGCCTCCTTACGCAGGCCGAGCTCATCGTCGACAAGATCCCGGCGAACGCCACCCTCCACTTCTACATCTGGGCGCTCGGGGAGACGATCCGCTACGACGAGGTCCACGTCGGCGTCGCGACCTCGTTCAACTGGACCGGCGGCGGGTCGCCGGTGTGGAGTCAACTCAACTGGACCCAGTGGGACAACGGCACCGACGTGCTCTCGATGATCCTCGCCTCGACCGCGAACCCGGTCGCGCTGAACATCTCAGCGCACTACGTCAGCCCCTCCGGGAGCACCTGGTACGTAGGGATACTCTCGTTCTACGTCCTGACGTCCCTCCCGTCCGGCAGTGAGAGCCTTTATTCTGCCACCGCGACCTCAGGGGTGGCGGTGGCGTCCCCCCTCGCGGTATCCAACGACACACTGCCCGTGCCGATCCTGCTCTCGGACGTAGGCTCGGGAGGGGTCTCGTGAGGGCGAGCCGCGTCGCGATCCTGCTGTGGATCGCGCTCATCGTCGTGCTGCTGGTCGTAGAGCTCGCGGAGATCACCCACAACTTCACCCTCCCCTTGCAGAACGCGATCGCCGACCCCCTCACGTTCGTCGTCGCGCTGGTCTTCACGACCCTCCTCGCGCTGGTGGGGGCGATCTTCATCGGGGTCTTCCTTTCGCACCGGCTCCTGAGCACGGTCGGGTTCACGCCGTTCGAGGAGGAGATGCTCCGGATGCGCGCCGACCTCCGGGAGGTCAAGCGGGACGTGGCCGAGCTGCGCCACGGGACGGGGACCCAGAGCCCGCCCGAGGCCGATGCGACGCTCGACGAGGAGGACTCGTGAAGGTCCCCGTCCTCGACAACGGAGGCCAGTGGACACATCGCGAGTGGCGCGTCCTGCGCGACCTCGGCGCCGAGACGAGGATCCTGCCGAACACGACCCCGTTCGAGGAGATGGACGCGGACGGGGTGGTCCTCTCCGGGGGCGCGCTCAGCCTCGAGGGGACGGATGCTCCCCTCGGGCGGGTCGGCGAATGGATCGGATCCGGGAAGGTGCCGGTGCTCGCGATCTGCGTGGGCCACCAGTTCCTCGGCCGCCATTTTGGGGGTCGGGTCGACCGGGCCGGCGCCCCGGAGTTCGGCTCGGTCGAGCTCACCGTCGACCGGGTCGACCACCCCATCTTTCGGGGGTTGCCCGGGCACCTGAGGGTTTGGTCGAGCCACAACGACCAAGTGTCGGTCGTTCCACCGGGCTGGAGCGTTCTCGCCCACTCGGCGGCGTGTCCGGTCCAGGCGATGGCGCACCCGTCCCTGCCGATCTGGGGCCTCCAGTTCCATCCCGAGGTCGAGCACACCGAGGGCGGTCGAGAGATGTTCCGGCACTTCCTCGACACGTGTCACCGGTGACCCCCGGGAATAAGTACAGCCGTCCATTCGGAGAACGAGGCGCAGGGTGGCACGGGTCCGCAGAGCGTCCGGAGTGCGCGAGCACGACCTGACCGCGCGGGCGAAGGTCCTGAGGGGTTCGGTCGACCCGCTCCTGCCCCGGCTGGGGCCGGAGTGTCCGCGTGAACGGTTCGACCGTCGGCGCGCTGAGCTCGAGGCGGTCCGAGAATCGCGGGACGACCCGCGCCGCCTCGAGAAGCTCTCGCACTGGGGGGACCCGTTGGCGCGGGCGTACGCTGGCCTCCTCCACTTCTACCTCGACCCGAAGCCCCTCTCGGTCGTCGCCTTCGCCCTTCCGAACGGAGAGGTCTCCTACGCCCCGTTCGCCCGCACCGACCGGGAGGCCGAGGTCGCGGTGCAGCAGTCGGACGAGCCGGACCGGCTTCTCCTGGGGTACCTCGAGTGGGCCCGCAAGGGCCTCCACTTCTTCGCGACCCGCAAGACCCTCTACTGCTCCGGCCTCTCCGCGCTCCCCCCTCCCGAGTTCCGGGCAGAGAAGGTGGCCGACCTCCCGTACCGGCTCATCGAGAACCCGGGAGCGGCGCGCTTCGAGTGCTCCCATCTGCAGGCCGGCGAGCCTCGGCCGTTCCTCGAGGTCGGTTGGCCGGGTGCGGGGACCGGGTTCCGGGTCTGCCGGCGCTGTGCGAAGAGCGACCGGCACCTCCTCTCGAGCCTCTCGGACGGGACCGCGGGACCCGACCCGTCGGCGGACTTCCCGATTACGGTGGAGCTGAACGTCCGCTGCCGGGGGGGACCGGAGTGCGTCCATGCGTCCCTCCCGCCGCTTTCTCGCGGGCTCCGACGCGATTACGAGCTCGGCAAGCTCTCGGACGCCGGGCTCCTCGATGCCTTCGCCTCGGAGCTCGACGGTCGCATCCAGCGGGCCGGCCGCACGACATTCCTCGCGGGAGGGGTCTGTTTCGGGAACGAGCTGAAGCCGTTCCTGGACTCGCTCCAACCGACCCCCGTCGAACGTCGGGCCCTGGAAGCTGTGCTCTCCTCGTGGGAAGGCCCCTTCGATGTGGACGAACCGCGCGCGAGCCGGGCGCTCGAGAAGCTCTGGAGCGACCACGCCGAGACGATCGTCCAATCGATCGTCCCTGACCCCAAGGAGGCCCGCCGGCTCATCGAGGAGACCCGCTCCTCGCCCGGACGGGTCGTCGAGCTCCTGAAGCGGGCGGAGCGGTCGAGCGAAGAGAAGGAGCTCCTCGGGGCCTTGCCGCGGTACTCCCGCCTCGCCCGAGAGGCGGCCTGGGTCGACCACGTCGCGCGGGCGTACCGGACCCACCATGAGGCCGGGGCGGAGCGGGCGATCGTGCAGTCCCTCCCGAGCGAGGGGAAGGAGCGGGGCCTGGCGTTCGCTTTCCTATCGGCCCTAGGTCGCGAGAATGCCCACGCTTGGCAGTTCTCCCCCACCGAACGCGAGTTCGGGGCCTCACTGAGCGAACGCGCGAGGGAGCTCCTGAGCGCCCCTTCGGCCCAGTACCACGACGCCCTCGACCGGCTTCTGCAGGCCGCGGGCGTGGCCGATTGGGGCGAGAGCGAACCTCGCCGGCCATGAGGTCGAAAATCCCCCCGGACCCCCCTCCCTGGCCCTGGACGGGCAGGACAGTCGAAACGCTAGGAGAAATAGGGCCTTGTCGCTACCATCTTGCCACCTGGGAGGTGGGAACCGGTCCCTATCGGGCTCAAGGACCGTGAGCGACGACGTTACCTCCACACCCAGCGCCATTGTCGTGGCCGGCGAGGAGGAGACCCGGGTGCTGTTGCGAGGGCTCCTTCGGTTGCATCACTTTCGTGTCGACGGTGAGGCCGAGGGGGTGACCCCCGCGGTCGAGCTGATCCGGGTCCATCGCCCGACGCTCCTGGTCGTGGACGCCAGCCTCGCGGAGGGAAGCGCGAACCCGCTGGTCGGTCAGGCTCGCGCCCTGGTCTCGGGGATCCGCGTGATCCTGGTCGCGCCCGCGTCACGGCCCCCGAATCCCCCGTCCGACCCGGCCCAACGGCCGGACGCTGTCCTGCTGCGGCCGTTCCGCATCCGGCAGTTCGCGGAAGCGCTCGCGCCCGCAGGGACCGTCGGATCGTCGATGGCCCACTAGGGTCGCGCCGGTGGCGCGCTCTCGTCGGGGACCACGTACCGCTTCAGGGCCGCCTCCTCCTCGAAATGGAGCGTGGGGGCGAGCACGACCACCGTGTGCATGGGCGAACCGAACTCGACGGTGCGCAGGCGCGCGAACGGGGCCACCCAGGCTCGCGCGCTCTCCTGCCCCACCCGGGCGACCACCGCCACGCGGTCGGTGTCGGCGACGAACCACCCTTCGGGGTCGCGCTCGCGCATCAGCGCGAGGGCCGCGGTGGCAGTGAGGTATCGACCCTCCTCGGGGCGCAGGTCGAGGAGCACGAGCGTGTGGAGGTCCCGCGCCCGGTTCGCCGCGATGTGCTCGAGCGGGGACGTGGGGGCGAAGTTCTCGGAGGGCAGCGGCAGGGAGACGGTGCGTCCGAACCGGTAGTGCATCAGCCCGAGGAACCCAGCGGCCGCGGTCAGGATGCTCGCATTCGGACAGTAGGTCCAGGAGTGGCCGGCACGCTCGGCGGCGAGACGAAGGGCGACGTGGGTGGTCGCAGCGAACGGGTCGCCGACCACGACGAGCGCGACACGCGCGTGCTTCGCGAGGGCCTCGAGGATCGGTCCCTCGGACTCGAGGAGCGGTCGGTCGAGCCGACGGATCGGCTTCCCTACGAGGCGGCCGAGCCGCTCGAGCGTCCCGTCCGGCGCGACCGCGGTGTACTCCTCGGCGAAGACGACCTCGGAGGACGCGAGGACGGTGCGCGCCCGCTCCGAGACGCCCCGTTCGTCGGCGAGTCCGAGGCCCACGAAGGCAAGCTCGCCCATCGGTCGAACCTCTCCTAGTCGCGGAACGCGAGCACGGGGCAAGGGGCGGACCGGAACAGCTCCTCGAGGAAACGGCGCGTCAGGAGCGCGCTCCCCGCCCGCTCCTCCTCGCCGACCAGGAGGAGTCCGTAGCGCTCGCGCTGGGCGGCCTGGAGCAGGAGTTCGGGAAGCCGTCGCCGGCGGCCGAGGATGGCCTCGGAGAAGAGCGAGTGGCGGTGCACGACCTGCACCCCCCGTGAGCTGGTCTCCTCGTGGTCCTCGCCCACGGCCCCGCTCGGTTGGCCGCGGGACCCCAGCGTGAGCACGATGACCGGCGCGGGGGGGTTGCGGACGGCGAGTTCCTCGGCGAGCATCATCGGCTTCGGGGCAGGCTGCTCCCGGAAGGTCGACACGAGGATGCGAGGGATCTTCGGGGCGGCGAGCGCCAGGCGGTTCAGGACGAGCACGTCCGCGCGGGCGTGCTGGAGGATGCCGGTGGCCGTGTGCCCGACGAAGAACCGCGAGCTCCGGCGGTCCCCCCCCAGGGTGAGCACGATGGCGTCCACGTTGTGCGATTCCGCGCTCTCCAGAATCTCGCCCGGCACGTCCGTCGCCGCTCGGACCTCCGGGTCGACGCGCACGTCGAGCGCGGCCCCCGTCTCGTGCGCCGGCACCACGATGTTGACCGACGCACGCCACTCCCGAGTCACCTCGGGAAGCGTGGTGGTGGGGATGACGTGCAGGACCCGGATCTCCCCGTCGGCATCGAGGAGCATCGAGGCGAACCGGAGGATCGGCTCGACCTCGGAGGGCGATTGCACGGGGACGAGGATCTGGTGGTACATGTTCACTTCCCGATGTGCGGCAGAAGGTCGAGGTCGAGCTGGAGGACGTTCACGTACGGGACCCCGACGAACGGGATGACCGGGTTCGTGATATGGGCATTGACGAAGTCGGTGAGGAAGGCGATCGACAGGTTCGTGGCCGCGGCGACACGCGGGACCTGGATAAGGACCGCCTCAGGGACAAGGTCCGGGTCGAGGTCCGACGCGGACGGGGCGACGAGCCAGTACGGCAGAGTGTGATTGGCGCTATAGTTCCAGGCCACGTTCATGTAGGCGATCGTCTCGTTGAGCAGGGCGCCGAGCGCCGGGTCGCTCGGCCCGGGCGGCGTGTCCGCCCCGAGCGTCGTGTTCCAGTCCGTCAGGGACGGCCGTTCCCAAAAGAGGTAGGGCGCGCTCGTGTTCTGGGCGATGAGCGAGGAGCCGACGACCGTGCCGTTGGGGTCCCTGAGGAGCGAGCCGTTCGCCCCTCCGGGGTTGGCCAACTCGGCGATCCCCGAGACGACGAGCGGATAGGCCACCCCCGACACCAGGACGGCGAGGGTCAGGAAGAGGGCCATCGCCCGAAGATGCCCGAGCGCGGAGTGCGCCGGGGGAGGCGGCGGCATCCGCGACGGGGACGGCGCGCTCACAGGCCTCCCAGCGGCAAGAGGTGGGCGACGACGGCCCCGAGGTACTGGACCCAGGGGAACGTCTCCATCCATGCGAGGAAGATGTAGACGAGCTTGATCCCGACGAACGCGCTCAACAGGCCTCCGACTCCGTAGAGGAGCAGGTTCCGCCGAAGTAGCTCGATCGCGCTGCGCGGTCGGAACGGTACCCCGAACAGCGCGAGGGGGATGAGGATCGGGATGATGACCGCGTTGAACACGAGCGCGGAGATCACCGCGAGGTCCGGGTTGGAAAGCCCCAGAAGGTTCAGGAACGCTATGCCCGGCAGCGTACCGGCCCCGGCGGCGATGAAGACGGCGGGGATGATCGCGAAGTACTTCGCGACGTCGTTGGTGATCGAGAACGTCGTGAGGCCCCCGCGCGTGATGAGGAGCTGCTTCCCGATCGAGACGACCTCGATGAGCTTCGTGGGGTCGCTGTCGAGGTCGACCATGTTGCCCGCCTCCTTCGCGGCGCTCGTCCCGCTGTTCATCGCAAGGCCCACGTCCGCCCGCGCGAGCGCGGGGGCGTCGTTCGTTCCGTCTCCGGTCATGGCGACGAGCCGCCCCTGCGCCTTCTCTCGCTGAATGAGGACGAGCTTCGCCTCGGGCTTCGCCTCTGCGACGAAATCGTCGACCCCGGCCTCCTGGGCGATCGCTGCCGCGGTGAGCCGGTTATCTCCCGTGCACATGATCGTGCGGATGCCCATCGTCTTGAGCTCGCGCAGACGGTCGCGGATACCCGGCTTGACCACGTCCTTGAGGTAGACGAGACCGATCGCGCGCCGCCCGCTCGAGATCGCGAGCGGCGTCATCCCCTGATGGGACGCCTCCTGCGCCCGACGGCGGAGCTCGAGGGGAAGGATCGCCCCGTACGCCTCCATCGCCTGGAGGGAGCCTTTGAAGACCTCCTTCCCATCCGAAAGGACGATGCCGCTCATGCGCCGCTCGGCCGTGAACGGGAGCACCTTGAACGTCCCGGGCTCCAGACGGCGAGCCGGGACGCCTCGGCGGGCGGCGAGGCGGACGATCGAGCGACCCTCGGGTGTGTCGTCGAGGCTCGAGCTGAGCATCGCCGCGTCGAGCAGCTCGGGGATCGTGACCTCCGGCGCCGTAACGAACTGGACCGCGAGGCGGTTCCCGACGGTGATCGTGCCTGTCTTGTCCAAGATCAGAACGTCGAGATCGCCGGCGGCCTCCACGGCCTTACCCGACTTCGCGATGACGTTGGCTCGGGCGACCCGGTTGATCCCCGAGATGCCGATGGCCGGAAGGAGCGCGCCGATCGTGGTCGGCATCAGGCAGACGAACAGCGCGACGATCGTCGCGATGTCGATGTAGATGATGTTCGTGAAGTCGGCGAGGAAGATGAACGTCACCACCACGCTGAACAGCGCGATCGTGAAGGCGTAGAGCAGCACTCCGAGGGCGAGCTCGTTCGGCGTTCGGTCTCGTCCCTGACCTTCGACCAGGCGGATCATCCGGTCGAGGAACGACTCGCCGCGGACGGTGGTGACCCGAACCTGAATGGTCCCCTGGAGGACGCGCGTGCCCCCGAGCACGCTCGTCTTGTCCCCGCCGCTCTCGCGGGTGACCGCGTCCGACTCCCCGGTCATCATCGATTCGTCGATCAGCGCCGCCCCGTGGATCACGTCCCCATCGATCGGGATCGGCTCTCCGGCGCGGATCTCGATCGTGTCGCCCACTCGGAGGACGTCGGAGGCGACCCAGGCCACGGCCCCGTCGGGACGGATCTGGCGCGCCCGGATCCCGCTCTGGATCTCCCGGAGGCTGTCGGCCTGGGCCTTCCCCTGGGCCTCCGCGATCGCGTCCGAAAGGTTCGCGAACCACAGGGTGAGGAACAGGATGAGGGTCACGACCAGGTAGTAATCGGCGTTGTAGGTGTGGGCGATGTCCGGGAACGCCCGAGGCACGATCGTGAGCACGACGAGGAAGAGGAACAGCAGGTAGACCGAGAACATCACCGGGTTGTGGATCTCCCGGCGGGGGTCGAATCCCCGGAACGATGCCGCGAAGACCCGCCGCCAGGAGGTGTGCGGGACTTTGCGGACCGACACATGGGCGCCCGGTTCCAGGATGAGCTCGGCCGCCACGCTACATCCCTCCGAAGATCTGGGCCAGCGGTCCCATCGCCATCACGGGAAGGAACAGGAGCGCCGTCACGATGATCAGGAACAGGCAGAGGTAGATCGTGAACGTGCCACTGGCCGTCCTCAGGGTGCCGACCCCGGCCGGAAGCGCCTCCTGCCGGGAGAAGAGGTCCGCGACCATGAGCATCGCCAGGATCGGGACGAACCGGCCGATGAGCATGACGAGGGCTCCGGTGACGTTGAAGAAGAGCGTCGTATCGTTGAACGCCCCGGTGGAAAGGGAACTCCCATTGTTCGCGGACTCGGACGTGAACTCGTACAGGACCGAGGTGAAGTTGTGGGAGGTCGCGCCGATCGTGGCCCCGTCCACCACCACAAAGTTTCCGGCGACCGCCACGACGAACGGCACGAGGATGGTCGCCGGGTGGACGAGCAGGGCGAGGGCCGCCCACTTCACCTGAGAAGTGCCGATCTTCTTCCCGAGGTACTCCGGGGTCCTTCCGACCATCAGACCCGCGACAAAGATCCCGAGGATGGCGAAGAGCAACAACATCGCAAACCCGGTGCCGACGCCGCCGGGGGTGCTCTGGGTGAACATCCCGAAGAGTAGGTCGAGCTGCGCGATCGGCGATAGCGACCCGATCTGCAGGTTGTTCGCGCCAACGTTGCAGAACACGCTCACGACCTGGAAGGTGGCGGCCTCCGGCAGACTGAACCGGGTCTCCTGGCCGACCGGATACCCGTTCGTCTGAGACCCGAGACCGACCACCGACGAGAGGGCGGGATTGGTCGCGGCCTGGAACCCGATGAACAGCGCGAGCGCGACAGCGAGGATGATCAGGATGGTCCCGACGTACGGCCACGCCTCGTTCTTTCGCCGAACGATCTCGCCGAAGGCGAACGGGGCCGAGAACGGGAAGACCAGCATGAGCCCGATCCCCCACAGGTTCGAGAGCGCCGAGGGGTTGGCGAGCGGGGACGCCATGTTCGCGGAGTAGAAGCCGCCCCCGTTGGAGCCGAGCAGGGAAATCGATTGGTAGCTCGCCACGGGCCCGAGGAAGATCGTCTGGGTGCCCCCGGTCAGCGGATGGGCGGTGACGTACGCGGTGACCGTCTCGGGCACTCCGAGAAGCACGAACACCACGGCTCCCAGGAGGGCCAACGGGAGCAGGAGTCGAGTGATCGACCGGACCATGTCAACGTAGAAGTTCCCGAGGGTCCCGTCCTTACGGACGAAACCGCGCACCATCGCCGCCAGGACGCAGAGGCCGGTCGCAGGGGAGACGAAGAGGGCGAGGGGCCAGGCGACCGTGAGGGAACCCAGACTGAGCTGGGACTCATTCGTGAAGTGGGTGAAGTCGGTGTTGGTCGTGAAGCTGGACGAGGAGTGGAACGCGAGGTCCCAGCTCATGCCCCGAATCCCCAGCGGGTTCAACGGAAGCTGGGCTTGGAAGAAGAACCAGAAGAACAGGATGAGCAGGGTCCCCGCGTTGACGAGCAGGAGCGCCAGCATGTACTCGCGGGCCCGCATCGAGCGCCGGGGGGAGGTCCCGAGCAGGCGGTAGATGGCCGACTCGATCGGGGTGAGGAGGCGGTCCCCGAACACGGGTCGGTTCATGTAGACGCGACCGAGGTAACTCCCGAACCAGGGAGCGATGGCGAGTACCAGAGCGAGAACGAGGAGTACGTCCCAAAGCGATCGGATGTCGAACGCCATCGACCCCCTTCGTTAGAATCGCTCGGGGTGGATCATGCAATAGACGAGGTAGAAGGTTAGGACGACGCAGATGAGCGTCAGACTGACGAGCCCCAGGTTTTGCGCGACCCAACCGAGCGGTCCCATCGGACGCCCTGAGACGTTGGACCGGGACCTCATTATTTAGCCTCGCTGACCGGGAGGCAACGTCACACGGGGTGGCCGAAGGCTTAAACTGGGCCCTCTGCGGCGGGGGTCGTCCCCGGATCCCCCTTCTCTGCGGTCTTGGACGACCGTTTCCGAGCTTCGCGGGAGAGCCTGCGGACGATACGGCGCATCGCCTGCTCCCGGCGGACCTCAGCGACCTGGTGGCCCACGTCCCGGGTCTCCCGGGTCAGGAGGACCGTGACCCTTCCCAGGGAGCTGCGGCCGGTCCGCCCCCGTCGCTGGATCGCCCGAATCTCGCTCGGCACCGACTCGAAGAACACGACGAGGTCGACGTCCGGGACGTCCAGCCCCTCCTCGGCCACGCTGCTCGCGACCAGGATGGGGAAACGTCCTTCCCGGAACCCCGTGAGGATGCGCCCCTGCTCCTTCTGGTTCATCCCCTTGTCCTCCGGGTCGCGGGTCGCCTGGCCGACGAATCGCCCCGTCGTCCATCCCTGGAGCTCGAGGATCGACTGAATCGTCTGGATCGTGTCGCGGTACTGGGCGAAGACCAGGATCCGAGGCGGATGGTCCCGGGGTCGGTCGAGGGTCTCCCGGACGAGCTCGACCAGCGCGTCGAGCTTGGGATGGGAGGACTCGCGGGACGACCGAAGGAACTCCTCCGCCTCCCGTCGGGCCGTGACGACCTCGGGAATCTTGAGGACGGCCGCGTCCCCCCGGCTCGGCTTCTCCTTGCCCGCGATCCGGTCCAGGTACTGGACGAAGGGGGAGATCCCCTGGGTCTCGAGCCGCTCCTGGGCGTGGTGGAGGTGGAGCAGGACCAATTGATGGAAGAGCGGCCCGAACCGACGGACCATCGGGCCCGGCCGGGCGAAGATCTCGGCTCTCAGCGCGATGAGGTCCTTGACCGAGATCGATCGGATCGGCTTCTTCCGCAGATAGCCCATCTTCTGGAGCTTGCGCGCCGTGGCATGGGCGGCGGTCTCGAGGAGCCCGCGGATCCGCTGGGCCTCGGGTGGGAGGTCGACCCACCGAAAGTCGATCTCGACGGGCTGGACGAACTCCCGGACCCCGTCGTCCTCCCGGCTCCGCGCCTCGATCCGGCCGACGCCGAGGTTGGCGACGACCTCCTCGATCCGTTCGTCCTTGCCGCCCGGCGAGGCGGTGAGGCCCAGGACCCGGCCGCCGTGGGGCCGGTCCGCGCGGTAGCGGGCGGCGAGGGGCACGTAGGCGTACTTCCCCACGGCGTGGTGGGCCTCGTCGAAGACGACCAACGACACCTCCGAGAGCCCGTAGCGCTCGGCCGCGAGGTCGTTCACGACGATCTCGGGGGTCGCGAAGACGACGTCGGCGGTCTCCCAGGCTCCTTCCCGGACGGGCCGCTTCACCGTCCCCGTGAACCGCGCGTACCGCAACGGCGTGAGCCAACGGGCGAAGGAGTCGGCGTGTTGCTGGACGAGCGGGCGGGTCGGCGCGAGCACCAGGACCTTCTCGTCCGACCTTCGGAGCGCCTCGGCGGCGAGCAACGCGGCGATGATCGTCTTCCCGAGGCCAGTGGGGAGGACCACGAGCAGGTCCTCCGTGAGCCCGATGCGGGCCATGTCGAGCTGGAAGGGCAGGGCTCGGACCTCGCCGACCTTCACGAGGGGATGGACTACGTGGCCGTCGACGACCTCCCATATGCCGGGGAGAGCGGGCGGGTGAGGGCGCCCGACCCGCGGTGGCTCCGCGACCGGGCCCGCACCGCCCGTGAAGTCGTCCAAGAGCCGCTGTCGGGGCATGGAGAGCTACCTCGACCCGCCCAGCGACCGCGGTGCCTTAGGGGCTTTCCCCTCCTGCCGGCGTGCGTCAGAGGAAGCGGACGTCGCTCGGCAGCTCGCCCGCGTAGCGCTGGAATTCCGCCGGCCAGCCGGACCGGTCAAGGCCTTTCTGAGCGAGGAACGCGGTCAGCCACCGCTCGAGCCCGATGCCCGTGCAGCCCGACCAGAGCTCTCCCTTCTGGGCCTTGATCGAGAACGCCTTCGTGTACTTCTCGCCGACGATCGAGAGGTTCTGGAACTCGAGCCATTCCGACTGCTCGCGGGTTCCCCGGTAGGGAAGATAGGCTTCGAAATCGATCGTGCCCTTGACGCGGGCCTCCGCATCCTCGACCCCGACCCGGCCGCTCTGCTGCATGTAGAACGGAGTGACCCAGGCGGTCCGCCATTCGAGCTCCAGGACGTCGTCAAACACGTGTCGGTAACGGGCGAGCAGCTCCTCCCGGAGGGCGAGCAGCTCCTCCCGCGCTCCAAGGAAGACCGGCTCGATCCGATGGAATTCGTCCACGCGCTCGAGCCCGTGACGGCCGCCGCTCTCGTAGCGGTTCGACACGGCCGCTCGGTCGAAGATCTTGAGCGGCAAGCTGTCGGAGGCCAAGGTGCGACCCGAGAGCCACCAGTAGGTCGTCGGGCATTGAGCGTAGCAGGAGACCGCCGTGGGCCGGGTGACCAGCCGGGCGAGCTCCTCCTCGGGAACTTGGCGCGTGATCTTCACGAGGTCGGTGAACCGCTCCCACGCGGCCGGGTCCCGCGTCCTCGGCTCGCAGACGTAGTAGAACTCGCCCGGCAGCCCCTCGAGATGGCCGGTCCGTAGAAGGATATCGAACGAATCGTGGTGCGGCTGAACGACCTCTTGGAACCCCAGCGGCCGGAGCACCTCCTCGACCGCGACCCGCTCCATGGTCCGGAGGAGGTGGGCCGCGGTCGGGCCGAGGAACCACTTGCCCTTGGTCGGCCCCGATCGCACCCAGTGACGCTTCAGCATCTCCTCGGTCGGGTCACCACGGAAAAGGGGCTCCCGGGCGGGGCTCGAGGAGAGCAGCGTCCAGAACTGCTCCTTGCCTTCGTACGCCTGGCGTCGCGCCTTCTCCTGGACGAGCGCGACCGCGCGGTCCATCCAGTTGTCCCGCAGTCCCTCTTCGGGGAGGGCGGTGAGCGACAAGGTGGCGAGCGTCCCTTCCACCGTAAGGTGGTGCGGCAGGGGGAGAGTGATCGCCGCTTTCGGAACCGCGTCCAGCGAGAACTCGGTGCGATACCGGACCGCGACGAACGACCGGACCCCGACCCTCGCCGCGCGACCGAGCTCCTCGCTGAGGCGGCGAACGAACGCGAGCAACGCCTGGTGAGGGCGGGGGCCGGAGGACTCCAGGACGACACGGAGCCGCACCCCCTCCAGGGTCCACTCCGCGAGACGACCCTGTCCACGGGCGCCAATCGTGTGGGCGACCGCTTCGCTCGCGACGCGGGGGATGAGCTCGTCGGGATGCACGGTTGACGGCAGGCTTCCACTGAGGGTCAGCTCGGCCTCGAGCCGATGCTCCATCGTCCCGACGACCGGAAGGCGGGTTATAACCCTCGCCGCGGCCCTCCCGAAAAGCGACCCGGCCGAGGTCCTCCGCGGGGCCGCCCGGTAGCCACCCTTTTAGCCGCCCCGTTCTCCTGCGCTCCGGTTGAGGAGCCATGCCGGTCAAGGTCGAGGAATTCGGTCACTTCATCGACGGAAAATGGGTCGTCCCGGCCCGCGCGAAGCGGTTCGAGACCGTGAACCCCGCCACCGGCGAGAAGGTTGGGTCGTTCGTCGTCGGCACTCCGGAGGACGTGAGCTCGGCGGTCGCAGCGGCGGCCAAGGCGTTTCCGAGCTGGCGGGACACCCCCGCTCCGAAGCGGGGCGAGCTCCTCCTCGAGATCGCCCGAACGATGCGGGCGGCGAAGCCGGCCCTCGGGCGGGTCGTCACCCAAGAGATGGGCAAGGTGATCAGCGAGGCCCTCGGGGACGTTCAGGAATCGATCGACTTCATCGAGTACATGGCCGGAGAGGGACGCCGGCTTGCGGGCGAGACCATCCCGTCGGAGCTGCGGTCGAAGTTCTGCATGACGATCCGGCAGCCGAAGGGGGTCGTGGCGTGCATCACGCCGTGGAACTTCCCGACGGCGATCCCGAACTGGAAGATCGCCGCCGCGCTCATCACGGGGAACACCGTGGTCTTCAAGCCGGCGACGACCACGGCTCGTTGCGGAGCCGAGGTCGTCAAGATCTACGACGAGGCCGGACTGCCTCCGGGAGTCCTCAACTTCGTGACCGGGTCAGGGAGCGTCGTGGGGAACGCGCTCGTCTCCGACCCTCGGATCCGAACGGTCTCGTTCACCGGTGGGGTCGAAGCGGGCCGGGACGTCTACGTTCGGGGGGCCCAGGGTCTGAAGATGGTGCACCTCGAGCTCGGCGGGAAGAACCCGGTCATTCTCATGGACGATGCCGACCTTCCGCTCGCGCTCGACGGGGTCCTGTTCGGCGCTTTCGGCACGGCCGGTCAGCGCTGCACGGCGACCAGTCGGCTGATCGTCCACACGAAGGTCTACGACCGGTTCCTCGAGATGCTTACGGAACGCCTGGGCCGGTTCCCGGTCGGCGACCCCCTCGACCCGAAGACCGGGATGGGACCGGTCGCATCGGCCGACCAGGAGCGCAAGATCCTCGAGTACATCGAGGTGGGAAAGAAGGAGGCGAAGCTCCGGTACGGCGGGCGCAAGCTCACGGGAGGGGCCTACGACCGTGGGTTCTTCCTCGAACCGACGATCTTCGAGACGAAGCACGGGACCCGGATCTCAAAGGAGGAGATCTTCGGCCCGGTCCTCTCCGTGATCCGCGTGAAGGACTACGAGGAGGCCGTGCGGGTCGCCAACGACGTCGACTACGGACTCTCCTCGTCAATCTACACGCGGGACGTGAACCGGGCGTTCCGGGCGATCCACGACCTCGAGGCCGGGATCACCTACATCAACGCCCCCACGATCGGGGCGGAGGTCCAGCTCCCCTTCGGCGGGATCAAGAACACCGGGAACGGCGGTCGCGAGGCCGGCAGCGTGGCGATCGAGGAGTTCACCGAGATCAAGACCGTCTTCGTCGACTTCTCGAGCAAGCTCCAGAAGGCCCAGATCGACACCAACCCCCCTCCATGAGCCCCTACCGCGCCACCGACGAACAGCTCGACCGGGAGATCGTCACGCTCGAGCAGATCGCCCGGGTCCGGCTGCGACGTGCGAGCGCGGAGCTGAACGAGATCGACAAAGAGCTGCGCGAGCTCCGCAAGGAGCGGGCACGCCGGGTCGCGCGTGCCGCCGAAATGATCTCGACGGAGACGCCCGCTACGGCCGAGGGGTCCACCTCCGATACCTGAGCGGAAGGCTCAGAACGGGCCCGCGCCCGCGGGGTTGTCGAAGTTCGTGAGCAGCATCTGTCCCCGTGGCTTGGGGCGACCTACCGGCGCGATGAGCGGGTCCTCCTCGAGGGCCGGCATCGTCTCGGAGATCGGGACGTCCACGATGATCTCCCGGGTGCGTCCGCCACGGCCCCGCGAGACGATCGTCGCGCGGATCAGCCCGAGCGACTCGAGCTCGGAGACGTAGTTCGAGATCGAGCGGGCATGGAGCGGCTGGAGACCGAGACGTTCTGCGAGCCGGCGGTAGCTGTCGTACACCTCGCCCGTGAGGACGCCGGTCCGCCGGCGCTCGAACGACTGGAGGATCGCGTAGAGGAGCACCTTGCAGTGGGGCGGGAGCGTGCGGCAGCAATCGATGATGATGTCCTGCTCGAGCCGGTTCTTCGCCTTCACGACGTGGTCGGGGGTGATCCGCTTCGCGTGGTCCCGCTCGGCCATCTCGGCGGCGAGTCGGAGGAGGGCGAGCGCGCGACGCGCGTCCCCGTTCTCGAGCGCCGCGTAGGCGGCACACCGCTCGACGACGCCCGGGTCGACGACCCCGTCCCGGAACGCCTCGCGGGCGCGGTCGCGCAGGATGTCCTGGAGCTGGGTCGCGTCGTACGGCGGGAAGAGGATCTTCTCCTCGTTGAGCCGACTGCGAACACGGGCATCCAGATGGTTCGTGAACTTGAGGTCGTTCGATATCCCGATGATGGCGAGGCGGGCGTTCTCGAGCTCGGTGTTGATCTGACTCAAGGTGTAGAGGATGTTGTCGCCGCTCCGCGCTACCAACCGGTCGACCTCGTCGAGGACGAGGAGAAGGATGCCGCCCTTCGCGTCCATCATCCGCCGCATCCCGCCCTGGACGCGGTCGAGCGACCAGCCGGTCGGGATCCGGTCGGCCTCGTTCTTCGCGAAGTGGTTGCCGATCGTCTGCAGGAGACTGTACGGCGTGTCGATGTTGCCGCAGTTCAACGTGATGAACGAGATGTGCGAAGCGAGGTCGGTGCGTCGCTGGATATCCTGCCGGACCTGGGCGACGACCGCGGTCTTGCCGGTCCCGATCTTGCCGTAGATGAGGAGGTTCGACGGAAGGTCCCCGCGCAGCGACGGCGCGAGTATCTCGGCGACCTGGCGGATCTGCTGCTCGCGGTGCGGGAGCCGACTCGGGATGTACGAGTCCCGGAGGACTTCGCGACTGCCCCGGAACAGCTCGCTCTTCGAGGAGAGGATCGAGTCGAGGATCCCGCCGGTCGAGGAAGGAGGGGTTCCGGGCGCGGACGGTGCGGGGACCGGCACAGGTACTCCCGCGTCTTCCGCGCCCGGGCGGCGGTCGCTGACGGGCGCGACCGTCGGATTCGTGGCTTGGCTGGTTTCGAGGGGTTCCGGCGCGTCGACCGGCTGATCTTCGTTAGCAGGTGACACCGTCGAAGCCTGCCCGGGCCTCGGGCAGCGGTGCGAGACGAGCGAGCCATATGTACCTTTTGCCGCGACGAGCCCCGGAGAGCGCGACGAACGCGACGGACGGCGTCGAATCGGTCCGGGAGGGCCGTTCCGGTCGCCCGAATCCATTTGAAGGGGCGCCGGTGTCGCCTGTACGATGCCGGAGCTGAGGTCGAGCGACCGTTCCGCGCTCGCGTCGACCGGGAATCCGGTCTTCCTCGGAATGAGCGGACGCCGGTCGCGCGGACCGGACTCCGAATCCACTTCGCCACGGGGGAGCTAGGATGGTGCGCCTGCCCGACCCGTCTGCCCCGGTGGTAATCGTCAAGCTCGGTGGGAGCATCATCACGCGCAAGCGAGAGGTCGAGCGGATCCGACCGAAGGTCCTCGCTCGGCTGGCCCGCGAGGTCGCCGAGATCGAAGACCGCCGCGTGGTCCTCCTGCACGGCGCCGGTTCGTTCGGACACCCCGGCGCGAAGCGGTTCGGGCTGGCCGTTCCCCCCGGTGAGGGTGCCTCGAGAGCCGAACGGACCCGAGGCGCGGCGATCGTGGCCGCGGAGGTGCGCCGACTGCACCTCGCGGTCGTTCGCGAACTCGTCCACGCGGGAGCTGCCCCGGCCTCCGTCCCAATGTCTACCCATGCCCGCAACCGGGCCGGAGAGCTCGTCCACCTCGACCCCTCTCCCGTGAAAGCGGCCTTGAGCGGAGGGTTCCTTCCCGTCTCCTTCGGGGATGTGGTTCCCGACGAAGCGTGGGGGTCGTCGATCCTGAGCGCCGACACCATCGCGCTCGCGCTCGTCCCGGCCGTCCGAGCGGAGCGCGTCGTCTTCGTCAGCGACGTCGAAGGGATCCTCGAGGGACCTCCGGGACGTCGTCGATCCGTGGTGCGGGAGGTCACTCCCGAGACGGTCGCCGCGCTCCGCCCTCCTGCGGGAGCGGCGGACGTGACCGGCGGGATCCGAGGCAAGGCGACCGCGATGCTCGCTATTGCGGCCGCCGGCGCGGACGCAGGACTTATTAGTGGACTGGCGGATGGAGCGGTCTCGCGCGCCATTCGGGGCGGAATGGGGTACGGGAGCTGGGTTCGTGCGAGATCCTCCTGATCCGTCCGAGCCGGGTGGTCTCGACTTGAGCCACCGCAAGGCCGAACACGTTAGGGTCGTCCTGGGAAAGGACGTCGAGGGTCGGTACCGGTACTGGAACGACGTCCAGCTCCTCCATCGCGCGCTCCCCGAGGTCGACTTCGAGGAGATCGACCCTTCCGTGACCCTGCTCGGCCATCGCCTCGCGGCGCCGATCGTCATCACCGGGATGACCGGGGGGTTCCCGGAGGCGGCCAAGATCAACGAGAACCTCGCCCAGGCCGCCGCCGAGGTCGGGGTCGCGATGGGGGTCGGGAGCGAGCGCGCCGCGATCCTGAACGGCCAGTACCCCGAGAGCTACTCGTGCGTGGCCCGCCACGCCGTACCCCTCAAGTTCGCCAACATCGGAGCCCCCCAGATCGTCCCCCAGAAGCCCGGGGATCGGGTCGTCGGGCCTGACGACGTTCGGGCCGCGATGGAACTGATCCACGCGGACGTGCTCGCGATCCATCTCAATTTCCTCCAGGAGATCGTCCAGCCCGAAGGCGATCGACGAGCGAAGGGCTGCCTCGAGCGGATCGGAGAGCTCGCCGCTCGCTTCCCCGTCCTCGTGAAGGAGACCGGAGCCGGTCTTTCGAGGGAGGTCGCGGAAGAGCTTCGCGCTCGCTCGGTGAAGGCGTTCGACGTGAGCGGCACCGGAGGGACCTCGTTCGCCGCGGTCGAGCATTACCGCGCGGTCGAGCAGGGGGACGAACGGCAGGCGCGCGTCGGGAAGACCTTCTGGGATTGGGGGATCCCTTCCCCGATCTCGGTCCTCGAGCTCGTTCCTCTCGGTCTTCCGGTCATTGCGAGCGGAGGCGTGCGTTCGGGCCTGGACGTGGCGCGTGCCGTGGCGCTCGGGGCGACCGCCGCGGGTACCGCCGGCGGGATGCTGCGGGCCGCGGCCACCGACTTCGCGCAGACCCGCAAGGAGCTCGAGTTCCTGGTCCACGAGCTCAAGGTAGCCATGTTCCTCACGGGGTCGAGGACGGTCGCCGACCTCCAGAAAGCACCCTACCTACTTACCGGCGAGAGTCGCCTGTGGCGCCGTCGGTAGCGGCCCCCACCCCCGAGGAGATCCACCGAGCGAAGCTCGCGGGATGGCGGACGGCTCGCTCGAGCGGTCCCCTACCTTCGAACGTTGATTGGGTCGCCGCTCTCCCTCCGAAGGAACGGGCTCGGTACGACGGCTCCGTTCGCCGCAAGCCCTCTCGCACGCTCTCCGGTGTTGCGGTCGTCGCGGTCATGACCGCGCCGGCTCGGTGTCCGCACGGACGGTGCACCTACTGCCCCGGAGGACTCGAGAACGGGAGCCCGCAGAGCTACACCGGAGAGGAGCCTTCGGCCCTTCGGGGGGCCCAGTTCCGCTGGGATGCTGGGGCGATCGTCCACCATCGGGTCGAGACGCTGGAGGCGATCGGCCACCCGACCTCCAAGGTCGAGGTGATCGTGATGGGCGGGACGTTCCCCTCCCGCCCCCGGTCGTACCAGGAGGAGGTGTTCCGCGGCGTCTACGACGGCCTCAACGGAACGTCCTCCACCTCGCTTTCGGACGCCCAGGTCCAGAACGAGAGCGCCCTCCACCGGGTCGTGGGGCTGACGGTTGAGACCCGACCGGACTGGTGTGGCGGCGAGGTCCTCCCGTTCCTCCTGGACGCCGGAGTGACGCGGGTCGAGGTGGGCGTCGAGTGCCTGCACGACGACGTCCTCGAAGCCGTGGGCCGGGCGCATTCGTCCGAGGATGTGGCTTGCGCCACCCGGGAAGCTCGAGACCGCGGCCTCAAGGTCTGCTACCACCTCATGCTCGGGCTGCCGGGAATGGACCCGGGCTCGGACCTCGCTGACTTCGAGCGGCTGTGGAACGACACCGACTACCGTCCGGACCTTCTCAAGATCTACCCGACGCTGGTGCTCCCCGGAACCCCTCTCTACGACGACTGGCGCGCGGGCCGCTACCAACCGTACGACACCACCGTGGCGACGGAGCTCTTGGCCCGGATGAAGCGACGCCTTCCCCCGTGGGTCCGGATCCAGCGCATTCAGCGGGACATTCCCGCGCGGCTGATCGCGGCCGGGGTTCGGTCGAGCAACCTTCGCGAGAAGGCGCTCGCTCGTCTCCGGGATGAGGGGGCCCACTGTCGGTGTCTACGGTGTCGGGAGGCGGGTCGCGGGGCGACACCACCGCCGGACGCGTTCGAGCTGACCGAGACCGAGTACGGAGCGGCGGGCGGCCGTGAACGGTTCTTCGCGTGGGAGGACCCCGCGACCGACACGGTCGCCGGGTTCCTTCGGCTTCGCTTCCCCTCGGACGGCACCTCGGGAGGACTCGACGCCCCCGTCATCCGTGAGCTCAAGGTGGTGGGGACCGAAGTTCCGGTCGGGCGCGAAGGGTCGCGGCCGAGCGAGTACCAGCATCGCGGCTTTGGAGCCGCCCTGCTCGAGGTCGCAGAAGAGCGCGTCCGGGCGGAGGGATTCCCGCGTGTCTACGTCACGAGCGCGGTCGGTACGCGAGAGTACTATCGGCGTCGGGGGTACGAACGGGCCGGCCCGCACATGGCGAAGAGTCTTTTCGCCGGGCACAATCTCTGACGAGACCGTGCGACAGTTTCGCTTTCCGTCGGTCGCGCAACCCTTAAACCCACCCCCGGCTCCGCCGACAGAAGGAAGCCTCCATGGACCGGAACATCCAGGTTGAACCACTGCGCACCGTCCACATCGAGGAGCAAGGGATCGAACTCGTCGAGCGAAAGGGTCTCGGGCACCCCGACTCGATCGCCGACGGGGTCTCGGAATCGGTGAGTCGCGCGCTCTGCCGCCTCTACCTGGACGAGTTCGGGAGGATCCTGCACCACAACACGGACGAGACCCAGGTGGTCGGGGGAGGCTCCGAGCCGAAGTTCGGGGGAGGGCGGGTCACGAGCCCGATCTACATCCTCCTCGTTGGACGGGCCACCACGGAGGTCAACGGGGAGAAGCTCCCGTACCGGGACGTCGCCGTCGAGGCCGCCCGGAAGTACGTCCAGTCGGTCTGCGCGCACCTCGACATCGACAAGCATGTCGAGTTCGACTGCAAGATCGGCCAGGGGTCGGTCGACCTGCGGGGGGTCTTCGAGCAGAAGGCGGTCCTCTCGAACGACACATCGTTCGGGGTCGGGTTCGCCCCCCTCTCGGACACCGAGCGGCTGGTGCTCGAGAGCGAGCGATTCCTCACGCTGAAGCTCAAGAAGAAGCTCCACGCCCTCGGGGAGGACGTCAAGGTGATGGGATACCGCCAGGGCGAGGCGATCCACCTCACCGTCGCCGCCGCTCTGATCGACAGCGAGCTCAAGGACGCCCGGGAGTACGCTTCCGCCTGCCAGGAGATCCACGACCAGCTCGCCGAGCAGGCCGCGAAGCTCACCCGGCGTAAGGTGACGATCGACGTCAACACGGCGGATGACCCCGAGCTCGGGCGCTACTATCTCACCGTTACCGGACTTTCGATGGAAGCCGGGGACGACGGGTCCGTCGGGCGGGGGAACCGCGCGAACGGCCTCATCACCCCCTGCCGCCCGATGAGCCTGGAAGCGTCCGCCGGCAAGAACCCGGTCAACCACGTCGGGAAGATCTACAACCTGCTCGGCAATCTGATCGCGAACGACATCGTCAAGGAGGCCGGGGGCGACGTCCGGGAGGTTCACGTCCGCATCCTCTCCCAGATCGGGAAGCCGACCGACCAGCCCCAGGTCGCCTCGATCCAGATCCTGCCCGCGACCGGCGTAAAGCTCGCGAAGGTTAAGCCGAACGCCGAGACCGTGGCGGAGAAGTGGTTCGAGAACATCGATTCGATCCCCCGGCTCCTCTTGACCGGTAAGCTATCGGTCTTCTAGGGGTCAGGCCCTCCGGGGCGTTCGTGCGGGTCTACGTCGAGTCGTTCGGGTGCTCCCAGAACCGGGGCGAGGGGGCCGGCATCGCCCGGGAGCTTTCCTCCCATGGGCACGGGCTCGCCCACGACCCTTCGGAGGCGGACGTCGGGATCCTGGTCACTTGCGGTGTCATTGGCCCCACCGAGGGTCGGATGGTACGCCGATGGAAGGCGCTCTCGGCCTGCCTCCCTCGCGTGGTCGTGACCGGGTGCCTCGTCCCGCTCCGCACCGACCTCATGACCGGACCCGGTCGTGAGCGCACGACGTTCGTTCCGATCCGAGAACAAGCCCGCCTTCCCGAGCTGCTTGACACGTGGTCTCAGGCCTCCTCGGGGGCACCCTCCGTGCTCCCACCCACGACTGAGCCCCCGGCACCGCCCCCCATGGCCGAGGAGGTGATCATCGCCCAGGGATGCACGAGCGGGTGCACCTACTGCTTCAGCCGCCTCGCTCGCGGCCACCTCACGAGCGTGTCGATCCCGGACGTCGTGCGACGGGTCCGCGAAGCGACGGCCCGGGGGGTCCGGGAGATCCGCCTCACCGGTCTCGACACCGCGGCGTGGGGCGAAGACCTCCCGGGGCCGAACCGTCTCCCCGACCTTCTCCGAGCGGTCTCGGCCGTCCCGGGCGGACTCCGGATCCGGGTCGGGATGATGAGCCCCCAGAGCCTGGACCCGCTGTTGGACCGGTACCTGGACGCGCTCGCCGAGGGGTCGGCCTACCGGTTCCTTCACCTGCCTCTGCAAAGCGGCTCTGACAGGGTCCTCGACGCGATGCGGAGGGGCTACTCCGCCGACCTCTTCCGTAGGCAGGTCGACGTCGCCCGCCGACGTCTTCCGGACCTACATCTCGCCACGGACGTCATCGTCGGCTTTCCCGGCGAGACGGAGGAGGATTTCCGAGCGACCGCGACGTTGCTCGAGGAGACGGGCCCCGAGACGGTGAACGTCACCCGGTTCTCTTCCCGTCCCGGAACCCCCGCCGCCCGTCTTGCGGGCCTGCCCCCGCGGGTGGCGAAGCGACGCTCCCGGGACCTGGCCACGCTTCGCCACCGGATCTCGCGAACTCGGCTCGAAGGATGGATCGGGACCCGGACCATCGGTCGGGTCCTTGAGTACGGACCGGGAGGGAGCTCTGTCGCTCGGCTCGGGAACTACCTTCCGGTCGTTCTCGACCGTCGGCCGCTGCTGGGATCCGATATCGAGCTCCGGGTCGACGGCGCTCGGTCGACCTACCTGCTCGGAACCCCCCTCTAGTCTCGTTCTAAATACCCGACCGACCCCTAGTTGGATGGCTCGGCGCCCCTCCCCACCGGGGCCGGCCTTAGGAGAATCCGGGGAAGACCATGGTGACCACCCTCGAGATCGAGCTCATCGTCTTCATCGTCGTGCTCGCCGCCATCCTCGCGGGGGTATTCCTCTATCTCCAACGGCGGCTGCGGCAACGACGCTCCGCCCTTCTCTCCGATCTCAACGATCGGCCGGTGCTCAACCAGGACCGGGCGTTCAACCGCATCGCGATGGCTCGGCGGGAAGCGGGGATCCTGGTCGGTCAGGGGTTCGACGTGCACCGGGCCCAGGAACTGATCGCCGAGGCGCAAGGAGCGTTCGACACCCGCCAGTACGACCGGGCCTACCAGGTGGCCCAGTCCGCGCACGAGGCCCTCGTGAACGCTCGCCAGCAGGGCGCGAGGACCACCGGTGCCCCGCTCGCCTCGGTCGGGTCGGGAGCCGCCCTCCCGTCGAAGACCGTCGGGACCGCGTCTCCGGCCGCCGCCGTCACCGCCTCGTAGACTTCGGATCGTCCCGCCATCCCGAAGAACCGGGCGGAATCCCAGTTCCAACTCCGTCTCCTGGGCGAGGAGCTCGACAACCCCCCGACGGGCCGGGCGGAGGAGGCCGCCGTGACCGAGGCCACGGCCCTGAAGAACCAAGCGTCGGCCGCGTTCGACCAGGGTGACTACACTACCGCGTTCCGTCTCGCGCTGCGAGGGCGGCGAACGCTCGGCGGAACGCTCGAGACCCTTCCTCCGCCGGGGAGCGCGACCGCGGGGACCTCGAGGAGAACCGCGAACGGCGGTGCCGCGACGTCCGACCCGACCCAAGCCGCCGAGGCCGCGGCCGGCGGCGAGCGATGTCCCGACTGCGGCTATCCTAGCCTCTCGGGAGATGCGTTCTGTCGCGGTTGCGGGCGTCCCCGAGTCCCGCTGACGTGTCCAACCTGCGGGGCGTCCCGAGGGGCAGAGGAGCCGTTCTGCGGTCGCTGCGGCACCCGGTTCCCCTAATCCGAGCCGGACCTACGCCCCGGACGGGAGCCACTCTTCGAGGCGGCGTTGGGTTCGGGCCTCGTGGAGGAGGGCGCTGGCCGTGAGCCAGCGGGGAAGTGGGATGGCGAACGATTCTCGGATGCGTTCCGAGAGCTCCGAGAGCGAGGAGACCTTCTCGGGAGGACGGGCGAGCGCGGCTCGGACGTGCTCGCGCACATTCCACACTCCGAGGGGGAGGATCTCACCCGGATGTACCTCCCGCAGGACCACCACGCCGGCCTGGTGACCGATATTCAGGAGCGCCTCGCTCGTCGCGAGGCGGGCTGCGTAGTAGCAGCCCCCGATCGACGCGTACGTCGTCCGGCCCCGGTACCCCTCGTGGTCCCCGATCATCACGATCCGGCTCGGGTTCGGGTTCCACAGGGTGTTCGGATACCAGGCCTCGATCGATTCGTACCGGTACGAACCCGGAAGGAAGGCGATGACCCAACGGTTGTCGAGGGCCGTGAACCGGTGGGCGAGGATCTCCGAGAGCTCGGGAAGGTCGCGGACCCGCTCGAGGTTCATCTTGGAGAGGAGGTCGTCCACGGCGGTGATGCTCCAGCGGGTGGGCACGAGTCGTCGACGACCGCGCCGGCCAAGGGTCCCGACGCTGAACGCTCGCTGGATCCGACTGACGCGGACCCCCCGGTGGTAGAGCTCCTCGACCGCCACGCGGGCGTTGGCGTGGATATCGGAGGTCAACCGGTCGAGGTGCGGGTCGACCCGTCGGACGTCTAGGCGCATCGTCTCGATCGGCGCCGACGGTCCGAACGGAGGCGTCGAATCGCTGAGGGAGATGTGACCGCGAGGGGGACGACGGAAATGGGCCTCGCTGTCGACCGTCTCTCCCGCAATCCCGAGCAGCTGGAGCTCCTCGAGGATCGGGATGGGACGTTCGGCATCCGTCACCCGGATCGGGGTGGTGCCGCGAACGAGGCCGGTCCGGAACGACACGACCTCGGCGACCGACCGACCGACCCACTCCTCGGGGGTGTCGAAGAGCTCGGTCGAGCCGTGTTCGGGGCTCAGGAGGGGGCCGACCGAAACTTTCGGGTACCCGAATCGGCCGACGAACAGCGCGGGGGGCGACGTCCCTTCGAGGTCGACCCCGTTCACCAACGGGAGCGTCTTCTCGAACGCGCGATACTTGACGAGAATCGGGCAGACCGGCTTCCCGCAGAGGAGCTGCGCCGAGCGGCACCGCAGGCACATTGTCGGGTCCTCCTCGAGCCCCGGCACGCTCCAGGAGAGCGAGCCGACGGGAGCGAGGCCGGGGATCGGGGGGACGGATGTGGAAACCGCCATCTCCGCTCGGAACCGCTATCGGATGCCCCGAATGTAAAGCCGGCGGGAGAGGTCGTGAAACAGCCTCGCAGGTCGCCCTCGGTCGCGTCACGCGCCCTCACGTTCAAATAGCGGGGGCGGCTGGCAAACTCGCGTCCGGGACTGTGGGGTAGCTTGGTCCATCCTTCGGGGTTCGGGACTCCGAGACGCCAGTCCAAATCTGGCCAGTCCCACTCGCGCATCGCGGCGGGGTGGCGGCCCGGCGGCCGCCGCCCCTCCCGTCCTAGAGACTCTGGGTGAGCGTCCGGACCGCACCGCCGGCGTTCTTCAAGATCGGGCCGCCGTGGTAGCTCAGGAGGGAGTCGACGGAAAGCCGCCCCATCCGGCGGGCGGAGATCTTGGCGGTGGCGATGTGGTGGGTGAACTCAGGAGGGGTGAGCGACGGCGTGGCGCCGTCCACGAAGAACAGGTCGCCCGAGAAGAGGAGCTTGCGCTCGGGCTGGTAGAACGAGGCGTGTCCGGGCGTGTGGCCGGGCGTGTGATAGGCGATGAGGCCCCCGGCCGCGTCGATCGGGTCTCCGTCCTTGAACGCCTCGTCGACAGCCACCGGCTCCGCCGGAGGGCTCCCGGGGCCATCGTAAATCGGGTCGAGCGCGATGTACGCCGCCTCGATCCAGTGGGCGAAGGAGCGCGCATGGGTCTTCTCGATCATCACCTTCAGCGAGCCGGTGTGGTCCCGGTGAAGGTGCGTGATCAGGATCTTCTTCACCGAGGTCGGCTCCACGTGGATCTTGGCAAGATACGCCAAGATCGCCGTGGAAGCGCCGGGAAGGCCGGTGTCGATGAGCGTCCAGGACGCTCCCTTGTCCTTTACGAGGTAAACGTGCGTCGTAAAGTCCGGTTCGGGGTCGACTCCCTCGACGAGGTGGATTCCCGGCAGGATTTCGGGCATAGGTCCTCTCGCGGGCCGGAAGAAGGCGTCGGTTAAGTCGGTTCGGTCGGGGGACGACTCGACCCGAACGCGGCCCCGAGCGCGCGTACGGACCGGGCGACCTCGTCGCTCGGGAGGCCCCCGAAGTCGAAGATGCCGAGGACCTCGTCCACGCCCGTGGCCTCGAACGCGCGCAGGCGATCGGCGACGTTCCCTGGGGAACCGAAGACCGCCCACCCGGCTTCTTCAATCGTCGCAGCGTTCGCGGACGTCGGGTCCCGCCGGACCTTCTCCTGGTAGAACGCACTCTGCGTCGCGAGCCGACTGTCGAGGTAACGCTGGAGAGCGTGGCGGGCCCGTTCGGGGTGCGAGCCTGCGTAGAGGTGTAGCGCGGCCGCCACCTCGCCGTGGGCTCCTGGGGGAAGGTGAGTCCGGTACTCTTGGACCGCTTCGGTGAGCTCGGCCCAACTGGCGAGTGTGGCGTACGGGACCAAGGCGACCGACGCTCCTCGACGAGCGACGTAGGGAATCGCTTCGCGACGTTGGACGGCGATCCAGAGCGGGGGATGCGGCCGCTGGACGGGACGGACGTTGACCCGTACCGGGACAGCGTGCGGCCCGTCGGACCGGACCTCCTTCCCCTCGAAGGCCTCGAGCATCGTCTCGAGCGCCCGGTCGAAGAGCTCCCTCTTCTCTTCGGGGTCGACGCCGAACCCTTCCAACTCGAGGGGAATGTAGCCGCTGCCGACCCCGAGGTTCAACCGACCTTGGAGGAGGCGGTCGACCATGGCGTACTGCTCGGCGAGCTCGATCGGTCGGTGGAAGGGGAGGACGCTCACGAGCACGCCCAGGCGAAGCCGGCGGGTCCGTGCCCCGAGGGCCGCGAGGAGGACCGGCGGGGAGGGGGAAATGCCGCCGGAGTGGAAGTGATGTTCCGCGACCCACAGCGCGGAGAGGCCTCCGTCCTCGGCCGCCTCGGCGAGGCGGACGACCTCGAGGAGCCGGTCCGCCGGAGGGTCGGACGGGTATTCGTCGACGACCGTGAAGGCGCTCAGCCGCACGGCGGGCCGACGGGTCTCGGGTAGAAGGCATTTGTCGCGCTCGGCCGACGCCCTCCCATAATGCGATGAGCGAGTCCGGCATCCGCTGGGCGATGGCGCTGCCCGCGGTCGGAGTGACCCCCGGTCAGGCAACGGGCGCGGTCCATCTGGTGGACCACCCGCTCCACTGGAGGTCCGATCGACCTGCCCCCGAGGTTCTGGCGCTCCCGTCGCTCTGGTGGTCCTCGGAGCAGCCGCTTCCCGAAGGGGTCGTGGCGGTCCTTCTCCACGGAGTCCCGTCCGATATGGCGTCTCGCGGGAAGGTCCCTACCGTCGCCCGGGTCGACCCCGACATCCTGCGGGAAGGGGAAACCGTCGAGGTGAACGGGACGCTGGGCCGGTTCCGAATCGAGGGTGTCGAGGAGGTGGGGGTGGTCACCTCGTTCCTCGAACGGGCGGACGGTCGGATCCTCCTGCTGGAGCGCTCTGAGAAGGTAGGTTCGTTCCAGGGTCATTGGGCCGGCGTCTCGGGGTTCCTCGAGGCCGCGACCCCGCTCGAGCAGGCGTTCCGAGAGATCCTCGAGGAGACGGGACTCGGCGCCGACGACCTCGACCTGCTGACCGAAGGCGCGCCGGTGCTCGCTCGGGACGGACCGCGGGTGTTCATCGTGCACCCGTTCCGATTCCGCGCCCGGCGGACGGAGGTCCGCCTCGACTGGGAGCACACTCGGGCCGAGTGGGTCGAGCCGACCGAGATCCGACGACGACCGACGGTCCCGAAGCTCGACCGGGTCTGGGAATCCGTCACGGCCTCTCCTCCGAAAGGCTAAGACGGCGGTCGGTCCCTCCGCCGAGGGATGGGCTGGTAGATCAGCTCGGAAGATCGCCGGTTTTGCAAACCGGAGGCCTCGGGTTCAAATCCCGACCAGTCCACTCCCATACGGGTTTAGATAGTGCTAACTCCGTACCCTTTACAG